>Ga0316605_10000316_pt1 | contig 38118 bp, 36 predicted proteins | sample OWC_soil_day20_n_FD_207666 | JGI IMG/M metagenome (GOLD analysis project Ga0316605, IMG submission 207666) | Wetland soil microbial communities from Old Woman Creek delta, Ohio, United States - OWC_soil_day20_noCT | ecosystem: Environmental > Terrestrial > Soil > Wetlands | place: USA: Ohio...
GGAGCGCGCCGGTTTCGACCAAGCGAATTACGTGGAGCGACTCGAAACCGGCGCGCTCCGCCGGCCTTGCCCCGTCGCCGGATCTGGTTCGCACACCACCGCACGCCGCTCCGCATCAGGCAACGAGGCCAACTCCTCGGCACGCGCGTAGAAGGCCGGGAGCGACCCCGCCGCCTCGAGCTCGCGCTGCAGCCCCGGCACGCAATCGTGGTAGGTCGCCACCGCAGCGAGGTGCGCGTTGTTGAGCGGGCGCGCAAACCACGCGTCGTAACCCGCATGCCCGCCCCAGCGGGCGCGCAACAGCGTGTACTCGAACTTCAGTCGGCCGAACTCGCGCTGCTTGTCTGCCCAGAGCTGCGGCGGCGGAGCGCCCGAGGCGTACAGGTGCCGCAGGCGCTCGCGCGTCGCGCGCAGCAGCGCGGCGAACTCCGCCTCGCGCGCAAGCGCCGTGCGGTACACCTCGAACTCCCCGTCGCGGCCACGGGCCCGCAGCCACAGCCGCACGCCTTCCTGCTCGACCACGCTCGCGAACGCCTCGTTGAATTCGCTGTCGCCCGGCACGTACAGGTGTTCGTGCGCGAGCTCGTGGAAGATCGTTCCCACCAGCCGCGTCTCGCGCCAACCGAGCATGGTGTTGAAGACCGGGTCCGGCAGGTGGCCGAGCGTCGAGTAGGTGGCGACGCCGCCGACGGTCACGTCGTCGCCGCGCCGCGCGAGTCGGCGCGCCGTGGCGACGGCACGGCCCTCGTCGAAATAGCCAAGGTACGCCACGCAGCCCGCCACTGGATAGCACCAGCGCCGCGGCGTCACCGAAAGCTCCGGGGCCGCCACCACGCTCCACACCGCGTACGGACGGCCGAGGTCGGCGTACTTGCGGAAGCTGCGGCCGTCCGGCAGCCCGAGTTCCTGGACCGCGAACCTGCGCGCCTCGATCACGAGCGCGAGCCCGGTGCGCAGTGGGCCCGGCGTTGCCGGGTCCGCGACGAGCGGCTCGATCGGTTCGCTGCGGGCGAGCACGTCGGCCTGGCCGGCGGCGGCCTGCATGACGTAGCAAGCGGGGAGGCACGCGGTCGCAGCGAGCACTGCGAGCAGACGGGCCAGCGCGCGGCGGGCGCGACGGGCGGTGGCTTCCGCTACGATTCCCGGCATGGACATCTACCTCGTCGGCGGCGCGGTCCGCGACCGGCTGCTCGGCCGCATTCCACTCGAGCGCGATTTCGTGGTGGTCGGGGCGACGCCCGAGGAACTTCTCGCGCTGGGCTACCGGCCCGTCGGCAAGGACTTCCCCGTGTTCCTGCATCCCGACACCGGGGAACAGTACGCGCTCGCCCGGACTGAGCGGAAGACCGGCCCCGGCTATTACGGGTTCGCCACGCGGTTCGCGCCCGACGTGACACTGGCGGAGGACCTCGCCCGGCGCGACCTCACCATCAATGCCATGGCGCAGGACGCCGCGGGCGAGCTCGTCGATCCGTACGGCGGGCAGCGCGACCTTGCCGCGCGGGTGCTCCGCCACGTGTCGCCGGCCTTCGTCGAGGACCCGCTGCGCGTGCTGCGCGTGGCACGGTTCGCCGCTCGCTTCGCGCCACTCGGATTCACGGTGGCGCCCGAGACGCTCGAGCTCATGCGCAAGATCGTAGAGCGCGGCGAAATGGCGGCACTGGTGCCGGAGCGCGTGTGGGTCGAGACGGAGCGCGCGCTCGGGGAGGACCGACCCACGGCGTACTTCGCGGTGCTGCGCGACTGCGGCGCCCTCGCGGCGGTGTTCCCCGAGATCGCCGCGCTCGAGGGCGTGCCGCAGCCCGAGAAGTGGCATCCCGAGATCGACACCGGCGTGCACACGATGCAGGTGCTCGAGGTCGCGACGGAACTGTCCCGCGACACGACGGTGCGGTATGCCGCGCTGGTGCACGACGTGGGCAAGGGCCTCACGCCGAGGGAGGACTGGCCGAGCCACGTCGGCCACGAGGAGGCCGGCGCCCAGCTCATCGAGCAGCTCGGCGCGCGGCTGCGCCTGCCGACCGAGCACCGCGAGCTCGCGGTGATGGTCGCGCGTCACCATGCGCGGGCGCACCGCGTAGCCGAACAGCGGCCAGGCACCGTCCTCGAGTTGCTCGAGCTCACCGACGCCTTTCGCCGCCCCGAGCGCTTCGAGCGCTTCCTGCTCGCCTGCGAGGCCGATGCGCGCGGGCGCGGGCCGGAACTCCGTGCCCGACCCTACGTGCAGGCCGACCGGCTTCGCCAGGCGCTTGCTGCCGCGAGCGCCGTCCGGCTCGATCCCGAGGTGCTGGCCCGCGAACGGGGGCCGGTCATCGCAGAAAAAATCCGCGCCGCCCGCATCGAAGCGATCCGACGGCTCAGCGACCGGTGAGGCGCGGAGCCCTCAGGCGAAGTGCCAGACGATCACGCCGGCGAGGATCAGCCGGTACACCGTGAACGGCAGCAGCCCGATGCGCTCGATGAAGCGGATCAGGAAGTGGATGCAGGCGATGCCGGACAGCGCGGCGAACGCGGCGCCGACCAGCATCGGCTGCCAGTCCACGGGCTCGGCGGACGTGATGAGCTTGAGTCCCTCGTAGGCACCCGCAGCTGTGATGCCGGGCACCGCCAGCAGGAACGAGAAGCGAGCCGCCGCCGAGCGCGTGAGGCCGAGCGCGCGACCTGCCGTCATGGTCACGCCCGAGCGCGAGGTGCCCGGCATCAGCGCCAGCGCCTGCGCGCAGCCGATGGCGAAGGCCTGAGGCCACGTGAGGCCGAACTCGTCCTTGCTGCCGCGACCGAACCGGTCGGCGAGATACATCAGGATGCCGAAGAAGGTGAGCGTGCCAGCCACGAACAGCGGGTTGCGGAAGTTCGCCTCGATGAAATCGGCGAACAGCAGCCCGGTGAGGCCGACCGGCAAGGTCGCCACGAGGATCTGCCAGGCGAGTCGGCTGTCGCGCGTGTGCCGGCGGTGGAACACGGAGTCGATCCAGGCCGTGGCCATGGTGCCGAGCTGGCGGCGGAAATAGATCAGCACGGCGAGAAGCGTGCCGAGGTGGACCGCCACGTCGAAGGCGAGGCCCTGGTCCGTCCAGCCGAAGAAATGCGGGATGAGGATCAGATGCCCCGAACTCGAGATCGGCAGGAATTCGGAGAGGCCCTGCACGATGGCGAGGACGATGGCCTGGACGAGATCCATGGGTACCTACAGAGTGTGCCTGAGATCGCGCACGGCGAAGCCGCGCAGGGGCGCATCGTAACCGCGGGCGAGCGCAATCGCCTTGAAGCGCTCGCCCATCTCGCCGGGAAGTGTGAGCAACATCGCCTGCCGCGACAGATTCACCCGCTCGACGACGTCGAGGTCCGCCACATTGGCGACGAACCCGCCGATGCCGTTGCCGATGAGGAAGTGCGCCTGCGTGGTGTAGCCCGCGAGCTCGAGACCGGTCACCTGCGCCGCCTCGGCTACCGCCGTGAAGTCCACCCAGGCGGTGATGTCCTGCAGCCCCGGCCGGGCGAAGGGGTCATCGTGGAAGCGGTGGCGGAAGTGGCACAGCAGCGTGCCATCGCTGCGCTCGGGGGCGTAGTACTCGCGTCGCGGCAGGCCGTAGTCCACGAACAGCATCACGCCGCGCGCGAGCGCCGCACTCACCGCGGCCATCCAGTCGGTGAGGTCGAGGTTGACCTCCGACGTGTAGCCATCCGGCCAGGCGGCGCCGGCCTCGCGCTCGAGGTGACGCACGGCCTCGGCGAGCCGCGCCGGGGCCGGCGCCTCCGACCACGCCGGTCCGCCGCGCTGCCAGGCGACGCCGAGCGCGCGGACCGCCCCGTTGCGCAGGACGAAGCGCTCGACAGGTTGCGCGTCGAGCACCTCGTTGGCGACGACAATTCCCTCGAGGTGATCCGGCAGCCGGTCCAGCCATTCGACGCGCTCGAGCAGCCGAGGCACGGCGGCGACGAGCGTCTCCTGTTGACGCTGGCGCAGGTCGGCGCTCACATCGAGGATGAAATAGCGGCGCGGCAGCGCATCGCGCCGCTCGAGTTCCCCCAGCAGGGCCGCCGCCATGACGCCCGAGCCCGCGCCGAGCTCGAGCAAGTCCCCGCCACCGAGGGTCTGCAACACCTCGGCGCACTGCACGGCGAGGCAGCGGCTGAACACCGGCGCCACTTCGGGCGCGGTGACGAAATCGCCCGCGGCGCCGAACTTCCGCGCCCCGGCGCTGTAGTAGCCGAGGCCGGGCTCGTACAGCGCCAGCTGCATGTAACGGGCGAAGCCGATCCAGCCCCCGGCGCGGGAGATCTCTTCCTGCAGCCGCTCGCCGAGCCGCGCGCCGTGCGCGGCCTCCTCGGGCGTGAGCGCCGGCAATTCGAGCACCGTGCTCACGCAGCGAATCCCCCGGCCGCGACACCGCGAACCGCGTCGGGTATCGTCAACCCACCCCACCGCCGGCCGCGCACCGACACGACGCCCACGACACCATGGATTCCGCCCTGCCCCTCGCCGACCGCTGCGTGCTGATCACGGGTGGCGCCAAGCGCCTCGGCGCCGCGATCGGACGCCGGCTGCACGCCGCGGGCGCCAGCCTCGTGGTGCACTACCACCAGTCGCGCACGTCTGCAGACGCGCTGGTGGCCGAACTCGAGGCCCTGCGTCCGGGCTCCGCGCTGGCCGTGCGCGCGGACCTCCACGAGGTCGCGCGCCTGCCCGAGCTCGTGGCGGCCGCGGTCGCGCGGTTCGGGAGCCTCGACGTGCTCGTGAACAACGCCTCGACTTTCTACCCGACGCCGGTCGGGACGATCACGGTCGCCCAGTTCGACGACCTCGTCGGCACCAACCTGCGCGCGCCGCTGTTCCTGTCCCAGGCCGCGGCGCCGGCACTCGCGGCTGCTCGGGGCCTGATCATCAACATGGTGGACATCCACGGCCGACGCCCACTGCGCGCCCACCCGGTGTACTCGGCGGCCAAGGCCGGCCTCGTGATGCTCACGAAGTCGCTCGCCCGCGAGCTCGGCCCCGCCGTGCGCGTCAATGGCATCGCGCCGGGGCCGGTGATGTGGCCGGAGCGCGACCTCGACGATGCGCTGAAGGCTGAGATCATTTCCAAGACGGCACTGAAGCGCTCCGGCTCGCCCGACGACATCGCGCGCGCCGCCTTGTTCTTCGCCGTGGATGCGCCCTACGTCACCGGTCAGGTGATCGCCGTGGACGGCGGCCGCAGCCTCTGAGCCGGGCCCGATCCGACCGGCCCGAGTTCGATCCACGTCGCGCGCGATCATTCCGCACCGGCCCTCGCCGGCCAGCCGAGATCCACGACCTCGAGAGGGTGCGCCGCCTGTGCGAACTCGTGCCACAGTTCGGCGAGGGTGACGCCGAGCGTCGGGTGGACGAACCCCGACGCGATCTCGGCCGCGGGCCCGAGCATGTAGGCCCGGCGCACAAGGTCAGGTCGAGGCAGCACGAGGCCCGGTTCGTCGCACACGGTGTCGCCGAACAGCAGGATGTCGAGGTCCATCGAGCGCGGCGCCCACTTGGGCGCGTGGCGTTCGCGCCCGCACAAAGCCTCCGCCTCGTGCAACCGGTCGATCACCGCGTGAACGTCGTCGCCGGTGCCGAAGCCGACGACGAGGTTGATGAAGTCTTCGCCCTCGAACCCGACGGCCGTGTTGCGGTAGGCGCGCGAGCAGCGCAGCCCCGGGTAGTGCGTCACGAGCGAATCGAGCGCCCGGCGGAGGTTTGCGACCGGCTCGATGTTGCTCCCCGCCGCGACGAGTACCTCGGTCAAGGCACACCCGCGCCGGTCGCGTAGTCCTCGCGCCGTCGCTCGACCAGGATGCCGACGTCCCGCGAGCCCCGGATTGCACCCTGCTTGTTGAGCCGCACCCGGACCCACGGCACGTCGAACTCGGTAACCACGATGTGGGCGATGCGGTCGGTGAGGGTCTCCACGAGCTGGAACTCCGACTCGCTCACGAACTGCAGCAACCGCTTGGACACGCGCTTGTAATCGAGCGTGTCCTCGATCGCATCGCTCGCGGCGGCGCGCCGGATGTCGGCGCCCATTTCCAGGTCGATGACGACCTTCTGCTTGACGCGGCGCTCCCAGTCCCAGATGCCGATGATGCATTCGGTGGTCAGGCCGGAGAGAAAGATGACGTCCATGGAGGGGCGACTCGCGGGTGAGAGAGGGCGGATCCTGACGGGAGCGGCGCCGACGCGCTAGAGCGGCGTGGCGCCCGAGGGGGAAACGAGCTCGGCCATCGGCCAGCGCGCGCGGGCCCGCAGCGCGAGGCCGTCGTGCTGGCCGGCCGCGAGGCGCAGATGCCCGAGCAGCGCGATCATCGCGGCATTGTCCGTGCAGAACTCCACCCGGGGATAGACGACGCGGACGCCGGCCTGCTCCCCCATGGCGCGCACCCGGGCCCTGAGTCGACGATTCGCACCGACGCCGCCGGCCACGACCAGCGTGCGCACTTCGGTGGCTTCGAGCGCCCGCCGGCACTTGATGACGAGGGTGTCCACCACGGCCTCCTCGAAGGCGCGTGCGGCGTCGGCGCGGGCCTGGTCATCGAGTTCGCGATCGCGAAGGGCCACGACCACGGCCGTCTTGAGGCCGCTGAAGCTGAAGTCGAGGCCGGGCCGCTCGGTCAGCGGCCGCGGGAACCGGAACACGTCCGGGCGCCCACGCTCGGCCAGGGCCGCGAGCTGCGGGCCGCCCGGATAACCGAGCCCAAGCAGCTTGGCGGTCTTGTCGAAGGCCTCGCCCGCCGCGTCGTCGAGTGAGCTGCCGAGTACCTCGTACCGACCGATACCCTCGACCCGGGCGAGCAGCGTATGGCCGCCGGACACCAGCAGGGCCACGAACGGGAACTCCGGCGGCTCAGGCTCGAGCAGCGGGGCCAGCAGGTGGCCCTCCATGTGGTGCACGCCGAGGCAGGGCACTCGCCAGGCATAGGCGAGGCTCCGGGCCACCGACGCGCCGACCAGCAGCGCGCCCACGAGGCCGGGGCCACTCGTGTAGGCGACGCCCTCGATGGTGCCGGAACCGCCGGCGGCGTCGAGCACTTTCCTGAGCAGGGGCAACAACTTGCGCAGGTGATCGCGGGAGGCGAGCTCCGGGACCACGCCGCCGTAGGCCGCGTGGAGGTCGACCTGGCTGTACACCTCGTGCGCGAGCAGCCCGGCGTTGCCGTCATAGACGGCCGCGGCGGTCTCGTCGCAGGAAGTTTCCAGCCCCAGGATGCGCATGCTTTGCAATTCTTCCCGACGGTCTCTAAAATTCGCGGTCCTTTTAGCCGGCAGCGCGCCCTCGGGCCGTGGCCGGGATTCCAGACCAGACCTTCGACGAGGTTTCGATGCCCAGCGTCCGCGTTCGTGAGAACGAATACTTCGATGCCGCCCTGCGCCGTTTCAAGCGTGCCTGCGAGAAGGCCGGCGTGCTGACCGAACTGCGGCGCCGTGAATTCTACGAGAAGCCGACGCAGGAGCGGAAACGCAAGAAGGCGGCCGCCGTGAAGCGTCACCAGAAACGCGGCATGCGCGACTTCACCGCGCCGCGCGCCCGCAACTACTGATCCCGCCCGTCCTGTGACGCTCAAGGAGCGCATCACCGAGGACATGAAGACCGCCATGCGGGCCTCCGACAAGGAGCGCCTCTCGACCATCCGCATGGTGCAGGCTGCGATCAAGCAGCGCGAAGTCGACGAGCGGATCACGCTCGACGACGCGCAGGTGATCGCGGTGCTCGAAAAGATGGTCAAGCAGCGCAAGGAATCGATCGTTCAGTTCGAGCAGGGCGGCCGCACCGACCTCGCCGACAAGGAAAAGTCGGAGATCGCGCTGCTCCAGACCTACCTCCCGACCCAGCTCTCCGAAGCCGAGGTGGACGCGATCGTCCGCGAAGCCATCACCGCCACGGGCGCCGCGTCGGTCAAGGACATGGGCAAGGTGATGGCCGCCGTGAAGGCGAAGGCCGCCGGAAGGGCCGACATGGGCGCGGTGAGCGCCCGCATCAAGGCCGCGCTCTCCGCCTGACCAGCCGCGGCGCCCGTCGAGTGGCCCGGATTCGGTTCACCTCTCAGGATTTTCGCGGCACTTCCGCTGTTTGCGGAGCATCGCTATTGCGACGGTGGCTGGGGTGAGTTCGGGGTCGTGTTCCTGCTCGCTCGGAAATATGCTCGCTGGAACACGACCCCGAACTCACCCCTTGGTCCGCGCCTGAGCGACTGATCGGCGAGGAGCGCAGGCACGGAACTCACGGCGGTGAACGCTCGCCGATCATTCGCACGGCGCATCCGACGGAAGGATCGCGAAGATCGGCCTGATGCGGTCGCGGTGGGTCGCGATCGCGAAGCGAGGTCCGGTGGGTGCTTCGTGCGCCGTGCGAGTTTTCGCGCCCGGGCGAAAACTCGCCCAGGCGCCGCGCATCCGGCGTCCGATCCGGGTCCGGCCAGGCGACCATATCAGTTTGGCGAGCCAGGCCGGACCCGGATCGAACGCCCGACACCGCGGTCCGACTCACGAGGATCCGCATCGCCAACGATGAGAGCCGCTCGCAACCGCGCGAGCCTTGCGACCCAAGCAGCCCACCCCCACTATCACCAGCCCCCGAACCGCCAATCACGCCCGTGGCCGGCCGCATCCCACAGCACTTCATCGACGAGCTGATTGCCCGCACCGACATCATCGAGGTGATCGGCAGCCGGGTGCAGTTGAAGCGCGCCGGGCGCGAGTACAAGGCGTGCTGCCCGTTCCACGACGAGAAGACACCGTCTTTCACCGTCAGTCCGGACAAGCAGTTCTACCACTGCTTCGGCTGCGGGGCCCACGGGACGGCGCTCGGCTTCGTGATGGAATACGACCACACGAGTTTCGTCGAGGCGGTTGAGGATCTCGCGGCTCGTGCGGGACTCGACGTGCCGCGCGAGGGCGGAGCAGCGGCGCCCGCACAACCGCACGACGAGCTGTACGTCGCGCTCGAGCGCGCCGGCCTCTTTTTCCGCCAGTCGTTGAGCGGCGAGGCCCGGGCGCGCGATTACCTCGCCGGCCGCGGCCTCGACGCCGACATCATCCAGCGCTTCGGGATCGGCTACGCTCCCGCCCGCTGGGACGCGCTGCTCGACCGCTACGGCACCACCGAGGACGAGCGCCAGGTGCTGCTGCGCGCCGGACTCGTCATCGAGCGCCAGCCGGACGCCGAGCGCGGCAAGACGCCGGGTTTCTACGACCGCTTCCGCGACCGGGTGATGTTCCCGATTCGCGACACGCGCGGCCGCAGCATCGGCTTCGGCGGTCGCGTGCTCGACGGTAGCGAGCCGAAGTACCTCAACTCGCCCGAGACGGAGTTGTTCCACAAGGGCCGCGAACTCTATGGCCTGTTCGAAGCCCGGCAGGCGACGCGCAGCCTGCAGCGGCTGCTGGTAGTCGAGGGCTACATGGACGTCGTGAGCCTGCACCAGGCTGGGATCACCTACGCGGTCGCCACGCTCGGAACCGCGACCACGCCCGAGCACCTACAGCGCATCTTCCGGCTCGTGGGCGAGGTGGTGTTCTGCTTCGACGGCGACCGTGCCGGTCGCGCGGCGGCCTGGCGCGCGCTCGAGAACGCCGTGGGCGAGGTGAAGCAGGGTCGCCAGGTCCGCTTCCTGTTCCTGCCCGAGGGCCAGGATCCGGATTCGCTGGTGCAGGCGGAGGGGTCCGAGGCCTTCGAGGCGCGACTGGCCAACTCCCTGCCGTTGTCCGACTACCTCATCAGGGAGCTGTCCGCACGCACCGACGTCGCCAGCGTGGATGGCCGTGCAAAGCTCGTGGAGCTGGCTCGCCCGCTCGTGCGGCGCATCCCGTCGGACGTTTATCGCGAGTTGCTGGTGGCTCAACTGGCCGAGGTGATCCGCATGCCGGCCGGCCGCCTGGCCGAGTTGCTCGCGACGGACCCGGCGGCGCCCGCCTCGTCGCGCAGCGAGGCCGCCGTGCAGCGAACGGCGAGGCCTGCCCCGGCAGTGGCCGGGCGCGGCAACCTCGTGCGGCAGGCGATCAGCCTGCTGGTGCACCACCCCGCCGCCGGGGCGCGGATCCCGGTCGCCGAGGCCCTCGAGGGCCTCGACCGCCCCGGCGTGCCGCTGCTCCTCGAACTGCTGGCGCAGTTGCGGGAGGATCCGGTGTCGAGCACCGGCGCCCTGCTCGAGCGCTGGCGCGGGCGGCCCGAGCACGCGCCCCTGTCGCGGCTGGCGTCCGGGGAGTGCCTCGTGGCCGATGCCGAGGCGGCGGTTGCCGAGATCCGTTCGTCCCTGGAACGCCTGGTGGCCGACCATGCGCTCGACCGACTGCAGGTCCTGGAGGAGAAGGCTCGGGCCGAGCCGCTCACGCCCGAGGAGAAGACCGAAATGCAGGGACTGCTGCGCTCGCTTGCAAAATCCGCAAGGGCGCCGGGCGCGAAGCCGTGAGGCGGATCGTCAACCGCATGTGGTATTATTCCGCTCTTTTATTTACCCCCTCCCTTTCCTGAGGCGCCCATCTTGAGCAAGACGGTACGCAAGCAGGCCAAGAAAGCCCCCGCGCGCAAGACTCCGACCGCCAGACCGGTTGCCAGGGCGGCGGCGAAGCCGGCCGCCAAGAAGTCGGTGAAGCGCGCGGCGCCGGTGGCCGCTCCGCTGAAAGCGAAGACTGCCAAGGTGCAGAAGGCCGTGCACAAGGCGGCCGCCCCGGCCGCGGCCCAAAGGCACGACACACGGAGCACGGGTAAGCCGGCCGCGAAGGCCCCGGCCAGGCATCCGGCAACTGCAAAGCAGGCAGCCCCTTCGAAGCCGGCAGCGCCGGTCCGGCATCCTGCCGCGTCTGAAAGGCGCGTCGCAGCGGCGAAGCCGGTCGCTCAACCCAAGAGTGTCGAGAAGGGCCCCGCCCACGCCGCCGCCCAGCCGGCGCCTGCCGGGAAGACCCCGCCCGCCGTCCGGCCCGCGAAGGGGGCCCGGGGTGCCAAGGTCGCCGCCGATCGCATCGAGATCGCCCTGCCAGTCAGCACGCCGGAGGATCGCCAGTCGCAGCTCAAGCTGCTGATCGGCCGCGGCAAGGAGCAGGGTTTCCTGACGTACGCCGAGGTCAACGACCACCTGCCCTCCGAGATCGTCGATCCGGAGCAGATCGAAGACATCGTGCAGATGATCAACGACATGGGCATTCCGGTGTACGAGAAGGCACCGGATGCCGAGGCACTGCTGCTGCGCGAGCCGGTCGTTGCCGACGAGGAGGCGGCCGAGGAAGCCGCTGCGGCGCTCGCCACGACCGTCGACGCCGAGTTCGGCCGGACGACCGACCCGGTGCGCATGTACATGCGCGAGATGGGCACGGTCGAACTGCTCACTCGCGAGGGCGAGATCGCGATCGCCAAGCGCATCGAAGAGGGCCTGGACTCCGTGAGGCGCGCCCTCGCGGCCTACCCCCCGACCTGCGAGCTGATCCTGCGAACCTACGAGCCGCTCAAGAGCGGTCAGGGGCGCCTCGCGGACATCATCGTCGGCTTCGTCGACCCGAACGCGCCGGACGTGATCGCCGAGCCGATCAACCCGAAGCTCGCAGCGGCGGCCAAGGAAGCCTCGGAAGAGGAAGAAGAGACCGAGGGCGCCGAGGACGAGGAAGCGGTCGACACCGGCCCCGATCCGGAGGAAGCGGCACGCCGCTTTGCTTCGCTCGCCAAGCTGTACGGCCAGACGCTCAAGGCGCTCGACGACAAGGGCGGCCGGGACCCCAAGACGGCCAAGCTGCGCCGCAAGCTCGCCGATGAGTTCATGGAGCTCAAGCTCGCGCCGCGGATGTTCGAACAGCTGATCGGACAGCTCCGCGAGCACCTCAACGAGATCCGCGGCATCGAGAAGGCCGTGATGCAGATCTGCGTCCGCGACGCCGGCATGCCCCGCTCGGATTTCATCGAGACGTTCCCGCGCAACGAGACCAACCTGCACTGGCTGGACAAGCATGTGCGTGCCAAGCGCAAGCACTCGGCCGCCCTCGGCCGCCTGCGCGAGTCGATCGAGAAGCACCAGCTGCACCTGCGCGAGGTCGAGAAGCGCACGCACCTCACCATCGGCGAGATCAAGGAGATCAACCGCGAGATCGCGGTCGGCGAGGCCCAGGCCCGCCGCGCCAAGAAGGAGATGGTCGAGGCCAACCTGCGCCTCGTGATCTCGATCGCGAAGAAGTACACGAACCGCGGCCTGCAGTTCCTGGACCTCATCCAGGAAGGCAACATCGGCCTGATGAAGGCGGTGGACAAGTTCGAGTACCGTCGCGGCTACAAGTTCTCGACCTACGCCACGTGGTGGATCCGCCAGGCCATCACGCGCTCGATCGCCGACCAGGCGCGCACCATCCGCATCCCGGTGCACATGATCGAGACCATCAACAAGCTGAACCGCATCTCGCGGCAGATGCTCCAGGAGATGGGCCGGGAGCCCACGCCCGAGGAGCTCGCGGTGCGCATGGAGATGCCCGAGGACAAGGTGCGCAAGGTGCTCAAGATCGCCAAGGAGCCGATCTCGATGGAGACGCCCATCGGCGACGACGAGGACTCGCACCTCGGTGACTTCATCGAGGACACGTCGGTCGAGTCGCCGATCGAGTCCGCGACGACCGAGTCGCTGCGCGAGACCACGCACTCGGTGCTCGCCGGCCTCACGCCGCGCGAGGCGAAGGTGCTGCGCATGCGCTTCGGCATCGACATGACCACGGATCACACGCTCGAGGAAGTCGGCAAGCAGTTCGACGTCACCCGCGAGCGGATCCGGCAGATCGAGGCGAAGGCACTCCGCAAGCTCCGCCACCCGAGCCGCAGCGAGCAGCTCAGGAGTTTCCTCGAGGACTGAGTCCGCGCCGTGGCCGCCGGCGCGGCGCGATGCCGGACAGGCGAAGACGCTCCAGAAAGAAGAACGCCCGCGACATCGTGTCGCGGGCGTTTTCTTTTGCGATTGGGGATGCGGACGAAAACTTGGACTACCAGGAGGTAGTTCATGTATTCGTACGAGCAAAGGCTACGGGCTTGGCTGCGCCGCCTGTTCGGTCACTCGTGGTATCTCGAGCAGAAGCTCGGGGCCGGGCGATCGTGAAGCCCAGGCAGCGCGATTCAATTTGGAAACCTTGCGTCTACGTGTCCAGAGCCGCTTACTGCAGCGCGGCTTCTGCTCAGCCGAACGGACCAGACTATGGTTGCATACGCACACGACGAACGGCGCTACACGAAATGGTGGGCCCGCTGGGATTCGAACCCAGGACCAAGGGATTATGAGTCCCCTGCACTAACCGCTGTGCTACAGGCCCGGCAGGGCTCGTCGATTCTACTCACTCCGACGGCTCGATGCGCAGCAGCCGCCCCTTCGCCTCGTCGGTCAGCAGGTAGATGAACCCGTCCGGGCCCTGCTCCACGTCGCGCACGCGCTGGTTCACGACGCCCTCGAGCAGGCGCTCCTCGCTGACGACGCGGTCGCCGTCCATCTCGAGCCGCGCGACCTGCTTGCTCGCGAGCCCGCCCACGAACGCACTGCCGCGCCACTTCGGGAAGCTGTCGCCGGTGTAGAACAGGAGCCCGCTCGTCGCGATGGACGGCACCCAGTAGTGCACGGGCGGCTCGATGCCGGGTGCGGTGGGCGAGTCGCTGATCTTTCCGCCCGAATACTCGATGCCATAGCTGACCGTCGGCCAGCCGTAGTTGCGGCCGGCGAGCGTGCGGTTCAGCTCGTCGCCGCCGCGCGGGCCGTGCTCGTGGGTCCACAGCTCGCCCGTATTCGGGTGGAGCGCCGCGCCCTGTACGTTGCGGTGCCCGTAGGACCAGATCTCCGGCAGCGCGCCGGCACGATTCACGAACGGATTGTCGGCCGGCACCTTGCCGTCGCGCTCGATGCGCACCACCTTGCCGAGGTGCGAGTCGAGCGTCTGCGCGCGGGCCCGCTCCGAGAAGCGGTCGCCGAGCGTCACGAACAGCCGCCCGTCGCGCGCGAACACCAGCCGCGACCCGAAGTGATGCCCGCCCTTCACCGTTGGCTGCTGGCGGAAGATGACCACGACGTCGGCCAGTCCACCCTCCGTGAGCCGGCCGCGCGCCACGGCGGTCCCGTTGCCTCCGTCGCGAGGCTCGGTATACGACAGGTACACGAGACGGTTTGACGCGAAGGCAGGGTCGAGAGTCACGTCGAGCAGGCCGCCCTGGTTGACCGCCTGCACGGCCGGCACGCCGGCGAGGGGCTCGCCCAGCTTCCCATCCTTCGCGACGATACGCAGACGGCCCGGTCGCTCGGTGACGAGCGCCCGACCGTCGGGCAGGAACGCGATGCCCCAGGGATGCTCGAGTCCCTCGGCCACGGTGACGAGCCGGACGGGCCCCTGCCCGGTCTTGGCAACAGGCGCATCGGCCTGAACGAGGATCGGCGCGGTGAGTGCCAGCACGGAGGTGAGGAACGTTGCAGCACGATGCATCTGCGGAGACTCCGGAACGTATGACCCCTGGATTTTCGCACGCGAGCGGGCGCCGGAGTCGGTCGCGGTGCAAAGTGTGGCACCCGGGTCGGCGCGGCCGCGCTTCTGGCATAGTTGCGAGTCATGAGCGACGCCGTCATCAGCCTGCTGGTTCTCGCCGGCACGGTGGTCCTCTTCCTGCCGAACAGGCTGCCGGTCGAGTGGATCGCGGTGTCCTCGGCGCTGGCCCTGCACTTCACCGGCGTCCTGACGCTCGGCGAGGCGCTCGCGGGTTTCGGCGATCCCGCCGTCATCCTGATCGCCGCGCTGTTTGTCGTGAGCGAAGGCCTCGACGCCACTGGCGTCACGGCGTGGGTCGGCCAGGCGCTGGCCAACAAGTCGGGCGACAGCACCCGGCGGCTGCTCATCCTCACCATGGGGCTGTCGGCCGGGCTCACGGCGCTGATCGGCCTGAACGGCACCGTCGCCGCCCTGCTGCCGATGGCCGTGGTCATGGCCATGCGGCGCTCGTTTCCGCCCTCGCAGCTGCTGATGCCGCTCGCGTTCGCCGGCAGCGCCGGCGGGCTGCTGCTGCTCACCGGCAGCCCGGTCAACGTCGTCATTTCGGAGGCCGCGGGTGAAGCGGGTTACGGCGAGTTCGGCTTCCTCGAGTTCGCCTGGGTCGGACTGCCGCTCGTGGCCGGCACGATCCTCATCGTCCTGTTCTTCGGCGCGCGCCTGCTGCCCAGCCGCCTGAGCAGCACGCTCCCGCCCGATCTGAGCCGTCACGCGCAGACGTTGATCGAGCACTACTCGCTCGACAACGTGTTCCACTTCCGGGTCGACGAGGGCTCGCCACTGCTCGGTTCGCCCCGCGACCGATGGCATCTCGGCGGTTACCCCGGCATCGACGTGATCACGGTGCTCGACGGCCAGACACAGCGCCCGGTGTTCGAGGGTCCGGTCGGTCTCGACGACCGGCTCACCGTCGTCGGCGATCCCGAGATCGCGCGACGTTACGCCGGCGACCTGGGCCTCCGGGAGGAGGCCTATCGCACCGCCCGCGACATCGAGCGATCGCTGCTCGCGCGCAAGAACGGAGCCGCGGAAATTGTCATCCCGCCGCGGTCGCGATTCGTCGGCCAGGTCGTGCGTCCCGGTCACGTCATGGACGGCGACCTCATCGTGCTGGCGGTGCGCCGGCAGGGACGCGATCGCGGTCCCGAGGACACCGACCTGCAGGTCGGCGACGTCCTGCTGATCGAGGGTGACTGGGCGGTGCTGGAATCCCGCAGCGAGGAGCGCGACCTGCTGGTCGTGGACTCGCCGAAGCTGGTGCGACGACAGGCCGTGCCGCTCGCGGCGGGCTCGACGCCGGCCATCGTGATCCTGGTCGCGATGGTGCTGATGCTCGCCACCGGGATCGTGCCGCCGGTGCTCGCGGCGCTGCTGGCCGCGGGTGCCATGCTGCTGCTCAAGGTCCTGACGGTGCAGCAGGCCTACCAGGGCATCTCGTGGTCCACCGTGCTGCTGGTGGCCGGCATGATCCCGATGTCCACGGCCATCACGAAGTCCGGCGCCGGCGAGCTGGTGGCGACGCATCTCGTCACGGCGCTCGGCGAGGCCGGGCCGACCGCGTTGCTGACGGCTCTGTTCGTGCTGACGGCGATCTTCGGCCAGCTGATCAGCAACACCGCCACGGCCCTGGTCGTCATCCCGATCGCGGTGTCGGCCGCGGAGCAGATGGGCGTCTCCGCGCAGCCGATGCTCATGGGCGTGTGCGTCGCAGCGGCAGCAGCCTTCCTGACCCCGGTGGCGACGCCGGCCAACATGATGGTGATGGGTCCCGGCGACTACCGCTTCGGTAACTACTGGAAGCTCGGCGCGCCGCTGATGGCGCTGTTTTTCGCGGTCGCGGTGCTCGTCGTGCCGCTGGTGTGGCCCTTCTGAGCCGCGTCGCGCGTCAGGTGGCGATCGAGTTCAGCTCCGCCCAGCCCGTCCAGATGATCTGGATGCCGATGCACAGCAAGATGAACGCCATCATCCGGATCATCACCAGCGTGCCGACCTTGCCGAGCCGCGCGAGCACGGCGACCGAGTTCTTGAAGATCAGGTAGAGCGCGAGCGACACCAGCGCCGCGCCGCCCGCGGCGACCAGCACGCCGAGCGCGTACATGGCGGGGTTGCGGGGAATCTGCGCTCCGAGGGCAATCGAGGCCGCGATCGTGCCCGGCCCGGTCGTGAGCGGGAAGGTGATCGGGAAGAAGCTGCGCTGGACGATCTCGGACTCGGACAGCTTCGCCGCGTTCTCCGCTGCCACGGCGTGCACGTCGTCGTCCTCGACGTGGTGCAGCATGTGCCAGGCGGTGGCCGCCACGAGCAGCCCGCCGCCGATACGCACGACCGGCAGCGAGATCCCGAACAGAGCCAGAACGTACGAGCCGATCAGCATCGACGCCACCAGCACGAACCACGCGTTGATCGCAACCTGCCGCGCCAGTCGCTTCGCGATGCTGCGGTTCGAGCCCACGGTCGCCGCGAACACCGGCGCGCTGCTGAGCGGGTTGATGATCGGCAGCAACGTGACCGGGACGAGGACGAGTCCCTGAAGGAACAGGCTGACGTACGAATTCATCCGACCTCTGCCAGCGCAGCGCGCTTGCCGGGCGCGATTGTATGCGATCCCGCAAAAAGGAAAGGCGGGGTCGCCCCCGCCTTTCAGTTCATCGCCCCCTGGCCGGGGACATATTGTTCTCGTTATCGAGGATCAGTCGTTCAAGTGCTCGCAGCGGCCGAACTTCGCACCGGCGGCGATCTTGGTCCGCAGGCCGTTCGGGAAGCCGGTCTGGATCGAGTTGCCGCGCTCGCAGACGAACACCTGGCTCATGTTCACGATCCAGGAGAACGATGCGCCCACGATTCCGCCGACGACCTCGCGACCGGTGCCGCTGATCGAGATGGGGTTCGAGAACGGCACGTTCGCCGCCTCGACCACACCCTGCTTGCGGAAGAAGTCCTTCCAGGTCATCCAGCCGATTCCCTCGATCCACAGCGCGCCCTCGAAGCCGGTGAAGAACGATCCGGTCCGTCCGATGAGGATCGAGCCGTCGTCGCTCATGTCGAAGACGTCGACGGGCGGCAGGCCGACGGCCGTCTCGATCTCCTCGCCGGTCATCTCCGCGCAGAGGTCGCCGCCGAACCAGCTCACGTAAGGCACGTCCCTGCACCACTTGAGCGAGCCGATCCGCTTGAGACCCGTCGCGTAGTCCCACAGCGCGACGCCCTTTCCCTGGTAGGTGTCCTGGTCCACCAGGTCCAAGGCCACCCGGTGTCCATCGGCGCTCACCGCGTTCACCGACGAGCTGGCTCCGTAGCGCTCGGTCAGGTTGATGGCCTTGCCTTCCTTCACCCATGCGAGGGCGTACTGGAAGTTCGAGGTACCGAGCACCACTTCGCCGTTGCCGGAGATCGAGTGGGCGCGCACCCACGGCAGCTCGTCCATGGGCAGCGTGGAGGTGTCGAGCTCGCGGATGCCGCGCTTCGCATCCCAGATGAAGGGCACGATCTCGCTCTTGTAGGGGCTCTGGCACTGCCCGTCGCCGTCACGATCGACGTAGGCGGTGCCGACGGCCTTCTGCCCGGTGTCGTCCACCGCCCAGCCGTAGGTGCTGTCCTCGCCGCTCTCGCTGGCACCGCCGCAGGTGTCGCCTTTCTTCGCCAAGTCACCGAGCGACACCACCGCGCCGTTCGACGAGCGCAGCGCAGCCTGGGCGATCCCGTTGCGGTTCGCGTCGAACTGCACAGTCATCCACTGGCCGTTGCGGGTCATGGCGGAGTTGTTCGCCACGAGCTCGGGCGGCAGGACCTCGAAGCCCTGGCTCAGGTTCCAGATGAACGCCGTCGTCTGCAGCTGGCCGGCCGCGCTGCGACCGTTCTTCGCGAGGTCCGTCAGGTAGGCGGACACGACCGGCGTGAACTGCACGCCTTGCATGTAGCCGTTGAACGTGATGTCGGCCTTCTTCGCGACGCCCGCCTCGGCGCGGATCTTCGTCGCATTACACGGCCGGTCGGTCGCCGGGTCGTTGCTCTCGGCCGCATCCCAGTACTCCGACTGGGAGATGAGCATGGTCGGCTCGGTCGGGTAGCCGCCCGCGAAGATCTCCTCGATGTACACGACGTACTCGGCGCCCGGCGTCAGGTTGCGGATCGTGTAGCGCCCATCGGGACCGACGAGCCCCTGCGTCTGGTCGCCGGTCATCGCCGACACCGCGTCGTGCAGCGGATTGGCCACGTTGCGGGCGATGACGTTGATGCCGCTGTACGGCGTGCGACCGTCCTTCAGGCGCAGGGTGCCGGTGATCGAGCCGCGGCCCGTGAGGTAGGCCCTGGTGGGATAGAGGTTCGAGATCGCCGCGACGTCGTCCGCGTGCGTGATGGTGCTCTGCGCCTGGGCGGCGACCCCCGAGTTGTCGATGAACGGGTACATCGTCTCGATGATCGACGGGTCGGCGCGGTTGACGCTCTCGTCGTACCAGTCGTGCGCGTACAGCGGGTCCACGCAGCCCGGCACGCCGGGATACCGGTGGTAGCCGTCGAAGGGATAGCTCGAGTACACGATCGGCCCGTTCACCTGCGAGTGCGACAGGTTGATGGCGTGGCCGAATTCGTGGGTGAACACGCCGGCGATGAAGTCGCCGTTGACGTCGGTGTCGTAGACCAGCCAGCCGTTCAGCAGCGCGGTCGCCTCGGTGATCTTGCCGTTGGCGTCGGCGACCTCGGGGAACGCGATGCCGAGCACCGCATAGCGCGACACGCCGAAGTACTCCTCGAGGATCGAGCCGTCGGTGTCGTACAGCACCCAGAGGCCGTAGCCGTTCTCGACGCCGTAGAACTGGTCCGCGTTGGCGCCCGTGACGTCGGCGATGCCGGTCTTACCCGCGATCGTGCCCTTCACTCCCAGGTCGAGCGTCGCCGTGCCGACGTTGCTCCACTGGCCGAGTGCGAACTGCGTGATCTCGTTCGCGCGCGCGATCGTGATGAACGGCGTGAAGCCGTCGTAGCCGAACGTGAACGCACCGCCGCCGTCGGTCCAGGCGGGAATCGCGCCCTTGCTCGTGTCCCACACGTAGGGGCGCGGCGGATTCGTATCCGTCATGTAGAGCGGCCCGGCGGCCTCGGCCGTGCCGCAGACCAGGGCGAGGCCAGCGACGGCCTTGAGGATGGAGGACTTCATCAGCGCATCTCCCCGTTCTGGATCCAGTTGCCGGAGACGGCGCGGCCGACGAGGCCGACGAACGTGGCGGCGTCGACGGCGCCCTGGCTCTTGAGCATGGCGCGTTCCTTCTCGTTCAGCAGTCCCTCCTCGACCTTCACGCCCTCGAACAGGCCCCGGTTGCTGAACTCGTTCGTGACCTTGCCGTTCAGCACGTTGAGCTTGCCCTGCGCGAGGCCCGCCGTGGTCTGCAGGCCCGTGCGCGAAGCGGGCTTGTACATGAAGGCGATCACCTGCTCGCCCTCCCGCCAGTGTGGGAAGCCCTCGGGCGTCACCGCGATGAGCGTCTTGCCGCTCGGCAGCTTGCGCGGCTCGAGCAGGCCGAACTGCCGGAAGGTGTATTTCGCGCCGCCGCGCAGCTCGCCCTTGGCGCTGTCGCTGACGGAGATGGTGATCTCCGTGTACGGCATGCCGTTCGGGGCGATGCCGTCGGTCACGCGGGTGACCTTGCCGGCAATGATGCTCTGCGAATCGGTGATGAGCTGCGTGAGGTTCTGGGGCTTCAACTTCATCGCGTGGGCGGCGGGCCCGGCCAGGAGCGCGACCGCCGCGGCGATTGCCACGGGAAGGCGCAGAATCAGGAGCTGGAGTCTGTACACGGGAATCCCCTCTGACGTTGGGCGGTGGGTGGTTCGCCGCGACGAGCGCGGGCGAACGCTGCGCAATCTGCCGGTGATCGCGCCCGGCAGCCATCGGGAAAAACCTGATATCGGCCCCGCGCGCCTGAAAATCAGGGAATCCCTGACGACGCGTCGCCGCGACGGCGGCGCAGGGCGTCAAGTCGCTTCAGGCGGCACCAGCCCGTTGCGGATGGCGAAGCGCACGAGGCCCGGGAGGTCGTGGATGCCGAGACGCTGCATGACCGAGGCGCGGTGCGTCTCGACGGTCTTCACGCTGAGGAACAGCTGCTCGGCGATCTGCCGCGTGCCCTTCCCTTCGGCGACCAGCTGCAGGATCTGCCGCTGTCGCGGCGTCAGTGCGTCGAGCCCCGATGTCACGGCGCCGGCTCGCCGCTCATGCTGCTTCACGAGCTCCGCGTCGATCGCTCGGCAGAGGTAGCGTCGCCCGGCGCAGATCTCGTCCAGCGCCTCGGACAGTTCGTCGAACGCGGAGTCCTTGTTGAGATAGCCCGATGCCCCGGCGGCGAACGCTCGCGCCGCGTACTCCGGGGAAGCGTGCATCGAGATCATCAGCACGCGCGTGGGTACGCCGAGCCGGGCGATGCGCGCGGCCGCCTCGAGGCCGTTCAATCCGGGCAGCGTGACATCGAGCAGGATCACGTCTGGCGGAGCGCGTCGCACGAGCTCCACGGCCTCGAGTCCGTCGCCGGTCTCCGCGACGACCTCGACGCCGGGCAGGCTCTCCAGCAGGGCGCGTATGCCTGCGCGCACCAGCGCGTGATCGTCGGCCATCAGGATGCTGCGACGGGTCGTCATGGTGGTCACCGGGTCGGGTCGTCCGTTTCGGGGGTCGGTCGCTCGAAGGGAATTCGGACGAGGATGTGGCTGCCCGCGCCCAGGCGCGAGTCGAGCTCGATCGTGCCGCCCGCATTGCGCACGCGCTCGGTCATTCCGAGCAGGCCGAGGTGCTCGCCGCGCCGGATGCGCCGGCCCACGGCATCGGGATCGAAGCCGACGCCGTCGTCCTCTATCACGACGCGCAGGGCGTCGGGCTCGTCGCGCAGTACGACGTGGACCACGGAGGCGCGCGCGTGGCGCAGGGCGTTGCTGGCGGCCTCCTGGACTACGCGGAACACCGTGGTATTGAGACCCTTCGGTGCGGCCGCGACCCCGGGCGCCGCGTCGAGCTCGATGCGAACGCCGGAGCGCTCGGACAGCGACTTCAGGTGGTGATCGAGCGCGGGTACCAGTCCCGCCTCGTCGAGCAACGGCGGCCGCAGGCTCCGGGCAATGTCGCGCGCCTGGCGGATCATGCCGTCCACCATGGCCACCGAGTCCTCGAGGCGTCGGGCGACGGCCGGATCGGCCGCGGTGCTGCGCAGCATCTGCAGGTTGATCTTGGCGGCCGTCAGCGTCTGGCCGAACTCGTCGTGCAACTCCCGCGAGATGCGGCCGCGCTCGTCCTCCTTCGCAAACTCGAGGCGCCCCGTCAATTGCTGCAGGCCGGCGTGAGCCTCCTCGAGCTCGCCCTGGCTGCGTCGCGCGCGCTCGAGCGCCTGCTCACGCTGCGCCTCGAGCCGCTCGAGCACGGCGTTGCGCAGCCGCAGCGAACGCAGCCGGGCGAGGTGCAGTGCCAGCACCAGCGCCGCGACCGCGGCGAGCACCAGACCGCGGAACCAGAGAGTCATCCAGAACGGCGGCACGACCTGGAACTCGAGCGGAGGGCTCGTGCTCCACGAGCCGAAAGCGTCGCGGCCGCGAACCTCGAAGCGGTAGCGACCGGTCGCCAGGCCGACGAAGGTCACCTGGCGGCGGCGCCCCAGCGAAGTCCAGCCGTCGTCCGGCTTCAGTCGATAGGCGTACTCGTGCGGCGTCTCGGCGAAGTCGAGCACCGCGAACTCGAGGGCGATGATGTCCCCGGCCTGCTTCTCGAATCCTCGGAGCAGCGTGTCGGGCGACAGGGGCTCCCTTGCCCCGCCCACCAGCCGCTCGATGCCGGTCACCCGCACCGGGGCCGGCGAGCGCACCCGCAGCGGCGTGCCCCGGGGGATGCTGACCAAACCCTCGACCGAGCCGAAGTGCACGAAGCCGGGGTCGGCCGAAGAGGCGCCGGTGTTGAAGTGGCTCACCGGAAGGCCGGACTGGACGACGTGGTTCACGACCCGTCCCGTCGCGGGATCGAGCCGCGAGAGGCCGTGGCGCGTGCTGAGCCACAGCGAGCCGTCGTCGTCCTGCTCGACGGCCATGATGCCGTCGGTCAGCAGTCCTCGATCGACGCCCCAGTGCTCGAAGCCCGTCACGCGGCCGTCCGCATCCACCTGTGCACGGTGCAAGCCACCGCCGTCGGTGGCCACCCAGAGCCTGCCGTCGCGATCGTTGCGCAGCGTGGTCACATGGTGGTGGCGAAGGTTGGGCTTGCTCGTGCTTCGCCCGTCGAATCGCTCGCAGGACCAGGGCTCCACCCGGCAGCGATTGAGGCCATTGGAGCGGGTGCCGACCCACAGGTATCCGCCCTTCGCGGGGGACAGCGCCGTGATGTAGTCGCCCGTCAACGTGTCGCGCACGGCCGCATCGTGCCGGTAGCCGCGATAGTGTCCGGTGCGCGCATCGCGCAGGAACAGGCCGCTGCCACCGACGCCGACCCAGAGGCCGTCTTCTCCGGCAGACAGCAGGGCACCGACGTAGCCCGGACCGATGCCGTCGGCTCGAGCCGCGTCGTGCGCTTCGAGGCCGAGGTTGCTGCCGTCGTCGGCGAACCGGTAGAGACCCTCGGTCGATCCTGCAAAGTGGGATCCATCGTGCGCCACGGCGAAGCTCAGCACGCCCGACTTCTGGATCGGATCGGCCGGCGGGCCGCCGGTCGGCACGACGGAGCCCGCAACGACGTCGACCCGCTGCGGACCCCCGCCGAAACTGCCGACCCAGGGCTGTCCCGCCTCCTCGCGTCCCAGCACCGCCGTGACGTTCTTGTCGCGCAGCCCGGCGCCGTCCGAACCCAGTGCGAGAAGCCTGAACTCGGGCTCGTCGAGCGGAGCCCGGTAGACGCCGCTGCCCCAGGTCCCGACGATCAGCATCTGGTCGGTCGTCGCGATGCTGAGCTGCGGTTGCGCCGGCAGGTTGCCGGGCGCACCAATGCTGCCGGGGTGCGCGCGCTGCCACTCGCGCGTCGCGAGGTCCACCACGAGGACGCCGTGCGCTACCGTGCCGATCCACAGGCGCCCGTAGCGGTCGGCGTGCATCGTGGTGATCAGCGGCTGCGCACCCGCGTCGCCCGCAAGATCGAAACGCTCTGCGGTGCGTCGCGTCGGGTCGAGCACGACCAGCCCGTCGCGCGTGCCGGCCCAGACGCGCCCATCGGCGGCTTCATGGATCCCGAACACGTCGTTGAGGCCGCGCTCGCCATCGATCAGCTCGGCCAGCGGGTAGTGCTCGAAGCCTTCGCCCGAGGCGGCCGGTCGATCGATGCCGCCGCCCACCGTTCCGATCCACAGCTGTCCGGAGACTCCGCGATGCAGTGCGTACGCCCAGTCGTGCGCCAGGCTCGCGGCGTCGCCGTCGGCGTGGAAAAAGCGCGTGAAGCTGTGGCCATCCGCCTCGAGCCGGTTCAGCCCGTGCTGCGTGCCCACCCAGATCCGGCCTTCGGCGTCCTCGGCCACGCCGTAGACACTCGCGTCACTGAGCGACCGCGGGTCGGCCGAATCGTGGTGGAACTGGGTGAACTCGCCCGTGCGCGGGTCGCGTCGGTTCAGGCCACCGGTGTTCGTGGAAACCCAGAGCGCGCCGTCACGCGCCTCGTACAGCGAGCGAATGTCCAGGTCGCTGATACTGCCCGGGCGGTCCGCATCGGGCAGAAAGGGCGTCGCCAGGTAGCCGTCGTAGCGGAACAGTCCCTCGCGCGAGCCGACCCACAGCAGCCCGTCCCGGTCGACGAGCATCGAGACCGCGACATTGGCATCGAGACCACGCCCCGCGCCGAGCTCGGTGAAGCGGCGCGCGGCACCAGCGTCCTGCCCGAGGAGCAGGACCGCGAGCAAGGCGAACCGCCATCCCGAGGTCCGGGTCCCGACGACTGACGTCATTGCGGCGGCCCGCACTCAGTCGACGAACTCGAGCTTCAGTTCCATGTCGCGCACCGACTGGTAGAGCCGCCGCTCGCGCTTGAGCGGCCAGTGCTGGTAGAGCAGCGCATCGAGCGGGTACCACAGCGCGACCCACCCGGCGATGATCAGGCCCTCGTCGAGGAAGCGCGCCAGGATGCCGGGCAGGAACTTCGGCTCGCCGAGCACCTGCGACCCGAGCATGCACAGCGCGAGGAAGAGGAGCCCGCGCCAGAGCGTGGCGAGGCCCTCCTGCCGCAGGCTCGCGATGTCGTTCGAGATCTGCCCGATGCGGTGATCGCAGTACTGGCGCAGGCCCGAGCGCATCCGCGCCTCGAGGTCGGGCGTGCGCGCCGCCGCGGGCAGCCGCAGCGTCGCGCGCACCGGCCGGTCCGGTTGCGGCCGGATGCGGTTGAGGAGGCGCTCGAGCCCGGGCTCCGCGTACGGCTGGCCGCCGATCGGGTCGAGCTCGGCCGGGTGGAACAGCTCCCGCGGATCGGCGAGGTCGAGGTGGACGTCGTGGATGTTCGTTTCGGTCATGGGTGACGAAGCTCAGGTCCAGGGAAAGATCAGGGCGGCGCCGAATGCGATCGCGGTGAGTAGCAGCGCCAGCGTCGCCGCAGGCCAGGCCCGGATGACGCCGTCGAAGCGGTCGTAGAGCGGGCCGCCGGCCAGGGCGGCGCGCGAGGCGTGCTCGATCGCCTCGGCGATGTCGCCCTGCGGGATCATCGGCAGGCGCTCCGCCCAGCCTCGCAGGGCGAAGGCGAGGCCCGCTCCGAGTGCCACGGGCCACAGCGAAGCCCACAGCGCCTTCGGCGCGATCGCGGCGACCGTAGTGCCGAGCCCCGTCAGGGGATGCAGCAGCCAGGGCAGCACCAGCGCCGCGGCCGCCATCGCGAGCCACGGCCAGCGCAGGCCCAGCGAGGCCGTCGCCTGCGCGTCCTCGCTGCGGTAGCTCGCGAGCCGGCGGAAGAAGTGCAGCATCAGCAGCGTCGTGCCGACCGCCGAGGCCGCCGCGAGCCAGCCGACGACGCCGACGTCGAGCTGGTCCTTGACCGCGTACTTGGCGATCGCGCCGCCGGTGAACGGCAAGCCGCCGAGCCCGAGGCACAGCAGCATCGCCGGCACCAGCACGACCGCGCGCCGCCCGGCGCCGCTCGCGGCGATCACGCCCACCGACAGGAACAGCGCGCCCTTCACGAGCACGTGGTGCGAGGCGTAGAAGGCCGCGGCCATGCCCGCGGTCACGTCGCCGGCGGCGAGGCCCATGCCGAGCACCGCGGCGACGACGCCCATCTGGCTCACGCTCGAGTACGCCAGCACGGCCTTCGGGTGGCGCTGCGTGAGGCCGATCGCGACCGCGTAGAACGCCGTCACGAAACCGGCGGCCGTGAGCACGAAGCCCCAGTCCGGCACCGCCTCCGACAGCGGCAGGAAGCGGATCAGACCAATGATGCCGACCTTGACGACCGCGCCGCTCAGCACGGCCGAGGCCGGCACCGGCGCAGCCGCGTGCGCGAGCGGCATCCACACGTGCATCGGCACGAGGCCGGCCTTGGTGCCGAAGCCCACGACCAGCAGCGCCAGGATCAGGTCGCGGTCGGGCGATTCGGCGAGCGCCGCGGCCGCATCGCGCAGGCGCAGGCTGTCGCCCGGGATTTCGCCCGCCAGCATCACCAGTCCCACGAGCAGCACGGACTCGGCGAGCAGCGCGAGCACGAGGTAGATCGAGCCCGAGCGCCACGCCTGCGCTGTCTCGTCGTGGATCACGAGGCCGCTCGCCCCCAGCGTCAGCATCGCGAGCATCGCATAGAGACTCACGAGGTCGCCCGCGACGAACACGCCGAGGCAGCCCGTGCACGCCATCAGCCAGCAGGCGACGAAACGGCCGGCCTTCGGGGTGTCGCGCATGTAGCTCGCGGCGTAGGCTCCGGCCGCGCTCCACAGCAGCGCCGCGACGCCGAGCAGCAGCGCACCCGGGCCGTCGAGCTCGAAGACGAGCCGCAGGCGACCGGCGCCGACCTCGAGCGCCGGCGCCCCGAGTGCAAATGCCGCCGCCGCGAGCCCGGGCAATGGCGCGAGCCACAGCAGGCGCGGCATGGCACCTCGCACCGCACCTGACAGGCAGGCGAGCAGCAGCGCGAACGGCGCGATCCATGTCGCGCCGAGCAGCAGCGTGTCGAGCGGGCCGTTCACGGCAGGGCCTCGGCCGCGGCGGTCACGCCCGCGCTACTGAGTGCGGGCAGTTCGACCGGCCCGAGCGCCAGCAGACCGAGCAGCACGGCGCACAGCGACATCGCGAGCGCGACCGCCTCGCGGGAGCGGGCCACGGACTTCATCGGCGCCGCCGGCTCCGCGGTGCTGCCCATCGCCCGAATGAGGACCAGCATCACGTAACCACCCGTGAACAGGCCGCCCAGCACCAGCACCACCGCCCACCACCATTGGCCGGTGCTGACCGCCGCCGACAGCAGCAGCCACTTGGCGGCGAACCCGCCGCTCGGCGGCAGCCCGACCAGCGAGACCCCGGCGAGGCCGAAGGCGACCAGGCTCACCGGCAGCGCCCGCCCGACGCCCGCGAGGTCGGCGACGCGGTCGTGCCCGAGCGACTTGGCCATGAGGCCAGCGGCCATGAACATTCCCGCCTTCGCGAACGCGTGCGACACGGTCTGCAGCACGCCGCCCGTGAGCGCCACGCCGCCCTGCAGCCGTGCGGAGACCGGGTCCCAGGCGAGCGGGAACATCAGGAACAGGTAGCCGATCTGCGCCACGGTCGAGTACGCGATCAGGAGCTTGAGCCGCTCCTGGCGCAGCGCCAGCACGCTGCCATAAAGGATCGCGGCCGCGCCGAGCGCCGCGATCAGCTGCGTGGCCGCGACGCTCCACAGCGCCGGCATCACCTCGAACCACAACCGGATGAGGAGCACGAACGAGCCCTTCACCACCAGCGCGGAGAGCACCGCGCTCGCAGCCGGCGGGGCGCCGGCGTGGGCCGGCGGCAGCCACAGGTGTAGCGGGAACAGCGCGGTCTTCGCAAGCAGGCCCGTCGTCATGAGTGCGGCGGCGACCCAGGCGACCGGTTCCGGCTGCACGCGCGCGGCGAGCAGCGAGATGTCGAGCGTGCCGTAGGCGCCGTAGAGCAGCACGGCCCCGAGCAGGTACAGCACCGAGCCCAGCAGCGCGAACATCAGGTAGCGCAGCGCCGCGGCCAGCGTCGCCGCGCGGCCGTCGAGGCTCACGAGCGGCACGGCCGCGAAGGTCAGCAGTTCGAGCGCGACGTAGAGGTTGAAGAGGTCGCGGCTCATCACCACGAGGTTCATCGCGCCCCACACCGCGATCAGCAGCGTCCAGAACACCAGCGAGCCGCGCGTCTCGGGCTCGCCCGGCTTCGCGGCGAAATCGGCGTGGGCGAACAGTCCCGCACCGATGACGACGATGGCGGTGGTGAGCATCATCGCAGCCGACAGGCCGTCGGCGCGCAGCGCGATGCCGAGCGGCGGCGCCCAGCCGCCCACGAGGTAGGCGATCGCTCCACCCTCCCACACGCGCGTGGCGATCGCCCACGCGACGGCGAGACCGACCGGCATCGCGGCGAGGGTGATGCGGGCCGCGTGCCGCCCCCCGGCGACGATCGCGAGCAGCACCGCGACCACCGGCCACATCACGGCCGCCACCAGCCAGGCGCCGCCCGGCGTCGTCGCGGCGACAGCGGCCGCGCCCGTCTCGAGCATCATGGGCTGGGGCGCTCGGCGGGGGCACCGGCCGGCGCCGTCGGGTCGAGCGTCGCCTCACCGCTCTCCTTTTGCAGGCGCAGCAACAGCGCCACGGCCAGCGCCGTCGCGGCGAAAGCGACCACGATGCCGGTGATGACGAGCGCCTGTGGCACGGGGTCGCCGCCCACGGCCTGCCAGGCGCCGCGGCGCGCGAACACGCCGAACAGCAGGAACACGCCGCTGCCGAGCAGGTTGAAGGCGATGAGCTTGCGCAGCGGCTGCGGATGCGTGAGCGCCCCGTACAGCCCGAGGCCCACGAGCGCCGCCGCGCACAGCCCGAACAGCGTCACCGTGCTCATGACGGATCCGCCGGCCGCTCCGGCGGGCCGGTGACCAGCAACCCGAGCGCGAGCGCGATGGTGAGCAGCATCGGCACTTCGATGAGCAGGATCAGCGGCTTGGCGATCGCGACGGGATAGGCGAGGAAGGCCCCCGCGGTCAGCATGCCGGCGAGGCCGACCGCGACGAACACCACCGGGCCCGACACCAGCGCGAGGCGCACCCACTGCTCGCGGATGGCCGGGGCATCGCGCACGCCCGCCATCATCACCACGAGCCACATGGCCGCGAGCACCGTGCCGCCCTGGAAGGCGCCGCCCGGGTTGTCCGCGCCGGTCCACATCAGGTGGATGCCGAGCAGCACGCCGAGCGGCGGCAACATGCGCGCGAAGAACGGCAACACGCCGTCGGCCGGCAGGCGATGCTCGAGCCCGGGGTGGCCGCCCCAGTAACGGTCGGGCGCCAGCGACCACACGCCGACCAGCGCGACGACGAGCACGACCTTCTCGAGCAGCGTGTCGAAGCCGCGAAACGCCATCAGCACGCCCGTGACGGGGTTGCCGACACCGGTCGCCGGCAGGGCGGCCATGGCGTGCGGTGCGAGCGTGGGCCCGGCCTCGGGCAGCGTGAGCACGACCGCCGCCAGCGCCACCGACACGAGCGCACAGCAGGCGGCCGCGAGCAGCCGCAGCATCGACGCAGGGCGGCGACTGGTGCGCGCCTCGGTGCCGCGCAGGGTCGCCACCGCCCCCAGCAGCAGCACGCCCGTGAGCCCGCCGCCGATCGCCGCCTCGGTCAGCGCCACGTCCACCGCGGCGAGCTGCACCCACATGAGCGAGAGCAGCAGGCCGTAGCTGACGAAGCCCACGGCCGCGGCGAACGCGCTGCGCGCCGCGATCGTCCACGCCGCGGCGCCCAGCACCAGCAGCGCGAGCACGGACTCGAGCACGTAGGTGAGGCTCATCGCCGCGGCCCCGCCCTTCGCGCCACGCGCGCCATCATCTGCCCGACGGTCGACGCAGCGAGCAGCACCAGCAGCCACACCAGCAGCAGCTTGAGCGCCGCGAACACGCTGCCGGCCTGCGGCAGCAGGCCGATCACGATCAGCCCGAGCCCGACGTTGTCCGCCTTGGTCAGGGCGTGCAGTCGCGACAGCGTGTCCGGGAAGCGCAGCAGTCCGACCACGCCCGCGAGGAAGAACAGCGCCCCGAGCACGAGCGCGACAATGGTGAACAGGTCGAGCAGCGCGCTCATCGCCCGCCGCCCTCGCCGCTGTCCTCGTCCTGCGCCGCCGTGACGCCCTTCACGAAGGCGATCGAGGCGAACGCCGCCAGCATCGCCAGCGTGAGTGCCACGTCCACGGCCGCGGGAAGGTCGCGCGCCACGCTGACGAGCAACAAGGTCGCGATGCCGCCGGTGCCGAGCAGCTGCGCCGCCATGACGCGGTCGGCATCGCCCGGGCCCCAGAGGATGCGCGCCAGCCCCACCACCACGGTGATCATCACGAAGCCGGCGACTGCGACCAGGAACTCGGGACTCATGCCGACGGGGATCCGCTCTCGCCGCCCGGCGCCGCGGGCCCCGCACCGTCAGGAACAGCGCCCAGTGCCGCGACGAGCTGCGCTTCCTCCTGCCCGAGCTCCTTCAACACGGGCTGCTCGACGTCGAGGCAGTGGTAGATGAGACGTCCCGATTCGTCGGTGCCCGCGGGCAGCGTGCCGGGCATCAGGCTGGTTACCGACATGAACAGGTTACGCGACGTGCCGGGCGGCAAGCCGACCGGGTAGTGGTGGTAGCCGAGCTTCAGTGGCAACGACGGGCTGAAGGCACGCCTCGCGATGTCGAGCCCGGCGACGACCGACGTCCAGACGAACCCGACCGCCAGGCGCAGCACCGCGAGCGGCCGGATGTGCGCCATCGCGGGGTCCGGAGGCAGCAGCACCAGGCTGATCCACGTGGCGAGGATGGCAGCAGCGATGCCGGGCGCGATGTCCGCCAGCTGCCCGCCCGCCATGATCATCCAGAGCAGGAAGTACCCGAAACCCCGGACGAGGATGACGCGCCACGCGCGGGGTCGAGGTGCCTGGCTCATGGATTCCATCGGTTTCAACCGGGCTTTGGAGCGGTGGATGCCGCGCGAGGCGAACGCCGTCGCGGATGGTAGCAGCAGCACCGGGCCGCGGCGTTCAGGGATTCCCTGAACGAGCCGCCGCATCCGGAGCTTGCTCGAAGAAGCGCTGCGCGCCCGCGTGCATCGGGATCGTGATGCCCGTCAGGGCCCGCTCCTTCGACAGCCGTGCCGCCAGCACCCCGCCGCGGTCCGCCGACGCGGCGTAGAAGTACTCGAGCACGGCCTCGACCGTGGCCTCGGCGACGTCGCTGTGCGCGACCAGCAGGGCCGTCGCGGCCACCGTCTGCACGGCCGCCGCCTGCCCCGCGTAGGTGCGGGCCGGGATGACGAGCGGCACGAGCCCGGGCAGGTCGGCGCCGATTCGCCCGGCCTGCTCGGTGTCGAGCGCGATAAGCCGCAACGGCGCGGTGCTCAGCGCGGCCTGCAGCTGCTGCCACGGCGCCGAGGCGACCTCGATCACCGCGTCGAGTTCGCCGGCCGCGAGCCTCGCGAGCGCATCCGCCGGACTGCCGTGCTCGACTCGCACGAGCCCGGCGGGATCGATCCCGGCGTGAGCGAGCAGCCGCAGGGCCGTGTGCCTCGACCCCGACTGCGGGCTGCCGAGGGCGACACGGCGACCGGCGAGATCCGCGACGCGCACGATGTCCGAATCCGCGCGCACGACGACGTGCACCGGCTCCGGGAAGAGGCTGGCTGCTGCGCGCAGGTGGTTCATCGGTCCGGTGTCGGCGAACACCCCCTGCCCCGTCACGGCCGCTGCGGCGACGTCGCTCTGCATCACCCCGACGCGTGCCTGCTGCGACTCGATGAGAAAGGCATTCGCCACGCTGCCCTCGGTCGCCACCACCTGCACGCGGGCCGACTCCGGCAGGCCGCGGGTCACGGAGGTGAGGAACCGCCAGTACTCGCCGCCCGTGGGCCCGGCCGCGACCGCCACCCCCTCGTGCTCCCGTTGCAGCCGCAGCGTGATGTTGCGCAGCGCACGATCGATCTCCTCGGTGATGATCTCGCGGTCGGCGCCGCGGGTCGCGGGCGACTGCATCACCAGCTTGGCGAGGCGCTGGACGAGTTCGTCGGCACCGGGCGTGCCGCTCAGGGTCGCCTGGGCATCCACCGCCGCCACCGGCAGGTGGTCGTCGCTCGGCACCCAGCCCGCATCGGTCTTGCGATAGACCAGCGAGCCGTGGCCGCGGAACTCGGCGCCCGGTCCGTGCCGGCCCGGCCCGAGCCCGAACAGGCCCTGGTCGGTTGCTCCGAGTGCGTTCGCGATCAGTGCCGGGCTCAGAGACTCCCAGTCCGAGGGGTCGTAGGCCCCCACGAAGCGCAGCACGGCGTTGAAGTAGACGATGATCTGCCGCGAACCGTCGGGCGCGGCGCGATACGGCGCGCTGCCCTGGCGGCGCAGTGTCGCCACCTCGACCAGCGGCTGGCCGAACACGGCATCGAGCCGCGCCTGCACGTCGCCGGCGAGCGCGCCTTCTTCCGGCCCGCGCGCGCAGCCGGACACCAGCGCGAGCAGCAGCAGCAGGGCGATGCGCGAGAGGATGACCACGCTTCAGAACCCCAGCATCGGCAGCGCGAAGAACGCCTGCAGCACGAGCGCGTTCGCGATGTCGGCGAAGAAGGCGCCCACGATCGGGACCAGCAGGAACGCCATCGGCGAGGGCCCGTGCCTCTCGGTGAGCGTCTGCATCACCGACATGCCGACGGCGGTGGTGGCGAGCCCGGCCGCGACCTGCCCGCCGCTGATCACGGCCGCGTCGTAGTCGCCGCCCATCACCCGCGACGTGACGAAGTACGCGAAGGCCGCCGTCGCCACGGCATTGACGACCACGATCAGCATCAGCGGGCCCGCCAGCGTGGCGAGGTCGAGCACCCGCATGGACATCAGGGCCATGATCAGGAACAGCGACAGCGAAACGCTGCCCACCGCCTGGACGGCGCTGTCGTTGACGCCCTTGAGCCCGAGCAGGCCGCCGACGTTGCGGATCAGCATGCCGATGAGCAGCGCCCACAGGAAGCTCGGCAGCAGCAGTCCGGTGTCGCGCATCAGCTCCTGCAGGAACCGCGCCCCGGCGATGCAGGCGAGGCACACCAGCAGCACGAACAGCAGCTGCTCTGCCGTGATCGGCGCTGCCACCGCCGCCGGCTGCGGCGACGCGCCGGCCGCCGTCGCCTGACCGCCGCTGGCGCCGCGCTCGCCGGCACGGCGCATCACCCGCTCGGCAACCGGCCCCGCCAGCAGGCTGCCGAGGATGAGGCCCGCAGTCGCCGCCGCCATGCCGAGTTCGAGCGCGCCCTGCAGGTTGCGGGTCTCGGCGAAGCTGGTCGCGTAGGCCGCAGCCGTGCCGTGCCCGCCGACGAGCGAGATCGAGGCGCCGAGCAGGCCCACGAGCGGATGAAGGTCGAGCGCGCGCGCCATCGCAAGGCCGATCACGCCCTGCAGGATCATCACGGCGACGAACAGCCCGATCAGGATCACCAGCTTCCAGCCGCCGCGCGCCAGCGAGCGCACGTCGGCGCCGAGCCCGAGCGTGGCGAAAAAGGCGAGCAGCAGCGGGTCGCGCGGTGAGTCGTCCATGGTGAACTGGACGTCCGCCACCAGCGTCGCGACGGCCAGCACGAACGCAAACAGCACGCCGCCCACTACCGGCACGGGAATGCTGTAGCGCTGGAGGAAGGCAGAGCGCCGCACGATGAACTGGCCGAGGAAGAACAGCGCCGTCGCGAGCGCCAGCGTGCCGAGCAGGTTGAACTCCAGCGTCCTCACGCGACACCGCCTCGCGCGCCCGGGCCGGCCGGATTCGACCCGGCGGCGCGTGCGTACTGGGCCTCGGCGGCGGCGAGGGTCGTCGCGCCGAAGCCGAGGTCGCGCAGCAGCCCGTCGGTGAGCCGGTACACCCAGGCGTGCACCACCAGGCGCTGACCGCGCTCCCAGGCCTGCTGGACCACGGTCGAGCGGCACAGCCGCCGCGCCTGCACCAGCACGTTGAGCTCGCACAGGCGGTCGAGCCGTGCGCCGTCGTCGGCCAGCCGGCTCAGCGATTCGCGGTGAAGGTGGGCGACGTCGCGCACCGACTGCAGCCAGTTGTCCACGAGGCCGAGCTGGCGTTCCTCAAAGGCCGCCTGCACGCCGCCGCAACCGTAGTGCCCCACGACCATGATGTGCTCGACGCCGAGGACGTCGATGGCGTACTGCAGCACCGAAAGGCAGCTGAAGTCCGTGTGCAGGACCAGGTTGGCGACGTTGCGGTGGACGAACAGCTCCCCCGGCGCGAGCCCGACGATCTCGTTCGCCGGCACGCGACTGTCCGAGCAACCGATCCACAGGTAACGCGGCGCCTGCTGGGCGGCGAGGCCCGCGAAGAACCCCGGCTGCCCCGCCTCCACGTCAGCCGCCCAGCGGCGGTTGTTGGCGAACAGCTCAGGCAGTTGGTCCATGTCGTACGCCGCCACCCTCGGCCTTGTTGCGGCCGATGCGGGCGGAATATTACAGGTCGATACCGGATTACATACGGCCGCCCGGGGCCCGGGCGGCCGATGCGCCGACCGTCAGCGGAGTCAGGCCGCCGGTGGCGACTCCGGACCGCCGGCGGGGGGCTTGCGCCCCTCGACGGCGTAGTAGATCAGGAAGGCCGCGCCCACTCCCACCGGGATCAGGCCGAACAGCCGGACGTCCTCGCCCGCGACGGCGCCGAGCGCCAGGAACAGGGCGATCCCGACGAACAGCCAGATCAGGCCCGGCAGCAGGTAGCCGGATCGGCGCGGCTTCGCCGTCAGGTAGAACGACTCGGGCAGCGCGGGCAGTTCCATGCCGCGCTCGATCGCCGCCATCCGCTCGCGGTGGTTGGCCTCGACGACGTCACGGCGCCGCCGGTAGTCCACGATCGCGTACACGATCGGGATCAGCAGCGACATGAAGATGGCGATGATGGGAATGAACACGGCGACGGTATCTACGTCCACGGCAGGTCTCCGGTGCAGGTACGAGTACAGGTGCGGGTGATATGCGCCAGCCGGCCGCAGGGTTGCATGCCCCCCCTTGCAACCCGGCGGCGGTTCGCGGCGTATAAAGCCGCATGGACCCCGGGATCGACGAACACCTGGCGGCGGGCCGTCATGCGCGCGCCTTCGATCTCGTGGTGCCGGCCTACCGTGACCGCGTGTTCCGCCTCGCCTACTCGATCCTGCGGGACCGAGCCGCCGCCGAGGACGCCGCCCAGGAAACCTTCGTGCGCGTCTGGAAGGCCCTGCCGGGCTTCGACGGCCGCGCGGCGCTCGGAACCTGGATCTACGCCATCACGCGCAACACCAGCCTGATGGAACTGCGACGGCGCCGGCCGACCGTGTCCTTCGACGACCCCGACTCGACCGAGGCCCAGCGCGCCGCGGAGAACATCGCGACGGGCCCGGCCCAGGACCCGGAGCGCGACAACCTGCTGCGGCTGCTCGAGACCCTTCCGCACAACCAGCAGGAAGCCGTGCGCCTCTTCTATCTCGAGGATCGATCCTACGAAGCCGTCGCCGAGCAGCTCGGCATGCCGCTCGGCACCGTCAAGAACCTGCTGCACCGGGCGCGCAAGCGCCTGATGGAACTCGTGCGCCCCGACGAGGAGATCGCCGCATGAACGACCCCACGCTGATCGGTCCCTGCGCGGATTACGAGCACGACCTGGTGGACCTGCAGGACGGCGAGCTGGCGCCGGAGCGGGCCCGTGACGTGCGACTGCACCTGGAACGCTGCGCGCGCTGCTCGACCTGGGCCGCCGGATTTGGCGCGATCGACGCGCGCCTCGCTGCTGAGATCACGGCACCAGGGTTGCCGCCGGATTTCGATGCACGACTGCGTGAGCGAATTGCATCGCAGCGCAGACTCCCCGACGCAGGCGACCTTCGGAGCCGTCTCGAACGCGAGCACGCCGCGCTCGTGCAGTCGCTGCGTTCCGGCGCGAGACGGCGCGCGGTGCTCGGTGCTGCCGGCTCGGTCGCGATAACGCTCGGCGTGCTCGCGGCGTCGCGCAGGTTCCTCGAACAGGGCATGAGCCTTCTGCCAACGCTCACCGAGGGACCCGGGCACCTCATGGTCCTCGGAACGGCGTCGGCGGTTGTCGCCATCGCGGCACTGGCGTGGTCGATCGCCCGCGGTGGACTGCCACTCTTCGGAACGGAACGCTGACCGACGCCCGCGGCACCGCCCACGAGCACCGGCAGCGCAGTCATGCGTTGTGGTCCTCGACGATCGAGTTGCCGCCGTCCACGACGACGAGCTGCCCGGTCACGTAGGAGGCCGCGGGCGAGACGAGCCAGGCTACGAGCGCCGCCACCTCGGCGGGCGTCCCGGAGCGGCCGACGGGCGTGCGCGCACCCGCGGCCGCTTCCTTCGCCGTCTGCGAGCCGGTCGCGATCCAGCCGGGAGCCACGGCGTTGACGATGACACCGAACGGCGCGGCCTCGAGCGCGAGGGCACGCGTGAAACCGACCATCCCGGCCTTGGCCGCCGCATACGCCGCGTCGCCCGCGACGGCGCTGACCGTGCCGGTGGTCGAGGAAACGTTGACGATCCGGCCGTAGCCGCGCCGCTTCATCGCGGGCAGGAACGCCCGCGTGACGAGGAAGGCCGTCGTCAGGTTGCGATCGAGCGATCGCCGCCAATCGGCCAGCGAGACCTCGCCTAGCTGCGAGAGTGCATCCATCTCGCCCAGGACCGCCATGCCGGCGTTGTTGACGAGCGCATCGACGGGCGAGCCGCCCGCGGCGTCCGCCAGTGCCCCGACACCGGCCTCGGTCGCGAGGTCCGCGACGACGCCGTGCGCTTCGAAGCCGGCGGCTCGCAGTTCGGCGACGCGATCGTGGATGCGATCCGTCGTCGAGGCCAACAGCAGCGAATGGCCCGCCGCCGCGAGCGCGCGGGCGACGGCGAAACCGATGCCCGTCGGGCTGCCTGCGCCTGTAACGACCGCGAGCCCGGCGGGTGCCGGCGCCGTCAAACCTTGCGCGTCCAGCCGTAGTTGTCGGGCGCCTCGCCGTTCTGGATCGCGACCAGCGCGGCGCGCAGCCGCTGCGTAACGGGACCCACCTCGCCGTTGCCGACCCGGTACTCCTGCCCGCGGTGCACCAGCGTGCCGACGCCGGCCAGCACCGCCGCCGTACCCGACAGCGCCGCCTCGCCGGTCCTGACCCACTCGAGCATTTCGTTCACGTCGAACACGCGCTCCTCGACCTTGAAGCCCATGCCGCGGGCCATGGTGAGCAGCGAGTCGCGGGTGACGCCGTGCAGGAAGGTCGAGTCGAGGCTGCGGGTGAGGATGTGGCCCTCACGGATCAGCAGGAAGTTCGCCGCGCCGGTCTCCTGCACCGAGCCGCCCGGGCAGAACAGCACCTGGTCCACCTTGTACTTGTCGCGCGCCTCGAGCGTCGGGCCCATTGCCGCGGCGTAGTTGCCGCCGGTCTTGACCATGCCGAGGTGATCGGCCGTGCGGTGCTTCTGGTCCTCGACGTAGATGCGCAGCGGCTTTACGCCGCCCGAGAAGTAATCCCACACCGGGCTCGCGAGCACGATCAGGCTCGCCTCGTTCGAGGGTGCGGAGGCCGCACCGATGTTCGGCATGGTCCCGTACAGCATCGGCCTCATATAGAGCGCACCCGGCGGCTCCGGCACCTGGTCGCGCACGCGGTCGATGACGGTGAGCACCATGGTCGCGAGTTGCTTCGCGTCGGGCTCGGGCAGCACCAGCAGCCGCGCGCTCTGGCGCATGCGCTCGATGTGCTTGTCCATGCGGAACACGTGCACGCTGCCGTCGGCCCAACGATAGGCCTTGAAGCCTTCGAAGCACTCGCTGGCGTAGTGCAGCACGTGCGCAGCGGGGTGGATCTCGATCGGGCCGGTGGGGCGGAGCTCGTGCTCGCTCCAGCGGCCGTTGCTGAATTTCGCGATCGCCATCTGGTCGGCGAGCACGGTGCCGAAGGCGGGCCGGGCCGTGGGCGCGGCGGTGGAAGGGGCGGGCTCGCGGAGCGCGCGGTCGGATTCGAGTGTGTGCATCGGTTTACCCGGGGATGAAGATGGTGGCAGGGTGCTCGAGCAGGTCCTTGAGCGCCTGGATCATCGCGGCGGCATCGTAGCCGTCCACGAAGCGGTGATCGAACGACGAGGACAGGTTCATGATGCGGCGCACCGTGATGGCGCCGTTCAGCACCACGGGACGGTCCACGGCCTTGTTGACGCCGATGATGGCCATCTCGGGCGCGTTGATGATCGGCGTGGAGACGATGCCGCCGAGCTTGCCGAGGCTGGTGACGGTGATGGTCGAGCCCGACAGCTCCTCCTTGGTGGCCTTGCCGCTGCGCGCAGCGTCCGACACGCGCTTGATTTCCTCGGCGAGCTCCCGGAGCGAACGCGCCTCGGCGTGCCGCACCACGGGCACCTTGAGTCCGTCGGGCGTCTGCGTGGCGACGCCCGCGTGCAGCGGGCGATGCCGGACCACGACGTTGCGCTCGGCGTCGAACCAGGCATTGCACTGCGGGTAGTCCTCG
>Ga0316605_10000318_pt1 | contig 37966 bp, 40 predicted proteins | sample OWC_soil_day20_n_FD_207666 | JGI IMG/M metagenome (GOLD analysis project Ga0316605, IMG submission 207666) | Wetland soil microbial communities from Old Woman Creek delta, Ohio, United States - OWC_soil_day20_noCT | ecosystem: Environmental > Terrestrial > Soil > Wetlands | place: USA: Ohio...
CGGCGAGCCATGCTAAAATCGCCAGCACAAAAAAAAGGCGTAGCCGCAAGTGAAATTGCGCCATGCCATCTCCTATTCATCTCAGGTTAGAAAGCCTCGCCCGTGAGCCAGAGCCCCGAGCGCAACGACACTTTCCCCACCCCCCAGCGTATTGTCATCGCTACCCGTGAATCGCGTCTCGCCCTGTGGCAGGCCGAACACGTGCAGGATCGTTTGCGCCGATTATACCCGGCCTGCCAGGTGGAACTCCTCGGCATGACCACCCGTGGCGACCAGATTCTCGACCGTCCTCTGTCCAAGGTCGGCGGCAAGGGCCTGTTCGTCAAGGAGCTGGAAACCGCCTTGCTCGACGGCAGCGCCGACATCGCCGTGCACTCCATGAAGGATGTGCCGATGACCCTGCCGGAAGAATTCGCCCTGATCGCTACCGGCGCCCGCGAAGTGCCGCTGGACGCCTTCGTCTCCAACAAGTTCGACAGCCTCGACGACATGCCGCCGGGAGCCGTGGTCGGCACCTCCAGCCTGCGCCGCGAGTCGCAACTGCATGCCCGCTTCCCCTACCTGGCCGTTACCTCCCTGCGCGGCAACCTCGACACCCGCCTGCGCAAGCTCGACAGTGGTGAATACGACGCCATCATCCTCGCTGCCGCCGGTCTTACCCGCCTCGGCCTCAAGGAGCGCATCCGCGCCGTGCTGCCGGCGGAGCTTTCCCTGCCCGCCGCCGGCCAGGGGGCCCTGGGCATTGAGGCCCGCGCCGACCGCGCCGATGTCGCCGCCTGGCTGGCGCCCCTGAATGATCCCGCCACCGCCGCCTGCGTTCGCGCCGAGCGCGCCGTCTCCCGCGCCCTCGCCGGCAGTTGCGAGGTGCCCCTCGGCGCCTATGCCGAAATTCGCGACGGTCAGATCTGGCTGCGCGGTTTCGTCGCGGCTCCCGACGGCAGCCGCATGGCCCAGGCCGAACTGACTGGCGCCACGGCCGATCCAGAGACCCTCGGCCTCACCCTGGCCAACGAGTTGCGCGCCCAGGGAGCGGATCAGATCCTCGCCAGCCTCTGATGGACGCGGCCACGGAACGTAGCGACCCGAGCAATACTGCCCGCCTGCCTCTCGCGGGCCGCCACGTGGTGGTCACCCGTCCCGCCGGCCAGATGGATCACCTGGCCGAGGCCCTCGTCAATCTGGGCGCCAAGCCGGTGCTGTTCCCGGTTCTGGCCATCGCCGATCTGGCCGATCCGACGCCGGTGATACAAATGGCGACGCATCTCGACCGTTACGATCTGGCGGTGTTCGTCAGCCCCAACGCAATTCAGAAAGCCCTCGCCCTGATCCTGCCGCGCCGGTCCTGGCCGGCCGCGCTGCGGGTTGCCACCATCGGCAAGAGCAGCGAGCGCGAACTGGCCCGCCACGGCATTACTGATGTGATCGCCCCGGTGGGGCGCTTTGATTCCGAAGCCCTGCTCGAACTGCCGCCGCTGCAAGACATGGCCGGCAAGCGGGTGCTGATCTTCCGTGGCGACGGCGGCCGCGAACTGCTGGCCGACACTCTCGCCGCCCGCGGCGCCCAGGTGGACATCCTGAGTTGCTACCGGCGCACCCGCCCCAATCACGCCCCCACCGCCCTGCTCGACCTGTGGGACGATGGCCATCTGGACGCCATCACCATCACCAGCAGCGAGGGCCTGCGCAATCTGTTCGACATCGTGGGCAAGCTGGGCCAGACTTACCTCAAGAAGACGCCCCTGTTCGTGCCCCATCAGCGCATCGCCGAACAGGCCGCCGCCCTCGGCTGCCATGAAATCATCGCCACCGGCCCCGGCGACGATGGCCTCGTGGCCGGACTTGTTGGATACTTTGCCTCACACCATGAACACTGAATCGTCACCTCCCTCCGCCCTGCTGTCCGCCACGCCCTCGATCTGGCACAAGGCCGCCGCCGCCCTGCGCCGCCCCTCGGTGCTGCTCGCCACCGTCGCCCTGGTGCTGCTGGGCTGGCAGTGGCTGGAAACTCGCTCCCGCCTTTCCGGTCTCGAAACCGAACTGGCGCGCCGTCTCGCCGAGGGGGATGCCAGCCTCAAGGAAGGCCGCGCCCAGACCCGCGCCGCCCAGGAAGACTTGCAAGCCCTGCAAACCAAGGTCGGTAGTCTGGAGGCCCGCCTCGCCGAGGCCCAGGGCCAGCAGATGGCCCTAGAAGCCATGACCCAGGAGTTGTCGCGCAGCCGCGACGAACGCCTGCTGGCGGAGATCGAACAGGCGGTGTCCACCGCCGCCCAGCAACTGCAACTGGCGGGCAACGTGCAGGTGGCCCTGATCGCCCTGCAAGGCGCCGACGCCCGCCTGGCGCGCACCAACCAGCCCCAGTTCATCGCCCTGCGCAAGCTGGTGACCCGTGACATCGAGCGCCTGCGCGCCCTGCCCACGGCCGACGTGCCGGGCATCGCCCTCAAGCTCGAAACCATCATCGCCCAGGTGGACACCATGCCCCTGGCCTTCGAGCAGCGTCCCCTGGCCGCCGCGCCGGCCGCCAAGGCCGCTGGTCCGGCCGCCGATGTTCCCTGGTGGCAGAAGATGTCCGCCGACTTCTGGCAGGAGATCAAGCAACTGGTGCGCATCGAGCGCATCGACAAGGCCGATCCCGGCCTGCTCTCGCCGAGCCAGAACTTCTTCCTGCGCGAAAACCTCAAGCTGCGCCTCATCAACGCCCGCCTCGCCCTGCTGGTGCGCGACGGCGCCAGCTTCCGCGAAGACATGCGCCAGTGTGCCGACTGGCTGGAGCGTCATTTCGACAGCCGCGCCAAGCCGGTGCAATCGGCCCTGACCACGGTGCGCAGCCTGGGCGCGGTGGACGTGGCCCTGACGCCGCCGACCCTCGACGAAACCCTCGGCGCCCTGCGCAATTTCCGTCTGGCGAAAGAGAAGAAGTAGATGCGCGTTCTGCTCTGGCTCCTGCTGCTCGCCGCCGCCGCCGTCGGTCTTTCCCTGGCGGCGCGCTACAACGAGGGCTACGTCCTGTTCGTGCTGCCGCCCTGGCGCATGGAAATTTCCCTCAATCTCCTGCTGGTGCTCCAGGTCCTGGCCTTGTTCGCTTTCTACCTGCTGGTGCGGGCGGTGCGGCATACCCTGGCGCTGCCGCGCTCGGTGGCGGAGTTTCGCCGCCGTCGCGCCCGCGAAAAAGCCGACGGCGCCCTGCGCGACGCCGTGCGCCTGCAAGTCGAAGGCCGCTACGGCCATGCCCTGAAAAGCGCCGAGCAGTCCTACGACGCCGGTCATGCCCAGGGTCTTTCCGCCGTCGTCGCCCTGCGCGCCGCCCATGCCCTGCGCGACGACCTGCGCGAGAACCACTGGCGCGCCCAGGCCGCCCAGCATGACGAGGAGATTCGCGCGGCACGGCTGATGGCCGAAGCCGAAATGGCCATCGACTCGCGCCGCTTTGAAGATGCCCTGCCGCCCCTGGGCGCCCTCGCCGCCGCCAGCGGTCGCCACATCGCCGCCCTGCGCTTGCTGATGCGGGCGCAACAGGGCCTCGGCCAGTGGGACGAGGTGGCGCGACTGGTGCACCTGCTGGAGAAGCATCGCGCCCTGACGCCCGAGCAGGCGGCACCCCTCAAGCTGCGCGCCCATCAGGAGGCCCTGCGCGGCCGCGCCCTCAATGGCCGTGGCTTGCTCAAATACTGGGAGTCGATTCCCGCCGCCGAACGCGCCGAGCCGCGCCTCGCCATTGAGGCTGCCAAGGCCCTCGGCGCCGCCGGCGAGTGCCAGGCAGCGAAGGAATTGCTCGATGACTTCCTTGATGGTCAGTGGGATTCCGCCCTGGTTTCCATCTACGGTGAGTGCGAGGCTGGCGATGCCGTCGGCCGCCTCGCCCAGGCCGAGAAGTGGCTGCACGAACACCCCCGCGATTCCAAGCTGTTGCTGGTACTCGGCCGCCTGTGCCGGCGTCAGCAATTGTGGGGCAAGGCCCAGAGCTACTTCGAGGCTTCCCTGGCGGTGGCGCCGGAGAGCCGCGAGGCCCACATCGAACTCGCCCAACTGCTGGATGAACTCGACCGTCGCGACGAGGCCAATCGCCACTATCGCGCCGCCGCGCAACTCTGATTCGCGTTTCTTTTTCGGGAGGTTCTCATGAGCACCATTGCCCGTATCGTTGCCGCCGCACTCCTTGTCCTTGGCTCCGCCGTTTCCCTCGCCGCCTGTCCCGATGCCGGCGCCGTGGCCGCCTACGTTGCTGACTTCGTCGCTCCACGCCCGGTCAAGGGCTATGGCAAGGACTTCAGCCTCGCCGATGCCGAATGCGCCCGCGACAAGCTGCTGCGCGCCCTGCCGCCGGTGCTGGGCGGCCTGGTCGGCTACAAGGCCGGCCTCACCAATCCCGATTCGCAAAAGCGCTTCGGCATGAGCGAGCCGGTGTGGGGCGCCATGTTCGCCAACGACATGCAGGCCAGCGGCGTCCGCGTCCCTGCCGCCTTCGGCGCCCGTTCCCGCTACGAGGCCGACTTCATCGTCGTGGTCAAAGACGCCGGCCTGGCCGAGGCGAAGACGCCGCGCGAGGCTCTCGATCACCTTTCTCACATCATGCCCTTCATCGAACTGCCGGACCTGATGATCGAAGGGGCGATGAATGGCCCGCAACTCGTCGCCGCCAACGTCGCCTTCCGCGCCGGTATCAAGGGCACTCCGATTCCTGTGCAGCCGACCCAGGCCTTCGCCGATTCCCTCGCCGCCATGACGGTGGTGATGACCGAGGACAAGAGCGGCCGCGAACTGGCCCGAGCCAAGGGCAGCGCGATCATGGAACACCCCCTCCACGCTGCCATCTGGCTGGCCCAGGCCCTGAAAAAGCACGGCATCCAGCTCCAGCCCGGCGACCTGCTCAGCCTCGGCGGCTATGCCGCCTCCGCCCCCACCAAGGCCGGCGAAACCATCACCGTGCGCTACCTGGGCCTGCCCGGCGACCCGGCGGTGACGGTGCATTTCCAATAACGTACCGTCTGCGTTGGGCGATACAAACCAAAGGCTCACCGCAGAGGCGCGGAGCAGTAGGTTTTTTTGAATTCAAACCAAGTTCCATTCCAAAGGTCACCCCATGCGCACGATCCCTGATGTTGATGCACTGATCCTCCTCGCCACGGCCCTCGCCTCGAAGCGCCGGCCGGCGGCGCTGGCGGAGATCGTTTCCGCAGCCGATGTGCTCAAGGGCACGGTTCCCTATGAGGTGAAGCTGGGCGAAGCCTTTTACCGCCTCAGCGCCGATGGCCTGATCCGCCAGGTGGCGGGCGGCTTCACCTTGACCCCGGAAGCCGAGAAGCTAATGGCCGGCGGGCGCCGCAAGATCGAGACCGACGAGCGGCTGTTGCTCATCAAGGAGAACCTCGCCGCCTATGAGCCGCAGGGGGAGCACGAGCCGATCTTTCTGCCCCTGGAGCAGATCGGCGCCGCGATTGCCGCCCACCGCAGCGAGAAGAAGAACCCTGGCCGCAACCTGCTGATGCCGAAGGCCACCGACCCGGTGCGCTTCTACAAGCGCGATGGCCAGTGGCGCCGGGCCGCGCCCTCGCGCGGACGCAAGGCATGAGCGCCACCGACACCGACGCTGCGATGCCGAGCGAGGCAGCGCCCACCGCTGGCGCCTCCTTCGACGCACTGCCCCTGTCGCCGGCCATGAAGGCCAACCTGCGGCAACTGGGCTACCTGACCATGACGCCGATCCAGGCCGCCAGCCTGCCCATCGCGCTGGCCGGCAACGACCTGATCGCCCAGGCCAAGACCGGCAGCGGCAAGACCGCCGCCTTCGCCCTGGCGCTGCTGACCAATCTGAACCCACGTTACTTTGCGGTGCAGGCCATGGTGCTGTGCCCGACGCGAGAACTGGCCGAGCAGGTGACCCAGGAGATTCGCCGCCTCGCCCGCTTTGAAGACAACATCAAGGTACTCTCCCTGGTCGGCGGCACCACCATGCGGCCGCAGATGGCGAGCCTGGAACACGGCGCTCACATCGTCGTCGGCACACCCGGCCGCATCATGGATCACCTGGAGCGCGGCAGTCTGACGCTCGCGGCCCTCAACACCCTGGTACTCGACGAAGCCGACCGCATGCTCGACATGGGCTTTCACGACGACATCGTCTTCGTCGCCAAGCGTTGCCCCGCCTCGCGCCAGACCCTGCTGTTCTCCGCCACCTACCCGGAAGGCATCGAGCGCCTGGCGCAGCAGTTCCAGCGCAATCCGCAACAGGTGAAGCTGCTGGAACAGCACGAAGGCGGCAAGATTCGGCAGCGCTTCTACGAGATCAAGCACGAGGAACGGCTGCAAGCCGTCGCCACCCTGCTCAAGCACTACCGCCCGGTCAGCACCCTGGCCTTCTGCAACACCAAGCAGCAATGCCGCGACCTGCTCGACGTGCTCAAGGCCCAGGGCTTTCATGCCCTGACCCTCAACGGCGATCTGGAACAGCGTGAGCGGGACCAGGTGCTGATCCAGTTCGCCAACCGCAGTTGCTCGGTGCTGGTGGCCACCGACGTGGCGGCGCGGGGCCTCGATATCGCCCAGCTCGAAATGGTCATCAACGTCGACGTCACTCCCGACCCGGAAATCTACGTGCACCGCATCGGTCGCACCGGCCGTGCTGACGAGGACGGCTGGGCCCTGAGCCTGTGCAGCCCGTCCGACAAACGCCGCATCGCCACCATTGCCCAGATGATGGGCAGCGAACCGGAATGGCACGGCCTCGGCTCCCTGCAAAGCGGCAACGACGAACCCCTTACCCCGCCCATGGTGACGCTGCAAATCCTCGGCGGCCGCAAAGAGAAAATCCGCCCCGGCGACGTCCTCGGCGCCCTGACGGGCGAAGCCGGCTTCAGCCGCGAACAGGTGGGCAAGATCACCGTCACCGACCAAATCACCTACGTCGCCGTAGCCCGCAACATCGCCCGCGATGCCTTGCGCAAACTGGCGGCCGGCAAGGTCAAGGGCAAGACGGTGAAGGTGCGGGCGCTGGAGGAGTGACCCCGCTGCCGATGGACGCATTGGTGAACGATCGGGGTTTGATGGATGTTCTCCAAGCGTAAGCTAGACTGCAAGAATCTTCTGGCGACGTAGGATATTTACCCGTGCCCTCCGACAACACCGATATCACCGACAAGAGCCTGTATCGCTTCGGCGACCTGGTCGATGTACCGACGTTCGCGCGCATGCTGGAGAGTTTCTTTCGCGCCACCGGCATTCCCAACGGCGTGGTGGATGCAAGCGGCGAACTGCTGTCCCTCTCCGCGGGCGAAAACGCCTGCACCCGATTCCATCGCGCCAACCCGGGAAGTGAGGAACTCTGTCGCGAAAGCAATCTCGCCATCATGCACAACCTGCATGGCGGATGCGTGGCGGGCGGGCTTTGCCGCAACGGATTGATGGATTACGCGACGCCAGTAGTGATTGAGGGCCGCCAACTGGTGACCCTGTTCCTCGGGCAGGTGCTGCATGAACCGCCGGACCTGGACTTCTTCCGCGCCCAGGCAGCCCGGTTCGGGTTCGACGAGACGACCTACCTGGAGTCGATCAAGGCCATCCCCGTCATCGACAAGGCGCACCTGGAAGACCTGATGCAAGTCATGGTCGAAATGGCGCAAATGCTGGCTGCAAGCGGCCTGGCCAGGCTTCGCCAGGCAACGCTGGAGCACGACATCAGCGAGCAGGTCGAACGGAACATCCAGCTTGAGGACATTCTGGATTTCTCCCCCGTCGCAATCGGCTGGTCGGAAAACGAAGCCCGCATCGAATACGTCAATCGCCAGTTCACCCTGTTGTTCGGCTACACCCTCGACGATTTGCCCGATCTGGATACCTGGTATCGGCTGGCCTACCCCGATGAGCATTACCGGGACAACGTCGTCGCCCCCTGGAGGGAGGCGGTGGCGCTTGCCTATAAGAGTGGCACACCGTCACCGGAACTCGAATCCAGCATCACATGCAAGGATGGCGACGTGCGCCGCGTGGTTATCCGCGCCGCGTGGATAGGTCGGCGACGCCTGGTCAGTTTCACCGATATCACCGAGCGCTGGGTGAGCGAGCAGCGCATGCAGGCGCACGACGCGATGCTGGAAATGGTGGCGCGCGGCGTCGAGTTGGCGAAGATTCTCGATGCCATCGTGCGGCAAATTGAGTCCGAGGACAGAACATCGCTTTGCAGCATCCTGTTGCTGGACGAGGAAGGCAAACGTCTGCTGACCGGCGCGGCGCCCAGTTTGCCCGCCTTCTACAATCAAGCTGTAAATGGCCTCGAAATCGGCGTCGGCGTTGGCTCCTGCGGCACCGCCGCCGCGCTTGGTCAGCGCGTGATTGTCGAGAACGTCGCGACCCACGACTACTGGCGCCCCTATGCTCAGCTCGCACTGGACGCGGGGCTGCAAGCCTGCTGGTCGGAACCCATCCTCTCCTCGCACGGCAAAGTGCTGGGGACATTTGCCATCTACCACGCCGAGCCGAAGAACCCGCAACTGGAAGATCTCGAACGCATCGGCTTTGCCGCCAACCTGGCCGCGATTGCCATCGAAAACCGTTACGCCCACGAAGAACTGGAACGCCGCGCCTATTCCGACTACCTGACCGGCCTCGCCAATCGTCGCCATTTCCTCGAACAGGCGGAGAGCGAACTTACCCGTACTCTGCGCTATGGCAGGGAATTGTCCTTCGTCATGTTCGATCTCGATCACTTCAAGCGGGTCAACGATGCCCATGGCCATAAGGTCGGCGACCTGGTGCTGAAAAAGCTGGCGGATGTTTGCCGTGCTTCGTTACGCAACATCGACATCATAGGGCGCATCGGCGGTGAGGAATTCGCCGTGCTGCTGCCCGAAACCGGAGGCGATCAGGCCCTGGAAGCTGCCGAGCGCCTGCGTACCGCGATTGCTGCCGCGCAAGTCACGCTGGGCGGCGGACTGCCGTTGCATTTCACCGCGTCGTTCGGTGTGGCGACACTCAGCGAAAAAGACGCCAATGTCGACATGCTGATGAACCAGGCCGACCAGGCGCTTTACCTGGCGAAGGGCGGGGGGCGCAATCGGACGTGTATGTACCAGAGCAACGGTAAGGGCCAATGACCAGGGTTCAAGTAGGCATCTTCGGGTGATATGGGTATCGCTGTTGTCGGTGCGCACCTCATGGGCGACGGGGTATTTCTTCAGCAGCAGCTCGGCAAGGCTATAGGATGTTTAGCCGGCCCGTTGAATGCGGCATGATTAAACGATGAAGCTGGCCTCTGCCGGAACAGAGGCCAGCCAGGACGCTTAATGCTGTTGCTGCGAGCCTGTTTTGGATTGGGCTGCCTCTTGGCAGAGCTGCTCGCATTGCCGGCAGGTCTGGGCGCAGATGGCACAGTGCTGGTGCTGCTGGGCGTGGCGCTCGCACTCGTCGCCACAGATACGGCAGGCCAGCCCGCAGGCTTCGAGCATCGTACGCAGCGCTACTTCATTGCTGCCAGTGCGGCGGGTCGCCATTGAGCCCGCAGCTCGGCAGGTATCGGCGCAGTCCAGGTTCAGCCGGATACACTGGGTCAGTTCTTGAACCATGTCTTCGCCAAGACAGGCGTCGGCGCAGGCGATGCAGGATTGCTCGCAGTCGAAACAGGCTTCGATACAGCGAATGAGAACGTCGTTCGTGTTACCACGAACGTGCGGGTGGGTACTGATCATTTGTTGCGCATGCATACTCGTTTCCTCCAGTTAGAGCCACGCTTGAGGCATTAACTTCCAAGGCGCGCTCGATGTCCCACTCCCTGTCCAGTTCCTTTATTCGCCTCAGAATCTCTTCTCGGCTGCAGCCAGAATAGCGACGTTTATTGGCGTCAGTCTGACTGTCGATTCCAATATTCACGTCCGCCGCCGTGGAGCGACGTACCCTGTCCGCACTATCGGCATTGGGGGTTTCAGCCTGGTACAGCACAGTTCTATCTCCAGGATCAAACTCAAGCGTGGCGCTTGCAGGTGTCGATGCCTAGAAGACTGTTGAGGGGGCAAAACCCGATCAGGGCTGTCACCAGAGCGATGGCCGCAAGGACGCCGGCCAGCACTCGCCAGACGGTATCGATAGGGGAAAAAACGGCCAGTATCAGAAGGGCAATACCCACTACGATACGTACCACCTTGTCTGCACCGCCGACATTGCAACTCATAGCCATAGCGATCTCCTCGAACATCGAACCCATCCCTTGAGGTTCAGCGGAACGGGTACCGGAACCTGCAATACCTGTTCACGAAAACTGTGACTTGGGCCGTTGGTCTGAAGTTCCGTCCGAAAACACGAAACAACAAAACGCCTGCGCAACGATTCAGCCAGTCTGTTGCATCCACCGGTTGAATCCAAGGCACGAAAGAGCAAAGAGACATCCGACTACCGCACCTATATGGCACCTGACCACAGCGCCGCTCCCGCCGCATCGAGATAGCTGAGATAGGCGCGCAGGTCGAACTCCAGTTGGTGATACTCGGGTTCCATGTGCTGGCAGAGTTGGTAGAAGGCCTTGTCGTGGTTGCGCTCTTTCATGTGCGCCAGCTCGTGCACCACGATCATGCGTAGGAAGGCTTCGGGCATTGCCTTGAACACGGCGGCGATGCGGATTTCGCGCTTGGTCTTGAGCTTGGCGCCCTGGACCCGTGAAATGCTGGTGTGGGTGCCGAGGGCGTTGCGGATCACATGGAGCTTGCTGTCGAAGGCGACCTTGCTGAGCTGGCCGGCGTTGCGCAGGTGGGCGTCCTTGATCTCTTGCACATAGGCGTAGAGCGCCTTGTCGGTGCGTACCTCATGGGCGGTGGGGTATTTCTTCAGCAGCAGATCGGCAAGCTGCTGGGTTTCGATCAGCCCTTGCACTTGCGCCGCGAGGGCCGGCGGGTAACCGGCCAGATAGTTCGGTGAGGGTTTCGGGCGCATCGGGCGGCTCGGCGTAGCGGGGAGCCGGCATTTTAGCGGCGGATCGGTCTCGGTGAGAGGCGATAGACCTTGTGTTCGGCACGTTGCGGCGGGCCGTCGGCGGTGCCGGGCTCAAACACGCTCTCGACGTGGGCCAGTTCGATCTCGAAGTCCGCGGTATAGAGGGAGGTCACCTCGTCGGCGGTGGCCTGGCTCTGGGCTTCGGTTTCGCCCTCTTCGGCATCTTCGACGGTGAGCAGAAACAGCTTGCAGGCGCTGGGCAGAATTTCCTTCAGGTGCGCCACGTAGGGGCGGCGGATGTCTTCCGACAGGGCGGTGAGGGCGGCCCGGTCGTAGACGGCGTCAATCGGCCCGAGATCGGCGGCGCTGACGGCGAAGAAGTCGCCGCAAAGAATGCGGATGTTGCCCTGCTGCCAGAGGGTGAATGCCCCAAACGAGTGTCGCGCCGGCTGCAAGTCGTTCTCGCGGAAGAAGGCTTCCACGGCGACGGGGCTCAATTCGAGGCCGATGACCTCGTGCCCTTGCGCAGCCAGCCAGAGCATGTCCAGGCTCTTGCCGCACAGGGGCACGAACACGCGGCTGCCGGCGGCGAGCCCGAGGCCGGGCCAGAAACGGGCCAGCAGGGGATTGACTTCGGTCTGATGAAAGTCGGTCTGGCGGTCGCGCCAGCATTGCTGCCAGAGAGCGTTATCGCGGCTGTTGCTGATGTTCATGGAGTGTCCGGTGGGTGGCGAAGGCAAGCCAGACGGGCACTCGCGGCGATGGTGCGTGAATGGGGCGCCAAATCGGGCCGAGGCCGGCGCGCCGGAACAAAGCGTAACACCGACGCCGGCCGCCATCGTCGGGCGGGGAAAATATTCCGGCGCGGGTTGCCGTGTCGGCGGCGCGCGGGAACTTTATAATGCGCCGCTCGCCCTTCTGCGGCACTTCACTTGATTAGGACTCTGCATGTCTTCCACCGCCACTCCGCGCCGCCTGAAGTTTGCCGAGCTGACCATCGGCCAGCGTTTTTTTGACCCTGTCAGCGCCGAATATTTCGTCAAGCAGTCGGACACCGAGGCCGCCATGGTGACGGGCATCGGCGATGGCACCATCCCGGACGAGTTCGAGCCGGATGACGTGGTGCGGGTGGACTAGCCAGCGCATCACGCTCTTTCGTCGGGTGGCCTGGAAGCCGCGTCAAATGGCGCTTCCATGGCAGGTGCCGCGAAGAGTGCCGAAAATAGGCGCGTCCAGGCCGGTGGCCCGGCGGGCTGACTATCCCAGCACTGCCTCGGGCAGGGGAGACAGATCGGAGATTTCCGCGTCGGGCGTCGCCGGCAGGTTCTCCGGCACCTGGCCGAAACGGTTGCACCAGAGTACCTGGAAGCCAAACGCCTTGGCCGAGTAGGCATCCCAGCTGTTGGCGGACAGGAAGCAGATTTCGTCGGGCGCGATGCCGAGGCGCGCCGGCGCCAGGCCATACACCGACGGGTGGGGTTTATAGACGCCGATTTCCTCCACCGAGATCACCGCATCGAACAGTCCCGCGAGGCCGGCGTTTTCCACCGCCGACTCCAGCATGTCCGGGGTGCCGTTGGAGAGAATCGCCAGCTTCATGCCGGCCGCCTTGAGTTGCTGCAGCACCGGCTGCACCTCCAGATAGGGACTCAGGCAGTAGTGGAGGCTCATCAGGCGCTGGCGCAGGATCGGGTCGTCGATCTTCAGCGTCTTCATGGCGAAATCAAGGGCATCGCTGGTCACCTGCCAGTAATCCGCATGGTGACCGGCAAGGCCCCGCAGCCAGCTGTACTGCATCTGCTTGGAGCGCCACAGATCGGAGAGCGCCCGCCATTGCTCGCCGAGGGCATCCTGCGCCCCGCGGGCGATGCTGGAGATATCGAACAAGGTGCCGTAGGCGTCGAACACACATGCCTTGATGCCACTCAGCCGAATGGAACTCATGTGTCGCTATCTCTGTACCGGAATGACGGGGGGTATCAGCGCAGAATGTCTTCCACTGCGTCGAGAACCATGTTGGTACCGATGGCGATCATCAGGATGTCGCCGGCCACCTGCACGTAGCGATGGCGCGGCGGGGGCGGCGGCAGGCGTCGCAACAGGTCCGACGGCAGGTCGTAGTAGCGCAGGTCGGCAGGCAGGGCGTGACCCTTGGCCCATTTCTTCGCCTGTCCCGGCGGCATGCAGCCGTTATGTTTCTTCGCCAGGCCGGGCGGGCACTTGCCGGCCTTGGCCCGCTTGCCGTAATAGCCGCTGATGACGCGGCGGTCGTCGTCGTTGAAATAGGCGCCATCCCGCATCTCGCGGTGGCCTCCGTGGCGTTCCTCGGCTTGCTCGCCCTTCTCCTTCTTTTCGTGCTTGCCGCTGCCGGCCCAGGAAGGCTTGTCCGCCAGGGCGGCGCTACTGGCCAGAATGCTGGTGGCGATAAGGAAGGTGGGTACGGAATTCTTCTTCATGAGTTTCCTCTTTCTGGCGGGCAGGAAATCAGCGCCCTTGGATTCGAGCGCTTGCCGAGGGTCTGGAACGGGGGATAAACGGGGGATATGTTAAACCGGGGCGGCTGGAGCTGCATTCGGCGCAGCGGATAATTTTTCGCGCTGGGTCGTTTCAAAGTCACTATACCCCTGCCTGACCAGCGCGAGGGTCTTGTCGATGTTGCTGGCGATGTCGCCATCCAGTACGCCCATGCCGGTGAGGATGTCTTGCGCCTCCTTGGCGCCCTGCTCGAAACCGCTGCGGATGGTGGCCATGAAGTTGGTGAGGACGTCACCCCAATTTTCGTCGGTATGTTGTTGCCTGAAGGCGTCGAAGAAGCCGGTGGACAAGGAAACTATCCGTTCCGCCGTGCCGGCCGGGGTATTGTCCTGATTCGCTGCGGCCTCGATGGCATTGTCGCCAAACTGCGGCTTCAACGCCTCGTTGATGCCGGCGATGGCCGATTTCAGCAGCAATGCGAGAGGCTCGTTCTTCGACTGAATCGATACCTCCAGCGACGCCTGGAGAATCTCGGCGTTGTGTTTGACCTGTGCCGCCGACAAGGGCGATTCCGATGCCGGGTCCGACGCTATGGCCTTGGTGCGAGTGTTGGACCCCACCCCGCTGTAGGCTTTGGCATCGGGCGGGTTGGTGGGGTTGATTGCGCTGGATTCGGTTTCTTTAGACATGGCAAGGCGCTCCTGCGGGACATTCCTGATTTGACTGCCTCCCGCCAGCCCTTGTCTGTGCGCTGATGAACACACTACTTGAGGTTACGTTCGCGAACGATAGGCGGCACGTATTTGACGGAGAACCTCCAGCCATCGGCGGTCCAGCGGAGGACCAGGGTCTTGGAGCTGGCCCCTTCCTCGAACAGTGGTTCGGTGCCGATCAGTTCGATCGCGCCTATCCCCTTGATGATGCAGGCGCCGGGGATGGTGGTGAATACCGACTCGGCGGCAACGAGAACGAACTGCCCTTCCTTGGATTCCGAGCAGGAGAGCCCGCGCGGGATCGACGCGGGATCGCGCCGCCAGCCGTCGCGCAGGCCATCGAGGGTCGTGTGCAGATCGTCCGTAATCTTCAGGGCCAGCACCACTTCGCGGGATTTCACATGGCTCATTCCGGGCTTCCTTTCAGGGGGGCTACTTTCCCCGGTAGCAGGCGGAGTTGACTGACCCCGGCTGGCAGGACGATTTTTCGCTATCGAGACGATAGCCGCGCTCCCGCATGCAGGCTTCGATGGCGCGGCCGCGTTCGGCATTCGCTTCGGCCGACTTTCCGGCATTGCCTTTCTGCACTTCAAGCTGACATTCCCACATGGCGGCGTCGAGGTTGCCGCTACACCCGGCCAGGGCGAGGACAAACGGAGCGATGCAGGCGCTTCGATGCAGAAACATTTTCAACTCCTCGCCGGGACACAGGATCGAACAGGATGCCTCAGGGTGTGCACGAATACTACGACGAGGAAGGCCCGGAATGTTGGCCGCGCATTACCCCAGCGTCCGCTCGATCCAATGTTTCGGCACCTTGCTGCGCGGCACCCGGATCGGGAACCAGTTGCGCACGTCCTGATCCAGACCGATGCCGTGCATGTAGTTGTAGAGCGCCTTGTTGAGGCCTTCACCGAGGGCACCGATGGTGACTGGGTCGGTGCCGGTGGGGTCGGTGAAGCGCACGTCGTTCCTGGCGAAGCCGCCGGGCGGCAGCGGTTGCAGGGTGACGCCGTAGTCCTGAGGGCGCCGGCCGACGGGGGAATGGACGGTGCAGGCGAAACGGTGGAAATAGCCGGACTGGATGCAGCCGGCTGCAAACATCTGGCGCACGTAGTCGAGCGCATCCACGGTGTCTTGCACGGTCTGGGTGGGGAAGCCGTACATCAGGTAGGCGTGGACCAGGATGCCGGCTTCGCTGAAGGCGTGGGTGACACGGGCCGCCTGCTCGACGGTGACGCCCTTTTGCATTAGCCCCAGCAGCCGGTCCGAGGCGACTTCGAGACCGCCGGAGACGGCGATGCAGCCGCTCTCGGCGAGCTTTTGGCACAGCTCGCGGGTGAAGGATTTCTCGAAGCGGATGTTGCCCCACCAGGAGATGGCGCGGTTGCGCTTGTACAGTTCGTCCGCCAGGGCGGCGAGGGCCTTGGGCGGGGCGGCTTCGTCGACGAAGTGGAAGCCGCTCTGGCCGGTCTCGGCGATCACGGTCTCGATGCGGTCCACCAGAGTCACGGCATCGGCGGCGTCGTAGCGGGCGATGTAATCGAGGCCGGTGTCGCAGAAGCTGCATTTCTTCCAGTAGCAGCCGTGGGCCACGGTGAGCTTGTTCCAGCGCCCGTCTGACCACAGCCGGTGCATGGGGTTGAGCATGTCCAGCAGCGACAGGTAACGGTCCAGGGGCAGGCCGTCCCAGGTGGGGGTGCCGACGTCGGCGAAGGGGATGTCGGGTTCGTTGCTGTCGATGTAACGCACGGTGCCTTCTTCGCACACGAAGCTGCGCACCAAGCCGTCTTGCGGACGCCCGCCAGCCAGGTGGTCGAGGAGGGCAAGCAGGGGCCGCTCGCCGTCGTCGAGGGTGACGTAGTCGACATAGTCGAATACGCGGGGTTCGCTGAGTTCGCGCAATTCGGTATTCACATAGCCGCCGCCGAGGACGATGCGGACGTGAGGCGCCTGCTGTTTGATGGTCTGGGCGATGCGGAAGGCGCCATACACCGCGCCGGGGAAGGGCACGGAGAGCAGCACCAGATCAGGGGTGTGGCGGGCCAGGGCTTCTAATGTCAGTTCGCGCAGAGTGAGGTCGACGAGAGTTAGCGGCGCCGCCAAGGCGGTGGCCAGAGGCTCGAAGCTGGCCTGACTGAGGGCGAGAGATTCGGCGTAGCGCACGAACTCGAAGCGCGGGTCGATGGCCTCGCGCAGTACGTCGGCGATGTCGTCCAGGTAGAGGGTGGCCAGGTGGCGCGCCCGGTCGAGGACGCCAAGGGCGCCGAAGGCCCAGGCCAGCGGGTCGCCACCTTCCGGGTCGTCCGGGTCAACATACACGTCGAGGGAGTCGAAGCGCGGCCCCTCGGGCAGAAAGTTGCGCCCGGCGATGCGATGGCCAATGCTCGGGTCACGGCCCTGAAGGAAGGCGACAGCAGGACCGATCGCAGCGGCGTGGCGGGGAAAGTGATGCAGGAAGGTCTTGGCCTTGGGTGTGCGTTGCTTGGGCGCAGTGGCCTCGATGATCTGACGTATCTGCTCCAGTCCTTCACTGCGGAAGAGACGCAGCACCAGGGCCAGGGCCAGGTCTTCCTGCACCGCATCGAAGCCCCGCGAGCGCAGAAAGCCCGTCAGATAGGCGGTGGACGGGTAAGGCACATTGAGCTGCGTCATCGGCGGGATGACGGAAAGGATGCGCATGATTATTAGGCGCGAGTCAGCGAGGAATTGATGGAAAAAGCAGACAGATCAAAAGCTTTCACCACAGAGGCACAGAGACACAGAGGAAAGGCAATAGAGGTTTTCTCTGTGCCTCTGTGTCTCTGTGGTTCAAGAATTTGCTTCACTAGCTACACCCAGTCTTTGGGCAGCAGGAAATCGGTGGTGAGACGGGCTTCTGGCGATCCCGCTTCGGGCTGCCAGTCGTAGCGCCACTTCACGACGGGGGGCATGGACATCAGGATCGACTCGGTGCGGCCGCCCGATTGCAGGCCGAACAGGGTGCCGCGATCCCACACCAGATTGAATTCCACGTAACGGCCCCGGCGCACGGCCTGGAAGTCGCGCTCGCGCTCGCCGTAGGGCATGTCGCGGCGGCGTTCGCAGAGGGGCAGGTAGGCGGCGGTGAAGCTGTCGCCGACGCTTTGCATCAGGGCGAAGCAGTTGTCGAAATTGCCTGGCGCCGTGCCGAGCCAACTGGCGGCGTTGAGGTCGTCGAAGAAGATGCCACCGATGCCGCGCGCTTCCTGGCGATGCTTGAGGTAGAAGTATTCGTCGCACCAGGCCTTGTAGCGGGGATGTACCGCAGGGCCAAACGGGGCCAGGGCATCGCGACAGGTGGTGTGGAAGTGGATGCAATCTTCCTCGAAGCCGTAATAGGGCGTCAGGTCCATGCCGCCGCCGAACCACCACACAGGCTCCTCGCCCTCCTTCTCGGCGACGAAGCAGCGCACGTTCATGTGCGAGGTGGGGCAGTAGGGGTTGCGCGGATGCAGCACCAGGGAGACGCCCATGGCCTCCCAGCGCCGGCCCGCCAACTCCGGGCGGTGGGCGGTGGCCGAGGCGGGCATGGCCTCGCCAGTGACGTGGGAGAAATTGACGCCGCCGCGCTCGAAGAAGTTGCCCTCTTCGATCAGGATCGACGTGCCGCGTCCCCAGGCGTCGCGGCGGAACGGCTGGCCGTCAAAAGACTCCAGAGCGCGCACGATATTGTCTTGCAGGCCGGTGAGGTAGCTGCGGATCGGGGTCGTGTCCATATTAGCGTGAAACAACAAATACGAGCGCTGGGTGATACGTCGAGCGCAGCGAGCAAACTGATAGCCTCCCCCGCGAGGGGCAGCGGAGTCGTTGGCGGCTTTGCTGCCTTACGAATCCGGCGTCCCCTTTACGGGGAAAGGACGGGAGGGGGCGGGTCTTTATGCCGCCTTTCGCGTGTTTCATCATCGGTGGGTTGGCCCTCAACGCCATGAGCGTTAATCCGGTTTGTGGGCGAAACGACAGCAATTGCGGCCGCAGCGCTTGGCGTCGTACATGGCAGCATCGGCCTGGGCGATGAGGGCGTCGATGTCGTCAGCGTCGTCAGGGAAGAGGGCGACGCCGATGCTGGCGCCAATGATGACTTCGGTGCCGTGAACGTGATACGGGGCAGAAATCAGTTCGATCAGCTTTTGAGCCACGTTAGCCGTGCTTTCGCGGTCGCCGATGTCCGTGAGCACCAGGACGAATTCGTCGCCGCCAAAGCGCGCGATGGTGTCGGATTGCCGCACCCCTCTGCCAAGACGATCCGCGACCTGGCGCAGCAACTGGTCACCCGCCTCGTGGCCGTAGAGATCGTTGATCGGCTTGAAATGATCGAGGTCGATGAACATGAGTGCCAGAGCGCTCTTCTGGCGTCGCGCCAGGGCGCTGCTCTGCTGTATGCGCGAGAGGAAGGAGAGGCGGTTGGGCAGGCCGGTGAGGGCGTCGTGATGGGCCAGGTGGGCCATGCGCGCGTCGCTTTCGCGCAGCTTCTCCAGCAGGTAGTTGAAGCCTTCCACCATTTCACCGACTTCATCATTTCGCTTCACCGGCAGCGGTTCGAGTCGCGCGTGACCGTCGGCCATGCGGCGCATCTGGCGCGCGGCATCTTCCAGCGGGCGGAAGGTGTGGGTGAGATAGAACACCAGCACCAGGATGATGAAGGCCGTGAGCCACAAGCTGTTGCGCAGGATCAGATTTTTCATTTGCTCCACCGGCTCGAAGGCTTCGGCGGTGGGCAGGCGGGCGACGACGAACCAGTCGGCGGCGGGAACGCTGGCGAAGGCGACCATTTCCTCAATTCCAAAGGCGTTAACCGTGATGCCGGTGCCGCGCCAGCCGGTCATGGCTTTATCGTGGAGCCGGTTCAGTCCGGGGGCGGGGGTGGGTTGCAGACGCATCTTTTCCATCGACGCGGCGACGAAAATCTTGTCCCGGGGCGATATCAGGAGGTAGCCGCCGGTCTCGCCGATGGAGTTGTTCTGGATCAGGTCGAGAAAGCCTGGCGTGTCGAGGGCAGTGGCGCCGTGCAGGATGGCGAGGACATGGCCCTGGGCATCCAGTACCGGCGCCGCCATGATGATGATGCCCTGATGGGAGACGCGGCCTAGGGTTGGTTTGCCGATGGCGAGGGCGGCTTTGTCGCGGGCACTGAGAAACCAGTCGCTGCTACGAAAATCCAGTTCATGGCGGGTTTCCTGATGGGGCGCGTCGGCAATAATGCCTTGCCCACTGTAGGGCACCACCGCAATGCCATTGGAGAACAGCGGCGCCGTGGCATGACGCTGGGCAAGCCAGGCTTCGAGTTTTTCCGGTTGTTTGAGCAGGGGAGGCGGTAGTTCCCTGGCCATGTTTTCCAGTAGCCGGCGCCGGGCGAGGAGCTTGCCGTCGATATCGGCGGCGACATAGGTTGCCAGGGACCGTTGCTGGGCTGCGAGTACGTCCGCCATGCCCTCCCGCAGCGTACTGGAGAGCATGACAAGGCGCCCGATAAGCCCGGCCAGGACCATGAAAACGCCAAAGGCAATCAGGCGGACAACCAGGCTGTTGGTGAGACGACGTGCATCCATGGGCTGCCCCGGACGGTTCGGTGCTAACGCGGTAGAGGCGGCGTGGCGGCCAACTAGCGCCGGATGGCACGGTGGCCGATATCGCGGCGATATTGCATGCCGTCGAAGCGTATCGTCTCGGCCAGCTCGTAGGCCCGCTTCTGGGCCAGACGCACGGTATCGCCGAGGGCGGTGACGCAGAGCACCCGGCCGCCGGAGGTCACCACCTCGCCGCCTGCGTCGGCGGTGCCGGCGTGGAACACATGGGCGTCTTCGGTTTCCTGGGCGGCGATGCGGTCAGGAAGGCCACTGATGGCATCGCCCTTGCGCGGGCTATCCGGGTAGCCCGCGGCGGCGAGCACCACGCCGAGGGCGACGCGACGGTCCCACTCGGCCTCCACCTTGTCGAGACGGCCGTCGATGGCGGCGTCGAGCAAGGTGACGAAGTTGCTCTTCAGCCGCATCATGATCGGCTGGGTTTCCGGGTCGCCCATGCGGCAGTTGAATTCCAGAGTCTTGACGCTGCCGTCCTTGCCGATCATGAGACCGGCGTAGAGGAAGCCGGTGTAGGGGATGCCGTCCTTCTCCATGCCCTGAATGGTGGGCATGATGATCTCGCGCATCGCTTTGGCGTGGATGTCCGGCGTCACCACCGGGGCGGGAGAGTAAGCGCCCATGCCGCCGGTGTTGGGGCCGGTGTCGCCGTCGCCGATGCGCTTGTGGTCCTGGCTGGTGGCCAGGGCGAGGGCATGCTTGCCGTCGGCCATGACGATGAAGCTGGCTTCCTCGCCGTCGAGGAATTCCTCGATCACGACGCGGGCGCCCGCATCACCCATCTTGTTGTCGAGCAGCATCATGTCGATGGCGGCGTGGGCCTCTTCCAGCGACATCGCCACCACGACGCCCTTGCCAGCGGCGAGGCCGTCGGCCTTGATGACGATGGGCGCGCCTTCGCGATCCACATAGGCGTGGGCGGCGGCGGCGTCGGAGAAGGTGTCGAACTTTGCAGTGGGGATGCCGTGACGGGCCATGAAACGCTTGGAGAAGTCCTTCGAACTTTCGAGCTGGGCGGCGGCCTGGGTGGGGCCGAAGATGCGTAGACCACGGGCGCGGAACACATCCACCACACCAGCGGCGAGGGGTGCCTCGGGGCCAACCAGGGTCAGGTAAATCTTTTCCTTCTCGACGTAATCGGCAAGGGCGTTGATGTCGGTGATGGGCAGGTTTTCCAGCTCATGCTCGCGCGCCGTGCCGGCATTGCCGGGAGCGACAAGCACCTTTTGCAGGCCGGGCGCCTGGGCCAGACGCCAAGCCAGAGCATGTTCGCGACCACCGGAACCGATGACGAGAATTTTCATTTCTTCTTTCCTTTCCCCATGTCGGCGGTAAATCCTATGGAGCGCTTGGACTCCTCCGCCGGCGTCATCAACTGCCGGATGGCATCGAAGACGGCTTTGAATTGTTGGTCGTAACGGCGTTCCAGGGCGACCAGCTTTTTTGCCAAGTCCCGGTGTTCGGAGAGTGTCCGCCGCAGGCGCACAAAGGCGCGCATGATTTCGATGTTGACCTGCACCGCCCGGCTGCTCTTCAGTACGCTGGAGAGCATGGCCACGCCCTGTTCGGTGAAGGCGTAGGGCGGTGTTCTTGCGCCGCCCCAACTTGAAGTCACATCTTGTGATTTCAAGTGGCGCCACTCGGCGGCATCGAGTTGGAACATGAAGTCGTCGGGGAAGCGTTCGATATTGCGCTTCACCGCCTGCATCAGCACCCGCGGTTCGACGCTATACAACACCGCCAGGTCGGAGGAAAGCATGACCCGCTGCCCGCGCAGGGACAGGATGGCATGCTCAACCTCGACCAGGACGTCGGCCATTGCTTAATGACGGAAATGACGGAAGCCGGTGAACACCATGGCGATGTTCTGCTCGTCGGCGGCAGCGATCACTTCCGCGTCGCGCACCGAGCCGCCGGGCTGGATCACCGCCGTGGCGCCGGCCTTGGCGAGCACATCGAGGCCGTCGCGGAAGGGGAAGAAGGCATCGGAGGCCACCACGGAACCGACCACGGTGAGGCCGTTGTTCTCGGCCTTGATGGCGGCAATGCGGGCGGAATCGACGCGGCTCATCTGGCCGGCGCCGACGCCAACGGTCATGTTGTCCTTGCAGTAGATGATGGCGTTGGATTTGACGTACTTGGCGACGCGCCAGGCGAACAGCAGGTCGGCCATTTCCTGGGGCGTCGGTGCGCGCTTGGTGACGACCTTGGTGTCGGCCTCAACGATGCGGGCCTGGTCGGAGGTCTGCACCAGCAGGCCGCCACCGACGCGCTTGTAGTCGAACATGCCTTCGGCACGGCCAAGGGGGCAGGTGAGAACGCGCAGGTTTTGCTTGGCGGCGAATACGGCGCGGGCCTCGGCGGTGATTTCCGGGGCGATGATGACTTCGGCGAACTGGCCGGCGACGGCTTCGGCGGTGGCTTTGTCGATGGCGACATTGAAGGCGATGATGCCGCCGAAGGCCGAAGTGGGATCGGTCTTGAAGGCCTTGCGATAGGCCTCTTCGGCGTTGGCGCCGATGGCGACGCCGCAGGGGTTGGCGTGCTTGACGATGACGCAGGCGACGTTGCTGTCAAAGGCCTTGACGCACTCCCAGGCGGCATCGGAGTCGGCGATGTTGTTGTAGGAGAGTTCCTTGCCCTGGAGTTGCACGTAGTTGGCGATGGCGCCGGGCACGTTGGCCGCTTCGCGATAGAAGGCGGCGGACTGGTGGGGGTTCTCGCCGTAGCGCATGGTGTCCACCTTGTCGAAGGCCAGTTGCAGGCGGTTCGGGAAGGTGGTGGGCTTGTTCTCGTCGTCGAGACTGGTGAGCCAGTTGGCGATGGCGGAATCGTAGCGGGCGGTGTGGGTGAAGGCTTTCTTCGCCAGACCGAAGCGGGTCTTGTAGGAGAGGGCGCCAGCGTTGGCCTTGAGTTCGGCGACGATGGGGGCATAGTCCTCCGGGTCGGTAACGATGCCGACGCCGCCGACTTCATTGCCGTGGTTCTTGGCGGCGGCACGGACCATGGTGGGGCCGCCGATGTCAATGTTCTCGATTGCGTCTTCGAGGGCGCAGTCCTTCTTCGCTACCGTTGCGGCAAAGGGGTAGAGGTTCACCACCACCAGGTCGATGCCGGGGATGTCGTGCTTCTTCATCGTCGCCGCGTGTTCGGCATTGCCGCGAATGCCGAGGATGCCGCCGTGGACCTTGGGGTGCAGGGTCTTGACGCGGCCATCGAGCATCTCGGGGAAGCCGGTGTAGTCGGACACATCGGTGACCGGCAGGCCGGCATCGCGCAGCAGCTTGGCGGTGCCGCCGGTGGACAGGATGTTGATGCCGAGGGCGGCGAGGTCGCGGGCGAAATCCACAACGCCGTGCTTGTCGGAAACGCTGATGAGGGCTTGAGTGACTTTGGTGGTCATGGTGTCGTTCTCAGAGAAGGTCGTGGTCGGTAAGTTTGCGGCGCAGGGTGTTGCGATTGATGCCGAGCATGTCGGCGGCCACGGTCTGGTTGCCCGCGGCTTGTTTCATGACGACTTCGAGCATGGGTTTTTCCACGCAGCGGATCACCATGTCGTAGATGGCATGCGGTGCTTCGCCGTCGAGATCGCGAAAATAGCGATTCAGGGTGCGGCGCACACTGTCGTTGAGTTCATTACTCATGCAGCTTCTTTCTCATAAAGCAGGTGATCGTTGGCGGCGGCGTGGGCGAGGAAGAACTCGTCCGTCGCGGCCATCTGTTGTGCCACGGTGGGCAGTTGGTTCATGGCGTGGCGGAAGTGGGCAGCGCCCACCAGGCCCTTGGTGTACCAAGCGATGTGCTTGCGTGCGATCTTGACGCCGGTGTCTTCGCCGTAGAAGGCGTAGAGGTCGGCCAGATGGTCGCGCAGGATGGCATGGATATCCGCCACCTTGGGGTGGGGCAGGTGTTCGCCAGTCTTGAGGTAATGCTCGATTTCGCGGAACAGCCAGGGCCGGCCCTGGGCGGCGCGGCCGATCATGAGGCCGTCGGCCTTGGTGTAGTCGGCGACGAACTTGGCTTTCTCGGGGGAGTTGATGTCGCCGTTGGCGATGACGGGAATCTTCACCAGGGTTTTGACCTGGGCGATGGTGTCGTACTCGGCTTCGCCCCGGTATTGGTCGGAGCGGGTGCGGCCATGGATGGCGATGGCTCGGATGCCGCAGTCTTCAGCGATGCGGGCAATCGCGGGAGCGTTCTTGTGCTGGTGGTCCCAGCCAGTGCGGAACTTGAGCGTCACTGGTGTGTTGGGCACGGCGCTGACCACGGCGGTGAGGATGCGCGTCACCAGGGCTTCGTCCTGCATCAGGGCCGATCCGGCCATGACGTTGCAGACTTTCTTCGCCGGGCAGCCCATGTTGATGTCGATGATCTGGGCGCCCTCGTCCACGTTGTAGCGGGCGGCCTGTCCCATCATCACCGGATCGGCGCCGGCGATCTGCACCGAGATCGGTTCCACTTCACCCTCATGGTTGGCGCGACGTCGCGTTTTGGCGCTGCCATAGAGCAGGGAGTTGGAAGTGACCATCTCGGAGACAGCGAGGCCCGCGCCGAGTTTTTTGCACAACTGTCGGAAAGGCCGATCCGTGATCCCAGCCATGGGCGCGACGAACAGATTGTTGCGAAGCGAAAAGCCGAGGAAGTCCATGGGACGAGCGAGGAAATGCGGGCCGGGAAGGAAGGCGCGGATTCTACTCCATCTGATCTGGGGTTGCTTAAAAAATGAGCAACCGTCGGCAGTGTGGGACTTACCAGCCGCGGGCGCCGAACATCATGCGCCGGGCAACGAAGGAACGGGCCGGGGGCAGCAGGTCGAGGGCCAGCAGACCCGCGCCGCGCACGTGGCCGAGGACCGGATTGTCGTTGGAGAACAGGCGCACCAGAGTGTCGGTGAAGGTCATGGCGCCATTGCGGTCGAGGCGGCGTTGCTTGGCGTAGTGCTGCAATACCTCGGGGCTGCCGGGGTCGGTGGCATCGGTGACGCACCGGGCGAGTTCAAAAATGTCGCGCAGGGCCAGGTTGAAGCCCTGGCCGGCCACCGGGTGCAGAGTCTGGGCGGCATTGCCGATCCACACCTGACGCTCGGCGATGGTAGTGGGGCGATAGCGCAGGCCGAGGGGATAGACGACGCGGGGGCCGACGCCCGTGAAGCGAATGCGGGTGCCGAAACGCTGCTGGAGCAGAGCAAGAAAGCGCTCATCGTCGAGGGCGGCGATGGACTCGGCCTCGTTGGCGGCACAGGTGAGCACCACGGCGTAGTCGCGGCCGAAGGGCAGGATCGCCACCGGCCCCTGAGGTGTGAAGCGTTCCCAAGCCATGCCGCTGTGGGGCAGGTCGCCCTGGGCGAGAAAAATCACCGCATGCTGGTTGTAGTCGCGCTGACGGGCGGCTTCATTATCGACAGCGCCTTCGGCCCAGACGGTGAGCGTGACGTTCGGCATGGGGGAGGCGATGGGCGTGTTTTCGCTGAAGGGAATTTCCTTTTCCCGCAGCTTGCCATCGAGGGCGGCGATCAGGTCGCGGGCGGCGAGTACGTAGCCGAGGGCGGGCACCTTCTTCTCGGCGGCGGTGATCTTGGCGCGACCGAGGTGGGACTGCTGGGAGATATGAATCGTCGTGATGGGCGTCGATGGAATTGCCTGCCAGACGCCAAGCCACTCAAGGATCTGCCGCGCGCCGTGGGAGAGGGCGAGAATGCGCTGGTCCTGAAGGCCGGCGTCGCGGGAGCGGGCGTCGAGGATGTGGGAGGCGACGCCTTGGCGATGTAAGGCCAAGGCGAGAGCCATACCGGCAGGCCCCCCTCCCACAATGGCAACCGGCGCTGCGGTTGCTGCGCTCACTTGCGGGATTCCTGCATCAGCGCTTCAATCTCGGCAATGGTTTTTGGCGCGGCGATGGTGATGATGTCGCAGCCATCAGCGGTCACCACCGCATCGTCCTCGATGCGCACGCCGATGTTCCAGAAGGCCTCCGGCACGTCGTCGGCAGGGCGGATGTAGCAGCCGGGCTCGACGGTCAGCACCATGCCGGGTTCGAGCTTCTTCCAGTGCTCGCCGTCCTTGTAGTCGCCGGCATCGTGCACGTCGCGACCGAGCCAGTGGCTGGTGCGGTGCATGTAGAAGCGCTTGTAACTCTCTTCTTCGATGATGGCATCCACCGAGCCATGCAGCAGCCTCATGTCCACCAGGCCCTGCGCGAGGACGCGCACGGCGGCTTCGTGGGGCTGCATGAAGTGGGCGCCAGGCTTGATGGCTGCGATAGCGGCAGTTTGGGCGTCGAGCACCAGATCGTACACATCGGCCTGGGGGCCGGAGAAGCGACCATTGACCGGGAAGGTTCGGGTGATGTCGGCGGCGTAGCCTTCGATCTCACAACCGGCGTCGATCAGCAACAGGTCGCCGTCGTTCAGCGGCTGGTCATTGGCGATGTAATGCAGGATACAGGCATTGGCGCCGCCGGCGACGATGGAGGTGTAGGCGGGGGCTTCGCTACCGGCATGGCGGAATGCGTGTAGCAACTCGGCTTCGATTTCGTATTCGTGGCGCCCTGGTTGGCTGGCGACCATAGCGCGGCGGTGGGCGGCGGCGGAGATGTCGGCGGCACGGCGCATCAGGGCGAGTTCGTTGGCGTCCTTCACCAGACGTTGGCTGTCGAGTTCCTGGCGCACGTCGCGGATCGCGGCGGGGGGGCGCTTGCCGGTCCGGGCCATGCCGCGCACGGCGTTGAGGGCGGCGATGACGCGCTTGTCCCAGGCCTCATCGGCGCCGAGGGCGTACCAGAGGGTGGGCTGGTTGGCGAGGAGTTCCGGCACCTTGGCGTCGAACTCGGCGATGGGATGGGCTTCATCAACGCCAAAGACTTCGGCGGCCGCGCCGGGGCCGTGGCGAAAGCCATCCCAGATTTCCCGTTCTTCATTTTTCTCGCGGCAGAACAGAATGCTCTTCGGGGCATGGTTGTCCGGGTCGCCGATCAGCACCAGCACCGCTTCGGGTTCGGGAAAACCGGTCAGGTAATGGAAGTAGCTGTCGGGTCGAAAGGGGAAGGTGGTGTCGCGGTTGCGCACCTTCTCGTCGGCGGTGGGGATGATGGCTACGCCCGCTCCCATGCGTTGCAGGAGTTGCTGGCGGCGCTGCTTGAAGGGCGTGGTATCCATGGCTTGATTATAGAGAGCGAATCTCGGCATCGAGTTCCGCTAAGCGCGTTGGGGTGCCCACATCCGTCCAGCGGCTGGCGTGGTGTTCGCCGGAGACCTTGTTGGCCGTCATGGCATCACGCAGCAGCGGCGCGAGCTTGGCGGGCCGGCCGCTTTCGATGCTGGCAAAGAGTTCAGGCCGATAAATGCCGATGCCGGCAAAGGTGAATTGCGGCGCACCGGTGGCCTGGACCCGGCCGTTAGCGAGTGCGAAGTCGCCTTTGGTGTTGTGCTCCGGGTTGTCCACTAAAACAAGATGGGCAAGATCGTTTGCGCCGAGCCGGCTTGCGTCAGGAGTCCAGTCGCAAAAGATGTCGCCGTTGATGACGAGGAAAGGATCGTCGCCGAGCTGCGCCAGGGCATTGGCGATGCCGCCGGCGGTTTCCAGCGCGCCCTGGGGTTCCCGCGAATATTGAATACTTAGTCCCCACGCGGCGCCATCGCCGAGCAGGGCTTCGATCTGGTCACCCAGGTGGGCGTGGTTGATGACCACCTCGCGGAAGCCGCAGCGGGCGAGGCGTTCCAGGTGCCAGACGATCAGCGGCTTGCCGGCCACCGGCAGCAGGGGCTTGGGGCAGGTGTCGGTCAGCGGCCGCATGCGCTCGCCGCGACCGGCGGCGAGGATCATGGCTTTCAAAATGTGTACCCGACCTGGGCCTGCCGGTTCTCCAGCTTGTCGAGCAGGCGCAGCAGCGGCTTGAGTTCGCCGTAGCGTTCGCAGGTGGCGCGCAGATACTTGGCCACCAGGGGCATGTCCTTGAGATAGCCGTCCTTGCCGTCACGATGGAAGAGGCGGGCGAAGATGCCGAGCACCTTGATGTGGCGCTGGGCGCCCATGTATTCGTAGTCGCGGTGAAACTCGGCGAAGTCGGCGCGCACCGGCAAGCCGGCCTTGCGTGCCTTCTCCCAGTAGCGGATCAGCCAGTCGAGGGCCTGCTCCTCGTTCCACTCCACATAGGCGTCCTTGAGCAGGGACGCCAGGTCATAGCTGATGGGGCCGTAGACGGCGTCTTGAAAGTCGATGATGCCGGGGTTGCGCTCTCCGGCCATGAGGTTGCGCGAGTGGTAGTCGCGGTGGACAAAGACTTTCGGTTCCGCCAGATTGACGGCGAGGATGCGCTCGAACACGGTGTCGAGTTGTGACTTCTCGGCATCTGAGAGGGTGATGCCGATATGCCTGGCGATGTACCAGTCGGGGAAGAGGTCGAGTTCGCGCTTTAGCAGGGCGCGGTCATACTCGGGCAATACGCCGGCGCGACTGGCGGACTGGATGGCGACCAGGGCATCGAGGGCGGGGCGGTAGAGAGTGTCCGCCGGGGTGTCGGCAAGGGCGGAAAGATAGGTGGTGGAGCCTAGGTCGGAGAGGAGGAGGTAACCCTGTTCAAGATTCTCCGCCACTACTTCCGGTACATGAACACCGGCCGCGGCGAATAGTTTTTGCACCTGGAGCCAGGGGCGCACGTCCTCGTGGCTCGGTGGCGCATCCATGACCACCAAGGAGCGATCCGGGAACTCGGCGCGGAAATAGCGGCGGAAACTGGCGTCAGCAGAGGCTGGGCTGAGTTTGGATTCCTGGCCCGGGAAGAGCCCCGCAAGCCAGCCCTGAATTGCATTTTTACGCTCCACGCGGCGGATTCCTGAAGGTGAAATGGTAGAATATCGAATTCTATCATTGGCTTGTCGAGCGTCTTTTGAGGCGGAATCTCAGGGCGGCGACCACATTACGCACGAATGTCGTTTTCCCAGCGCGAACAACGCGGTTGTCTCCTCCTCCTCTGCCTCTCGGCCTTATCGGCGAATGCGGCAGCGGCGGAAAATCTGCCGTCGCTGCGGGTGGATCCGGCCCTGCTCGGCTTGCCGGTCGAAGATACGAAGCCGGCATCGAAAGCCACTGCCACCATCAAGCCTGCCAAGCCGGCGTCCGAGAGTGATGCAAAGGCTGCTCCTGCTGTAGGGGCGACGGAAAAGCCCGTAGTGTTGGCTCCTCCGGCCGCTCCCTTGCGCGTGGATGCGCCGGAGCCGATCGCGCCGGAGCCGATCGCGCCGGCTCCGGCTGCCGTGTCCGCACCGGCCGCGCGGCCCCAGGCGAAGCCGGCGCCGAAGTCGGCGGCGCCAACTCCTGATACGGCATCTGCTCCTGTTGCTCCGGCGCCTGCCCCCGTTCCGGCGCCGTTGCCGGCTGCTCCGGTGTCGGTGCTGGCTGCTCCTGTCGCGCGGGAAACCGAGCGTTACGTTCCCGCGCCCGCGACGCCCAAACCAGCCGTAGCGTTTGTTCCCACGGCAGGGATTGCAACCAACATGGCGCCCTTGCGGGTCGATCCTGCGCTGCTCGGCGCAGGTGTCAGTGTCCGCCCCGCTGCACCGTCTGCTCTGGCAGCAGAGAGTGGTTCAGTTCGCCAGCCATCCATGGCTGCCGCAAGTCCTGTGCGGGCTGAGACTCCGGCATCTGTTGCAGGAATCGGCCGTCGCGAGGCGCAGGAAACCGCTGCTGACGCTCCTGCCTATGCCTACGGCCCCCATCAGCCGCCGGTGGTGGAGGAAGGGCCGAAAGTTCCGCCGCTGTACTCCGCTCATGTCGATGCCGGCCTGCTGCCGCAGCCGGTGTTGAAGCCCACATCACGCATGACGCCGCTGAATCGGGATGGAGCGGTGCGCCCCAGCTTCCTAGTTGCCGACCGGATCAAGGGCCGCAACGAGGTCGAGATGACCGCCGAAGGCAGCGTCGAGTTGCGCCGTGTCGGCAGCGTGGTGAAATCGGACCGGCTTACTTACTGGCATCTGGAGGATGAGGTCGAAGCCCTCGGCAACGTGCGTCTTGAGCGGGATCAGGATTTGGTGACGGGACCGAAAATGCGCCTGCGCCTGGAAGATAATATTGGCTATTTCGAGGAACCCAAGTACAGCATCACGCGCTCCCCGATTGGTGTCGGTAACGATGAGCGGGATGGCACGGACAGTCTTTACCCTGCCCCGCAGCGGCAGCCGCTCACTGCCCATGGCGCGGCATCGCGCATGGACTTCGAGGGGGAGAATCAATATCGGCTGACCAATGCCACCTACAGTACCTGCGGCCCATCCGAGGGCAATCCCGACTGGTACGCCGAAGTCGGTGAGATGAAGCTGGATTACGACCGCGAACGCGGTGATGCCAGCGATGCCAAGGTGGTGTTCAAGGGGGTGCCGATTCTCTACTCGCCCTGGCTATCGTTCTCGTTGAACAATCAGCGCAAGTCGGGGCTGCTTGCTCCAAGCTTTGGCAGCACCAGCAAGAGCGGCGTCGAGTTCACTCAGCCCGTCTACTGGAATATTGCACCCAATATGGATGCAACGATTTCACCGCGCGTAATGGCCAAGCGCGGCACCCAGTGGAACACGGAATTCCGCTACCTGGATTACAACTACACGGGCCAGATGCGTTTCGAGTATCTGCCGGATGATCGCATTGAGAACAAGCGCCGCTCCGGCTATTCGATCTTCCATACACAGAATTTCGGATACGGATTTACCGGTAACCTGAATCTGAATGGCGTCTCGGATGATACATACCTCGCCGACATGTCTACCCGGCTCGCCGTGACATCCCAGACCAATCTATTGCGCGAGGGGCGGTTGAATTATGGCGGCAGTTGGTGGAATGCGAGTCTGATGGCTCAGCGCTACCAGACCTTGCAGGATCCTGCCCTGCCGCCGGTGGTGAAGCCTTATGATCGTCTGCCACAATTCTTGGTGACGGCAAACCGCCCCGACCTCCCCGGTGGCTTGAACTTTGCCTTTAGTGGCGAGTATGTGAATTTTGCTCATGCTTCGCTGGTCGAAGGGCGACGGACCACCCTCTATCCGCAACTCTCACTCCCCCTGGAGTGGGCGTCGGTGCAGATGACGCCCAAGCTTGGCCTGCATTCGACGCGCTATGCTCTCGATCGCCAAGCAGCGGGTACGCCCTCCGGCATGAGTCGAAGCGTTCCCATCTTCAGTTTCGACAGCAGCGTGACCTTCGAACGTGACTTCGACTGGTATGGCCGGGGCCTGACTCAGACCCTGGAACCGCGCGTCTACTACCTCTATGTGCCGAAGAAAGATCAGAACCTGATCCCTGTCTTCGATACCGGTTTGGCCGACTTCAATTTCGCCCAGATATTCTCGGAAAATCGTTACGGTGGCGGCGACCGCATTGCCGACGCCAATCAGGTCACCGCAGCGTTGACCTCACGCATCATCGACCCGGCTACCGGCTCAGAAATAATTCGCGGTGCCCTCGGTCAGCGCTACTACTTCACCACCCAGCATGTCACCCTGCCGGGGGAAATCGCCCGCACCACGCGCAAGGCAGACATCCTCGCCGCCGTGTCGGGGCAGGTGATGCCGCGTACCTGGCTGGATACCGGCTGGCAGTACAACCCCAATTTGCACCGCACCGAACGCTTCAATCTGGGAGGACGCTGGCAGCCGGAAATCGGCAAGGTGCTGAATGCCGGCTATCGCTACAACCGCAACCTGGCGGTGGGCCAGCCCGACGTCAAACAGGTGGACTTTTCCGGCCAGTGGCCTTTGGGTGGCGGCTGGTACGGTGTCGGTCGCTACAACTATTCTCTCAACGAAAAACGGCTGATCGAGAGCGTCGGTGGTCTGGAGCTGGAAGGCAACTGCTGGGTCGCCCGCTTCGTTGTACAGCGTATCGCCACCGCCACCCAGAAGACCAACACCGCCTTCTTCGTGCAGTTGGAACTGAACGGATTCTCCCGTCTCGGTTCAAATCCGCTGGATTTGTTGAAACGTAATATTCCCGGCTACGGCCGCATCAATCAGCCGACTGCCGATCCGGTATTCGCCGCCGACTGACAAAGATTACCGCCATGAAAAGACTCGCATCCCTGTTGTTTGCGGCGATAGCCATCGCCTGCTCTGCTCAGACCCTGGCAGCCAGCCCGGTCGAGGTGGATCGCATCGTCGCCGTGGTTAATGACGAAGCCATTACCTTGTTTGAATTGCGCGATCGTGTCCGTAGCGTCGTTCGTCAGCTACGGTCGCAGAATATCGCCCTGCCGCCCCGGGAGGAACTGGAGAAGCAGCTGCTGGAGCGCCTCATCATGGATAAGGTGCAGCTCCAGTACGCCAAGGAAACTGGCATGCGGATTCCCGACAACGAGCTCGACTCGGCCCTGCGCCGCATTGCCGAGGGCAACCGTCTCAGCTTGGGCGACTTTCGCGCCGCCCTGGAGCGGGACGGCATCGCCTGGAGCAAGTTCCGCGAAGAGATTCGCGATGAAATGACGGTCTCCCGTCTGCGTGACCGGGAGGTCTCGACTCGGGTCACCGTCACCGAAGGCGAAGTGGATAACTATCTCTCCAGTCCCGAGGCCACCCAGGGCGAGGCCGAGGTGGTGCATCTGGCCCACATCCTGATCCGGGTGCCCGAGCAGGCAAGCCCCGAGCAACTGGGGCGCATCCGCTTCCGTGCCGACCAGGCCTTGCAGCAGGTCCGTCGTGGCGAGGACTTCGCCAAAGTGGCCGCTACCTTCTCCGATGCCCCGGATGGCCTTTCCGGCGGATCCATGGGGCCGCGTCCCCTCGACAGCCTGCCCAATCTGTATGCCGAAGCTTCCCGGCGCCTCAAGCCCGGCGAGGCATCCGAGATACTGCGCAGCCCCGCCGGTTTCCATATTGTCAAGTTGCTTGAGCGCAAGGGCGGTGCCAAGAATGTTGAGTCCCTGCGTCAGACCCGCGCCCGCCACATCCTTATCAAGGTCAGTGATCTGGTGTCGGAGGCGGAAGCCAAGCGCAAGATCATTTCCCTCAAGGAACGTATCGACAACGGCGGCGACTTCGCCGAACTTGCCAAGCTGCATTCCAACGACACCCTCTCCGCCACCAAGGGTGGCGACCTGGGCTGGGTCTATCAGGGCGATACCGTGCCTGAGTTCGAGAAGGCCATGGATGCCTTGAAGATTGGCGAGATCAGCCAGCCGGTGCAGTCGCCCTTTGGTTGGCACATCATCCAGGTGCAGGAACGCAAGACCGACGATGCGTCCACTGAGCGCCGCCGCCTGATGGCCAAGGGTGCCCTGCGCGAGCGCAAGGCCGACGAGGCCTATCAGGACTGGCTGCGGCAGATGCGTGACCGGGCCTATGTCGAATACCGCCTCGAAGACAATCGCTGATCTGCCGTTGCTGGCCATTACCTCGGGCGAGCCGGGAGGCATCGGGCCGGACATCTGCCTTGCCCTCGCCGGCAAGCGGTTGCCGGTGCGGCTGGTGGTGATCGGCGACCAGGACCTGCTGGCGCATCGTGCCGAGTTGTTGGGTCGCTCTCTCGACGGGCTGAATATCATTCACGTTCCCCTGCGGGCGCCGGCAACGCCCGGCCGGCTTGACCCGGCCAACGCCCGGTATGTCCTGGATATTCTCGATCGTGCCCTGACCGGCTGTCAGTCCGGCGAGTTCGCCGGCATGGTGACGGCGCCGGTGCACAAGGGCGTCATCAACGATGCCGGGATTCCCTTCACCGGCCACACGGAATATCTTGCCGAGAAGACCGTCACACCGCGTGTGGTGATGATGCTCGCCGGTGCCGGTCTGCGTGTCGCCCTCGCCACCACCCATCTTGCCCTGAAGGATGTGTCGGCGGCGATTACCGCGCCGGAACTGGAAATCACTCTGCGCATTCTCGATGCCGATCTGCGCTGCAAGTTCGGCATTCCGCGCCCCCACATTCTCGTTGCCGGATTGAATCCCCATGCCGGGGAGGGTGGTCACATGGGGCGGGAGGAAATCGAGGTTATCGCGCCGGTGCTGGAGAAGCTGCGCGGCGAAGGCATGGACCTGGTGGGGCCGCTGCCCGCCGATACCTTGTTCACGCGCAAGGTGCTGGAGGGTTCCCACGCCCAGTTGGCCATGTACCACGATCAGGGCCTTGCCGTGCTCAAATACGCTGCCTTCGAGGACGGCGTCAATATCACCCTCGGCTTGCCGATTCTGCGCACTTCCGTGGATCACGGCACCGCCCTCGATCTGGCAGGAAGCGGCCGTGCCGATGCCTCTAGCCTGTTCGCCGCCGTATCCATGGCGGCGGAAATCATTACCCGGCGAAGCTGAACCATGCACACCACCAAGCATGTGGCCCGTCGCCGTTTTAGTTCCGGCCGCCGCTGGCGCGGCTTAACCTCGCAAGCGAGGTTAGCCTTCTCTGAAACGGCGCCGAAATGAAGGGACATATTCCGCGGCGCCGTTTTGGTCAGAATTTCCTCGTCTCTCCCGGCATCATCCGCAAGATCATTCTCGCCATCGTTCCCCAGCGCGGCGACGCCTTGGTGGAGATCGGTCCCGGCCTCGGCGCCCTGACGGAACCCCTGCTGGAGGCGGTCGATCATCTACAGGTGGTGGAGATTGACCGCGACCTGATCGCCCGGCTAAAGGAGAAGCATTTACCGGAGCGGCTCACCATCCACGAAGGCGATGCCCTCGAACTGGATTTTTCGTCTCTGGGCAGCAATCTGCGCATTGTCGGCAACCTGCCCTACAACATCTCCACGCCCCTGCTGTTTCATCTCGCCGACCACGCGGCGGCGGTGCGCGACATGCACTTCATGCTGCAAAAGGAAGTGGTGGATCGCATGGTGGCAGAGCCAGGTAACGGCGACTACGGCCGCCTCTCGGTGATGTTGCAATACCGCTTCGAGATGGAGCGTCTGTTCCTGGTGCCCCCCGGCGCCTTCGATCCGGCGCCCAAGGTGGATTCCGCCATTGTGCGGCTGATGCCGCGTCCGCTCGCGCAACGTCAGGCGCGGGACGAGGAACACTTTGGCCGCCTGGTGATGGCGGCTTTCGGTCAGCGGCGCAAGATGTTGCGCAATAACCTGAAGGGACTTGCCGGAGAAGCTGACCTGGAAGCATTGGCCATCGCGCCGACGGCCCGGGCGGAGGAAATCCCGGTCGCCGATTACGTCGCCCTGAGCAACCGACTGCTGGAAAAAAATCGGGCGGCTGCTTCGTAAGAAGCGCCGCCTGTTTTCGGGGCTTGAAAGCCCGCGGTTGTTAGCCTTCCTTCTTGCCGCAGGAGCTGAAGCCGAGCAGGGGATACACCGGGCAGAAACCGATCAGGCCGGTGCCGAGGGGAACGACACCGATCCAGGTCCAGGGGGTAGCAATGCCAGCAATGGCAGCACCGACCAAGCCTAGGCCAACGACAATACGCAGGATACGATCAATACCGCCGACGTTTGCTTTCATTTGTGCTCTCCGTTGTGATTGGGGTGATGAGGTGATGACGCATTTGACCACGACGGTCGGTGCTACTCTGTAACCAAGGTCACATAGGATTTGCCGCGAGCAATCAGCGTCAAAAAATCAAGTTCCCTGAGCCATCTGGCGCAAACCGGCGGCATCGAGAATCTCCACCTGTTCGCGCGAGAGTTTGACCAGCCCCTGCTCCGAGAATCCCTTGAGCAGGCGACTGACGATTTCCCGCACACTTCCCAGTTCATCCGCCAACTGCTGATGGGTGGCGTGAATCACGCGCCCCTTGCCCAGCAGCAGGCCCGCCAGACGCTGGTCGAGTTTGCGGAAGGCCACTTCCTCCACCAGTTGCATGAGATCGGCGATGCGCTCGGAAAACAGCTGGAAGACGAAATCGCGGAATGGCGCCTGGGCCAGCAGTTGGTGAAACAGGTCACGGGGCAGCAGTACCAGGGTGGTATCGGCGACGGTGGCGCCGCGGGCGTTGTAATCCACGTTGCCGAGCAGGCAACTGGACGTGATGATGCAGCTTTCCCCCGGCAGGACGCGGTAAAGCGGCAGCTCACGCCCGGAGGCCGAAGTCTTGACGACCCGGATGCCCCCGCTCAAAACAAACGGGAAGCCCTGGCAGGGCTGGTGTTCGTCAAACAGCACCGTGCCCACCGGTACCTGGGCCACCTGGGCGCGGTCAAGCACCTGCTGGCGCAGGGCAGGTTCGAGGGCCTCCAGCACCGGATAGAGCTGCTGCAAAAGGGCGAGGGGGAGACGGGTATCGTCCATGGGGTTTAGAGTGTGAGTTCGGCAACCACGGGGGCATGGTCGGAGGGCCGCTCCAGACGACGCGGCGTCTTGTCCACCTGGCACCCAACACAGTGATCTTTGAGGTTCTGGGAGAGCAGAATGTGGTCGATGCGCAAGCCGAGATTGCGGCGGAATCCCATCATGCGGTAATCCCACCAAGAGAAGCTTTTCTCCGGCTGTTCAAAGAGCCGGAAGGCATCGTTAAGGCCAAGCTCAAGCAGTTGCCGAAAGGCGCTGCGTTCCGGCACCGAGCAAAGAATCTTGTCTTTCCATGCCGCCGGATCGTGGACATCCCTATCCTCGGGGGCGATATTGAAATCGCCAAGCAGGGCCAATCTGTCGGTGTTCGCAAGTTCCTGGCGCAGGGTGTCGGTCAGGGCGGCCATCCAGCGCAGTTTGTAGTCATACTTGTCGCTGCCGACTTCCTGGCCGTTGGGGAAATAGGTGCAGACCAGGCGCAGCGGGCCTTGGGCGGTATCGAGAGTGGCGGTAATGAGGCGCTGCTGGTGGTCGTCGAAACCGGCAACGCCACGACTGACCTCACGCAGTTCGCTGCGAGCGAGAATGGCGACGCCGTTATAGGTCTTCTGTCCCGCATGCACCGACTGGTATCCGGCAGCGGCAAGTTCAGCGTGAGGGAAGGCGCAGTCTTCCTGCTTGGTTTCCTGTAGGCAGAGGGCGTCCACCGGATTGACGGCCAGCCAGTCGAGAACCTGAGGCAGCCGCACCCGCAGCGAATTCACATTCCAGGTGGCGATTTTCATGGGGGCTATAATGCCAGAACCCTTCCACTAATTTTGCCCGGTGCGCTTGATGTTTACGCCGGCGCAAGATTTGCCGCAGCACGTCAACGAGGAGCCTCCCATGTCCGATGCACAAGAACGCCGCCGTTTCTGGCGCGCTGCCTTTCATTCGCCGGCAAGGCTGGTGACGGAAAGCCAGATGCTGTCGGCGCAGCTAGTCGATATTTCCCTCAAGGGCGCGCTGCTCGAACTACCGGAGGGCGTTTCGGTTCCCAAGGGTGAGAAGTGCCGCCTGCACCTGGATCTGTCGGAGAATGAAGCTATCTCCATGTGGAGTACAGCGGTTCACGTTGAAGGCCATCATCTCGGCCTGCATTGCGACAGCCTTGATCTGGACAGCGCCACCCACCTGCGACGGCTGGTGGAACTCAATGCCGGTGATCCGGCGATTCTGGAGCGGGATATTTCGGCGCTGCTGGAACACTTGACTTAAGTTATTCCTACTGGGGGTACCCAGCCAAATCGAGGAGTTCCTTCCATGCTTCGGCCTGGAAATCCTTCAGAACGCGCGTACCGACCATGAGTGTCGGTACGCGCGGTTCGTCGAGACCGGTGGCTTTCTTGAATGTCTCAATATCTTCACTGCTATTGACTTCCTTTTGAGTGAAGGGGAGTTTGCGGTCCTTCAAGAAGTTGACGCCTTTTGTGCAGGGCAAACCGCATCCGGGACTGACATATAGGACGAGGGGAAAGTCCGTGACTGCTTTGCGCATGGCGTAGGACATGACAGATTGGGGTTGTCCCAGGTTGGGCAATTCCTTCTCCTGAGCTTCTTTAATCTGTGCCGCCGAGGGTGGCGGCCGGTCGGAGAAATGGACGCGCCCCTCCTTGTCCACCCAGCGGTAGGTGGTCTGGGCCAGGGCGAGTTGCGAGATCAGCAGCAGTCCGAGAGCAAGATGGCGTAGGGACATGATGTTCCTCCTAGGCGGATGCGGAAATCATACCATTGTGGCGCAGCAGGGCGTCGGGACGCGGGGGACGACCGCGGAAGGCCTGAAAGGAGGCCATGGCCGGGCGGGAACCGCCGACGGAGAGGATTTCGCGCCAGAAGCGTTCGCCGGTTTCCGGGTCGAGGGCCGAACCGCGGATAGCTGCAGCTTCCTCGAAGGCCTCGTAGGCATCGGCGGAGAGCACCTCGGCCCACTTGTAGCTGTAGTAACCGGCGCCATAGCCACCGCCGAAGATGTGGCCGAAGCTCTGGGGGAAGCGGTTCCATTCCGGCGGCGTGACGACGGCGAC
>Ga0316605_10000319_pt1 | contig 37907 bp, 31 predicted proteins | sample OWC_soil_day20_n_FD_207666 | JGI IMG/M metagenome (GOLD analysis project Ga0316605, IMG submission 207666) | Wetland soil microbial communities from Old Woman Creek delta, Ohio, United States - OWC_soil_day20_noCT | ecosystem: Environmental > Terrestrial > Soil > Wetlands | place: USA: Ohio...
CGGGACCGACCCAAACACTGCGTCAACCCTCACATCCTACGCAACAATACTTCTCTCGTCATATCAGCAGGAGCTCACCGGAACAGCCGGAGGGAGCATCCCTTATCAGATTAAGACAGAAGTGAGGCTTCTTTATAACCCGTCGCTCAAAAGCGCATACAACATTGTTCCCGGAATTATGGGAATGATTCTGATGCTCATTTGTGCGCTGATGACATCTGTTTCCATTGCCCGCGAAAAAGAGCTTGGTACTATGGAGTTGCTTCTGGTTTCTCCAATGAAGCCCATACTCATAATCCTGAGCAAGCTTGTTCCTTATTTTACAATTTCAATTATCAATTATATTACCATTCTTCTGCTTTCGGTTTTTGTTCTCAAGGTTCCCATAGCGGGAAGCCTGGTTTTGCTTTCGGCACTATCGCTTCTGTTTATATTTGTATCGCTTTCCATTGGGATTCTCATATCTTCGCTGGTGGAGAAGCAGATAGTTGCTCTTCTCATTTCGGGGATGATACTCATGATGCCTGCGGTTTTCCTGTCGGGGCTGATGTTTCCTATCGAGAGTATGCCGGTTGTTTTGCAGTGGATCTCGCATATTTTGCCGGTTAAATGGTTCATAATTGCAGTACGAAACGTGATGATAAAGGGGCTCGGGTTCTCCTCAATAATCAGGGAAGTGCTCATCCTTACAGGAATGGCTGTGGTAATTATTACCGTGAGCCTTAAGAAATTTAAATACAGACTGGAGTAATAACAAAAGGCGGCTCTGCTGCCGGATATAGAAATAATCATGCTTAAATATTTGTTGGAAAAGGAGTTCAAACAGTTTTTCAGAAGCAGTTCTTTGCCAAGAATGGTTATAATAATGCCATTTATGGCTGTGCTCATCTTTCCGCTTGTTGCCAACTTCGAAATAAAAAACATAAATCTGGCAGTTGTGGACAACGACAAAAGCACCTATTCGCAACAGCTCATTCAAAAGGTCAGTTCTTCGGGTTATTTCCGAATATCGGATGTTTCCGACAGCTATCCGCAGGCGCTAAGAAGTGTGGAACTAAACAAATCTGATATCATTCTTGAGATACCTCCGCACTTTGAAAGAGACATGGCAAAAGAAAAAAGTGCCTCTGTACTCATTGCAGCAAATGCCGTGAACGGAACAAAAGGCGGATTGGGCAGCTCCTACCTTGCAGGGATCATTGGTGATTTCAGCAGTAACATACGCAGCGAATGGATTACGGCATCCGACCGGTTTTCTTCGGGCCGGTTTGAAATATCCCCCCAGTTTTGGTACAACCCCCGTCTTCTCTACACATACTTTATGGTTCCGGCTCTTATGGTGATGGTTCTGGCAATGTTGTGCGGTTTTCTTCCCGCTCTCAACATCGTAGGCGAAAAAGCGAACGGGACCATTGAGCAGATGAATGTTACCCCTGTGAACAAATTCACATTCATCCTATCCAAGCTCCTGCCCTACTGGATTATAGGTTTTGTTGTGCTGACGATTTGCTTTATTGTCGCCTGGATTTTTTACGGGCTCGTCCCCGAAGGCAGCCTTGCAACAATCTACCTATTTGCAGCCCTGTTTGTACTGTCATTTTCAGGATTCGGACTCGTAATTTCCAACTATGCCAATACCCTGCAACAGGCGATGTTCATGATGTTCTTCTTTGTACTCACCTTCATTTTGATGAGCGGACTTTATACCCCTATCGCCAATATGCCCCAGTGGGCACAATACCTGAGCAACTTCAGCCCCCTTAAATATATAATCATTGTCCTCCGTCAGGTATATCTCAAGGGAAGCAGCTTCTCCGAACTGATTCTTCCGTTTGCCGTGCTAAGTGGCTTTGCCGTTTTCTTCAATGGCTGGGCGGTGATAAGTTACCGGAAAAGCAGCTAAGACCAATCCCATGTGCACATCTGCCGCACAACACGCACAACACGCACAACACTTTTCCCCAGGGGAAATTTGTTTAAATACTAATAATGAGCACTTTAGTCAAAAACGCGATTTTGCTTAACTCGCTATATATCTGCTCTGTAACAAATTTCCCCTGGGGAAATCTGTCCCACACTTCGCGTTCACGGCCAAAAAACTGAAGACGAAAGCAGACACAGATTTGGCACCCCAGGGGTGAGACACTTAGTGGCTGCAGGTGTGCCCGTCATGAGAATGTGACTCATGAGCCTTACAGCCTTCTCCGCTGTCGGAAATCTCTCCCTTAATAAATGAATTTACTACTTGGTCGATATTGCCGGAGCATCCTCTTATCACTTTGATTCCCTGAGCAGTAAGAACATTGACTGCTCCCTGTCCCATATTTCCGGCCAGCATTGTTGTTACGCCTTTTTGAGCGAGTACAGTTGCTATGTCGCTTTTACATCCGCAACCATCAGGAGAGGGAACATCCTCCGAGCCCATAATTTTATTATTATCGTCAATCGAATAAATTTTAAATACTTCACAATGACCAAAATGGTCATCGATTTGATTTTGTCTTGCTGGTACTGCTACTTTCATTTTACAGATTAATTTTGAATTGCAAAGGTACATAAATTTGCCTTAGGCGCTGGGTTTTCCGCTTGGCACCCCAGGGGTGAAGGGTTTTCCCCAGGGGAAATTTGTTTAAACGCTAATAATGAATACTTTAGCCAAAAAAAATGAAATTTCGCTTAACTCACTATATATCTGCACTATAACAAATTTCCCCTGGGGAAAAGTGGGGGGAAGTTGGGGGGAAAAGCGTACTTACTCATTTAATTATTAAATTTGAAATAATTAAAACTGATCTATATGGAAACGACAATGGGATTTCTTGCTCCGTTTATTATCATTTCCGCAATATTCATTCTGAGCGTTCTTTTACCCGGCAGATGGGTGAACGGATATATTACAAAACCGGGGTCTAAGGAAAAAATGAGGTATCGGCTTAATGGGCTTCCGGTGCTTTTTGTTGTGGTTTTAATTTGGTTTTTGCTGGGGTATTTTGATGTACTTCCTTACGACTGGCTGTATATTTACAGATGGCAGGGAGTTGCCGGCGCATTTACTCTTGGCGCAATTTTTTCACTGGAAATTGTTGTTCATAATCCGCCACCGGTTAGAAAATCAATTTTTGCTGACATTTTTTTTGGCAGGCTTGAAAATCCTCAGCTTTGGGGAGGAAGAGTGGATGTAAAAATGATGCTTTATTTAATAGGAGCAGTAATTTTGGAGCTCAATGTTCTTAGTTTTGCCGCTCACCACTGGATGCTATTTGGCGATATGGCTTCTCCGGGAATTTATCTGGCATGTGCGCTCATAACTTACTTCGTTGTTGAATATCTCATTTTTGAAGAGGTACACCTTTACACCTACGACTTTATTGCAGAGAGGGTTGGTTTTAAATTGGGCTGGGGTTGCATTGTTTTTTATCCGTATTTTTATTCTATCTCTTTATGGACAACGGCACATTTGCCGGATGCCCAAACTCCGGGCTGGCTCCTGGGAATTTATGTTCTCATCTTCTTTTCTGGATGGGGGCTGGCAAGAGGGGCCAATATGCAGAAATACTTTTTTAAAAAATATCCGGGAAGAACATTTTTGGGTATCGAGCCTAAGACAATAACAGATGGCAAAAATACACTGCTGATAAGCGGGTTCTGGGGTAAGAGCCGTCACATAAATTATTTGGGAGAGATTCTAATGGCATCGGGCATAATTCTTTGCACCGGTTATCCATCGCTCATTTGGCCATGGCTATATCCATTGTACTATGTTGCGTTGCTGTTTACCCGTCAAAGTGACGATGACAAAAGGTGTGAACTCAAATATGGGAAGCTATGGAAAACCTATAAAGAAAAGGTGCCATACAGGATTATCCCTTACTTATATTAACAGTTTATCCCATACATTTTTCTTGTTGTATCGCCCATAATGGTAATTGCCATTTTCCGGGGCAGAATTTTTTGCATAAAAAATGTCGCAATTCTGTTGCCTTTTCCCGAAATGAAGGAGGGGCGTCTGCCGAGTTTTTTTAAGCACTCTTCCACAACCTCTTCCGGAGCCTGTACCCGAGGCGCGAAGAAGCTTGTTTTGCCTGGATTTGAGTTGTTATAGCCGGGTGTGGAAGTTGCCCCCGCGCAACATGCAATTACATCTACTCCTTTTTCTTTCCATTCATACCAAAGGCTCTCGGCCAGTATCCTGTCGAATGCTTTTGTGGCGGCATAAACGGTTAGAAAACCGCTGCCCTGAAATCCAGCCAGAGATGCCAGAATAACAACCGCTCCCCTGCCTCTTGAAACCATTTCTCTTCCAAAAACATGCAGCATTTTTAGCGGTGTTATCATATTTATCTGAGCAATTCTGGTATTCCCTTCATCTGTGTTTTCTACAAACGGCCCGATATAAGACAGGGCCGCATTATAAACCAGCATATCAACCTCGCGGCCGTCAAGGGCTTTAAGAATTTGTTCGGTTGCATCAACTGCTCCAAGGTCACATGGTATACAGGTGGTTTTCACATTGAATTGAGACTCCAGCTCTCCTGCCAATTTATTCAAAGGCTCCAAACGGCGGGCAACAAGCACCAGATCCATGCCCTGCTTTGCAAGCATTGTCGCGAAAGCAGCTCCTATGCCTTCCGAGGCTCCGGCTACAAGAGCTGTTTTACCATATTTTTTAATTAACCCCATGATATATTGATTTCTGTAAGAAAAATAGATATTATTTATGATTAATCAAAAATATAAAACACCTGAAAGTTATTATTTGATAATTGATATTTCACTTGAGACACCTTTTTTTTAATATCTTTGTTGAAATTAATAACCCCTTTATTTTTATGAAAAAATTACTTTTAATTTCCTGCATGTTTGTTTTAATGCTTTTTGGCAATTCTGCATTTTCTCAAACACAAATCAACCCTTCTGACGTTTCTACAAGCGTTCCGGAACTTGCAAATTTTCACTCTATAATTGCTCCAATGTGGCATAAAGCTTATCCTGCAAAAGATATTAATACTCTTAAGGGATATGTTCCTCAAATCAAAGCCAACATGGTTAAAATGAACAATGCAAAACTCGCCGGTATATTAAGAGAGAAAGAGGCTGCATGGAAAAACGAACTTGCTAAGTTCAACGTTACAGCAGAAAACTATTACAAAGCTTGCGAAGCAAATGACGAAGCAGCTATCCTGCTTGCTGCCGAAAAATTTCACTCTGCATACGAAGCAATGAACAGGGTTGTGAAACCTTTCGTAAAGGAGATGGATGTTTTCCATCAGACTCTTTACGTAATTTATCACAAATCCTTCACTGAGAAAAATTACACCGAAATTGCAAACGGTATGGATAATTTCATCCTTCAGGCAGATGCAATTACAAAATATCCTCAGGATAAATTAGTAAAACGCCTTAAAGACAACACTCCTAAGTTTTATACAATTGCAGGTGAACTTCATGCTTCTACCGTTGCTTTAAAAGAAGCTCTTAACGGAACAGATGTAAAGAAGAAAGATGCTGCCATTGAGAAAGTACACACAATCTACCAAAAGCTGGAATCTGTTTTTGAATAGTATTCCAAACTAAACATAAATAGCCTGCTAATTGAACCATCAATTATGCGGGCTATTTTCTTTTATTAGTCCTCCCTATTGGTTCAATATTATACCCTCTCAAACGAAGGCTGTTTGTTATAACAAAAATTGAACTGAATGCCATTGCTCCGGCAGCTAACATAGGATTTAGCAGTCCAAATGCTGCTACCGGAATTAATGCAACATTGTATAATAGCGCCCATATGAGATTTTGAACTATTGTCCGGGAAGTTCCTCTGGAAAGGGATATTGCCTTTGCTACACCCCGCAGGTCTCCGCTAATGAGGGTAATACCGGCAGTCGCAATTGCAATGTCGGTTCCAGTTCCGATTGATATCCCCACATCTGCCTGTGCCAGTGCCGGAGCGTCATTTATGCCATCTCCAACCATTATGATTTTTGGATTGTATGTTTTAGAGAGGAGTACGTTTGTTTGCAGCTTTATAATAGTTTCCGCCTTCCCGCCCGGTAATACTTCTGCAAAAAACCTGTCTATTCCAACTTTGTCTGCAATTGCCTGTGCAGTACATTTGTTATCGCCGGTAATCATTACGACTTCCAGTCCGAGTCTTTTTAATTCAGCAATAGCTTCCGCAGAACCTGGTTTAACTACATCTGCAACAGCAACTATGCCGGCCGGTTGGGCCGGTTCTTGTGAATCTGACTTTCTGAGAGCCACAATCATAACTGTTTTTCCCTCTTTTTCCAACCGGAAAATGTCGTTTTCAATTTGCTCAATGGGAACTCCTTCATTTTTCATCAATCGCACATTTCCAACAACAACACTTGTATTGTCAATCAAAGCACGAATACCAAAACCGCTTATTGTCTGGAAATTTTTAGGTTCGACAAGACGCAGCCCTCTATCGTTACCTGCTTTTACTATAGCGGTTCCGATGGGGTGTTCTGATCCTTTTTCGGCACTGGCACAAATACGGAGCAGTTCATTTTCATCTGTTCCGTTTACTACTACTATATCGGTTATTTCCGGTTCGCCCCTTGTTATGGTTCCGGTCTTATCCAATACAACAACATTTGAATGTCCAGCCTTTTCAAGTATTTCGCTGTTTTTAAACAGTATCCCATTTTCGGCACCTTTTGATGTGCCAACAATTATTGCTGTAGGAGTTGCAAGACCAATTGCACATGGACAGGCAATAACTAGAACAGCTATTGCATTTATCATGGCAACGGTCCAGCCGGCCTGCCCCACTAGAGTCCATCCTAAGAAAGTAAGCAGCCCTAAACCTATAATTATTGGAACAAAGTATCTTCCAATTTCGTCTGCCAATTTTTGAATAGGTGCCTTGCTGGCCTGAGCCTCACGCACCATTTTCACTATCTGGGACAGTGTTGTATTCTTCCCAATTTTTGTGGCCTCAATTTTTAATAATCCCTCCCTGTTGATGGTTGCGCCTATAACTTCATCCCCTGGGCCCTTGCTCACGGGCATCGATTCTCCGGTTATCATTGACTCGTCAAGCGCAGATCTTCCTTCGGCAATTATTCCGTCTACCGGAATTTTTTCTCCCGGGCGAACAAGAATCATATCTCCAACCTCAACAGAATCAATATTTATGACCAATTCTTCATTGTCACGAATTACACATGCTGTCCTTGCACGCAAACCCATTAAAGCTCTGAGAGAATCGGCAGTTCTTCCTTTGGCTCTTGCTTCCAGATATTTTCCCAGGCGGATGAGAGTAATAATTGCAGCTCCGGTTTCAAAATAGACATGATGGCTGTCAATTATTCCAATAGTAACAAGTAAACTTGAAAAATATGCTACGGACGAACCCATCATTATGAGCACATCCATATTTGCACTTCCGGCCCTCAGGCTTTTGTATGCACCTACATAAAACTGCCAGCCTACAATAAACTGGACAACAGTTGCCAAAATGAGCATTGCATATTGATCGTAGCGGAATCCCACAAGCTGAAAATCGCGGGCCATGCTGTATAAAAAAAGTGGAATCGTAAATATAAGACCTATTATCAACAGACGCTCCTGATTTTTTAGTTCAGACAAATGCGCCTTGCTTTCAACATCTTCCAGTTCTTCATTTTCAGCAACATTTACCACATCAAACCCGGCTTTCCGGATTTGTGCAGCAAGAACAGATATTGTGATTATACCCGGTATATACTCTATATGTGCTCTTTCATTAGCAAGGTTCACATTTGCGTTCAGAACTCCTTTAAGTTTTGAAAGCTGTTTCTCTAATATCTGGACATCTGAGCTATCTCTTATTCCTGTAACAGGAAGTTCTGCCATGCCTGTTGCAACCCCATACCCCACATGCTTTACGCAATCAATAATCCCCTTAATATCTATTACTTGTTTGTCAAAATTCACAGCAAGTTTCTCCCCTGCAAAATCTATATTTGCTTCAATAACTCCCTCCAGTTTTCTCACCTGCCGTTCAATTGCCCCTGAACAATTTGTACAAGTCATACCCGTTACCGGCAAAATAAAAAATTCTGCTTTTTGCTCATTTTCAGGCGATAAAAGTTCGGGTTTGGACGACTTCTTAACACTATTATCCATAATAAATTTATTTGCTTTTTGTCAAATACCAGTATGCCACGTTACAATTATTCATAACGCTTAAAATATAACATTGTTCGTTACCAACACAAGATTTATCCGACTTTTGTATATGGAATGGTAAAATAAAAAGTGGAACCATTTCCCGGTGAAGATTGGATCCAGATTTTGCCACCAAGCAATTCCACATACGCTTTAGATATCGACAAACCCAACCCTGATCCTCTATACTGATAATTTTTAGCAAGACTGAGCTGGCTGAAACGCTTAAAAATTTCTTCATGTTTTTCCTGAGGAATCCCAATCCCGGTATCTTTTACGAAAAACTTAAGATAATCCCCTTCGACGCTGTATCCAAGTTCGATATATCCCTCTTCGGTAAATTTGAGCGCATTGTTGATGAGATTTGTAAGAATCTGAGTAAGCTTGGTTCCATCTGTCATTATATCAGATTCTATATTTGGCAGATAATTATTGAAAACGAGAACAATATTCTGACTTTTCGCTTTTTGAAAAAATTGTTCGTATACCAGATTACATATCGAATTTATATTTACAGGATTAATTATTGCCTTCTCCTGCCCTGCTTCGATAGTTGCAATATTAACAATGTCGTTTATTATGGAAAGAAGCTGATTACTATTCTGAATGATTATTTCCGAGAAGTGTTTGCGCTCTTCGGGAAGTGTATCCGGGTCGGCGAGTAAATCGGAAAATCCCACAATAGAATTCATTGGAGTTCGAACTTCGTGAGATATATTATGCAGGAAAGCGGTTTTAAGGCGGTCGTTCTCTTCTGCCTTTTCTTTCGCGGCCATCAGCTCTTCTGCGCTCTTCTTTAGTTCTGTAATATCAATTGCCACTCCGATAAGAGCTATTGGATTTTTATTTTCGTCTTTAATTATGGAGGTAGAAAGCAGAACAGGAAAAACTGTCCCGTCTTTTTTGATGTTCAGAATTTCACCTCTCCAGCCTCCCTCTAAAGTATGATTAAGAATATTCAAAGAGTTCTCCGCTTCAAATACTTCCGGACGCAAAATACTGATATGTTTGCCAATCAGTTCGTTCTCCTGATAACCGTATGTTCTGAGGAATGCCTCGTTTACATACATCAATACATCGTTATTATCGGTAATTGATACACATTCGCTCACGCTTTCAAGTGAATGTGCCAAAAGTTTAACTTTTTTCTCAACCTCTTTCTTTTGTACAATCCGCCACACGCTACTCATCATGATAGTTAACTGGCTGATATCGGTATTGTCGTAGTCACTCTCTTTGTTCGCAACACCTACAACTGCTGCTATTTTGTCTTCATCAAATATAGGAATGGTTAAAAATCTCTCTAAATGAAGATGGCCTTTTGGATATCCCCTTTTTAGAGGACTATCTTCTTTGAAATTATTAATCGCTATCGCTTTCCTCTGACGGACTGCCTCTCCCCATATACCAGTTTCACTCAGGGCAGTACATATTTGGGGGTCTGCAACGGCACATCCTTTCATTACATTCTTTGACCAGGAATTTAGAGTGAACTCATTTTTAACTTCATTATAAAAATAAATATATCCTATTTTGCTGGATGTTAATGCAATGGCTTCGTTAAGCGCATAATCCAGAAAGTCCTGAATGTTGTTTGCATTATACTGATAGATATTCACCATCCTAGCTAGTCTTTCTGCATTAAGCAATACTTTTTCTGCAGCATGTTTGCGCTCGGTTATATCATGCATGCTTCCAAATATCTTTACAGGCAAGCCATTACCGTCGTATATTAATTTTGAGGAGATTGAACATGGAATGAGGGACCCGTCTTTATTTGAAAGTGTGACTTCATAGTCCGAAATACTGCCCGTCTTCAGCAATGTGTTCACTAGCTTTTTCCTTTCCTCGGCATTTACATAGAATTTATAAATGGATATCCCAATAAGCTCATCCCTGTGAATTTGACCTTTCGAGATAATTTCTATTGACGGGCTCACATCCAGAATTATACCGTCAAAAGTTGCCTCATAATAGACGTCCTGCACATTTTCAAATATGCTCCGGTATTTTTCTTCGCTTATTTTTAATAATTCTTCGGATTGCCTGCGTTTTGTTATGTCCGAAAATATACTCACAAACTGATTTGGAGCGGGACAATAAGATTTTACATCAAATATTTTACCCAGTTCTTTTGACTCGTTTTCGAAGCTTGCGGGTTTTCCGGTTAAAGCTACCTTGCCATATCTTTCTATCCAGATGGACTCGATTCCGGGCATAATTTCAAGCACCCTCCTGCCAACGATTTCTTCGGCCTTAAGTCCCGTCATCTTCTCAAAAGCAGGATTCACAGCGAGAAAACGATAATCTACCGGCACTCCTTTTTCGTTACAAATAATTTCATGCAGTGCAAATCCATCCATCATCTCATTAAAGAGAGTCTGATATTTATGCTCAGTCTGTTTCTTTTCAGTAATGTCCTGAAGAATACAATGGGTCTGTTTGAAACTTCCATCATTCTTGTAACCGACACGGCCATCAAAAGCGATAAATTTTCGCTGTCCATTATGGTGAATCATTTCAAATTCGGAATGAATATGTCCCTGAGACTTGAAAATAGGGAAACGCTTGCGAAATGCATCAACAAATTCCGGGGCAAGAAAATCTCCGAACCATTTTCCGGCAACTTCTTCTTTTTCATATCCCAGCGTCTTGAGCCAGGCGTCATTAACCTCAATAAAATATCCGTTTTCGTCAAGAGACTGGTAGCCTAATGGAGCCCTTTCAAACATTGAGACAAACTTTTCTTCATTCTCACGAAGAGTCTCCTCATATTTAATATGGTATTCCAGTTCAGATTTAAGATTGTCAATGGTATTTTGGGTAGATAAATAGCTTAATTCATTGTCTTCTGTATATTCAGAATCAAGACCGGAACGAAGAATTCCGTTACGCTTGTGTTTATCTGATTTTTTAACAGCTGCCATATACCCACTCCTTCGTTATTAATCCACGGACACGTGATACTAAGATAAGTATTTTTAATAAATTATTACACCTTCAGTAAAAAAATGGCTGTCTAATAGCCCGGCTGCCTTTATTTTTTTGTTAATCTCCAGCAGCGAGGTAACATCGGGAGACCTTGCTGCTGGAACGTCTTGATATTAAGATAGTTGCTAAAAATGAAGAGATATAATGTCTCTTCACTTTTAACAACTATCTAGTATTCTATGTGTTGGACTTCCAAAAAAAAGCAAGTCTGCGAAAACTTTCGCTATTTTTTACTGCTTTTCTTCTCTATCGGAACAATTCCTGCCATCTCACCGATTATGTTTACCAGCTCTGTACCGGTAGGAATAACTATTTTAGTATTATTCTCAAGCGATGATTCCATAGCTTCCAGTTTCCTGAGCATCTGGGCATTTCCAACAAAATATTTATCGGCGGCTTCATTTACGAGTCTTATTGCTTCCGCTTCACCCTCGGCATGTAATATCTTAGACTGCTTAAAACCTTCGGCTTCTTTTATTTTTGCTCTCTTTACACCGTCTGCTACAGTTTCCGCTGCAGTTGCAGAGTCGATGGCTGCAATTTTTTCATTCTCGGCCTTTACAACTTTGTTCATTGTCTCCTGAACATCCTTTGGCGGGTCAATTTGTTTTAATTCTGTACGAACTATTTCAATTCCCCAGCCTTTTGTTTCGGTATGAAGTGTTTTGTACAGCTCGGCATTTATCTTGCCCCTTTCGCTGTTTGCCGATTTTAAAGTGAGAGTACCAATAATGTTACGAAGGGTTGTGCGGGCAAGATTTACGATTTGCCATCTGAAATTATTGACATTATAAATAGAGCCTTTTACGCTATCTTCATCCGATTTAACCCTGAAATATACCTGAGCATCTACACTTGCATTAAGGTTATCATTTGTAATTATCTCCTGTGGCTCGGCATCTACCATTTGTTCGGTAACGTTTATCACATAGATTTTGTCGATAATAGGAATAATCCAGTGGAAACCGGGATTTGCAAATTTGCTGTACTTGCCAAGTCTCTCAATGAGACCTCTTTGTGTGGGTCTTACAATTCTTATCCCGGCAGCTATAATCAACAGCCCGATTGGGATTAAAAAATACCAGAAATTCATTTCACTTTCCATATTAAAGGTTTGTTAAATATTTATTATAAAGGTAATATAAATGTATTTGGAAATCTCCAATTGATGATAATTTTTAATAACTTTACTATGAGTAGAATAATTGATTATGGAAAGCAATGACTTAAACTTAGGTGGGCAATTATTAAACGCACTCCTTGCAGGCAACAGGCATAAAAGTTCCCAAATCATTGGTTCTCTGGCCGGGACCGGCCTTTCGGTGGAAGACATTTACGAGAAATACCTTAAAAAATCTCTTTATAACATAGGAGAGCTTTGGGAATCGGGCAAAATAAGTGTGGCAACAGAACATCTTGCTTCTGCAATAGTCGAATCGATTTTAAATGAAATGTACTCAGGTATTATTTCAAAAACAAAAAACAACAAAACAGTTATTGTTGCCTCTGTTGAGAACGAAGCACACCAGATAGGGATAAAGATGGTAGCTGATATTTTCGAAATGCACGGATGGAACGCCCTTTTCCTTGGAGCCAATGTCCCCACAAAAGATCTTGTCAGCTTCGTGGACAACATAAAACCTGATTATGTTGCCCTCTCGATGAGCCTCAATATTCATCTCTCAACACTCGAATCAACAATTAAATATATCATGGCCAGCAATCCTTCAATGAAGATTCTTGTTGGAGGGCAGGGATTTCGTTCAGGAGGAAAAGAGACTCTAACGAAGTATCCTGATGTATTATATTTAGAAGACCTTTATAACCTCGATAGTTTTTTAAATTATGAATAAGGAACTGATAAATAGTTTTCTTGACAAATGGCTTGATGAGCTAAAATTATCTGTTTTGGAAAATGGATCTTTATGTATTGCTCTCTTTTCAGATAGTGGAAAACTCATTTTTGCCAATAAAACAATGAAGGCACTTTTTATTATTCCGGGAAAGCCTTCGGATAATATTTTGAATCCCTCATTCGAAAAACTTGCAGGTTTTAAAAGCAAAACATCACTAGTTTATAAAGGGTTTCTCACGTTAGGTAATTTTTCTTCTATTAACACGTCTATTCTTGTGAGGGTATTCAGGAAAGATGACGAAATCCTGATTATCGGAGGCGTGGATACCCGGCAGCTTTCTCAGCAAAATGAAACAATGCACAACCTCAACAGAGAAATAAGCAACCTTCAGCGTTTGTTGATAAAGGAAAAGAGTTCTCTGGAACAAATACTCAGGCAGCTGAATCAAGCCAATATTGAGCTTAAAGAGGCGAACGCTACTAAAGATAAGTTCTTTTCTATCATTGCACATGACCTTAAAAATCCATTTAATGCTCTTATCGGATTTTCCGAAATATTAATGGAGAATCAGAAAAACATGGAACCTCAGGAGGTAGATGAGCTCATACAAATGCTGAACAATGCAAGCCATCAGGCATATAAATTACTGGAAGATTTATTAATGTGGTCAAAAGCACAGCAAGGAAAGATTGCTTTCATTCCTCAGAAAATAATTGTGAGCGATATTTTTGATGAAATTCAATCTAATCTTGAAAATGTTGCGGCTAAAAAATCAATTTTCATTAAATTTGATGATTCAACAGATACTGTTTTGTATGCCGATTCAAATATGCTAAAGACAATACTCCGGAATTTAATTTCAAATGCAATTAAATTTTCTTCCAGAGGGAGTGAGGTCAGGGTGCAAATTGAAAAGGAGGATGAATTTGCCAGAATAACTGTTTCTGATAACGGAACCGGAATTTCCGAAATAAACTTAGACCGTTTGTGGCAACTGTCCGGGCAATTCACCACGAAAGGAACAGAGAACGAAGAAGGAACCGGGCTTGGACTTGTTTTATGCAAGGAGTTTGTTGATAAACATGGTGGGAAAATATGGGCAGAGAGCAAATTGGGAAAGGGAAGCAATTTTATGTTTACCATCCCCCTGTTTGACAGAAAAAATTAACTATGAATTTGTTAAGTTATTTTAAACAATATTAAATTATGACTAAGATTCTTGCTATAGACGATATGATGGCCGATCTGATTTCATTAAAGACTTTTCTTCAGGATGCTTTTCCCGATGCAACTCTTTACACGGAAACAGATGGCCCTAAAGGTATAGAAATGGCAATAGCAAAAGATCCGGATGTCATTCTGCTGGATATATTGATGCCAAAAATTGACGGATTCGAAATTTGTCGGCAATTAAAAGAGGACGAGAGGGTTAAGGATATTCCGGTAATATTTATTACAGGAATTAACGCCGACAAGAATGTTCGAATCAAAGCACTTGAAGTGGGTGCTGAGGCATTCGTTTCTAAACCGATTGAAGTAGCTGAACTCACTGCCCAGATAAAGGCGATGGTAAAAATAAAACATGCCAACGAGCAAAAGAGGGACGAGAAAGACCATCTGGCAACTCTGGTATTTGAAAGAACAAGAGAACTGGAAGAGAGTCAGATCCATTTTAAAAATCTTGCCGATTCCGGTCAGGCTCTTATCTGGACGGCTAACTTAGATAAAAAGTGTGATTACTTTAATCAGCCCTGGCTTGATTTCACTGGTCGCACCTTTGAGCAGGAAAAGAATAACGGATGGACGGAGGGAGTGCATCCCGAAGACCTCAAGAGGTGCATTGAAACATTTGAAAAGGCATTCGACAAGAGAGAAAAGTTTCGCATGGAATACCGCCTTCTTCATTGCAGCGGTGATTACAAATGGATTGACGACCTGGGCTCTCCAAGATACAACAGCAAAGGGGATTTTATAGGCTATATCGGGCACTGCCTGGATATTACTGAGAGCAGAAATTTAATGGATAATATTATTGAGGCAAAAGAGAAAGCCGAGAAAAGCAATCTGTTGAAAACTGCGTTTCTTAACAATATTTCTCACGAAGTTCGTACTCCGCTTAACGGGATACTGGGATTTGGTTCTCTGCTTGCAGAACCGGGTATTTCAGAAGAAGAAAAGGAAAGATATTTTGCGCTGATGAAATCTTCGAGTGACAGGCTGATCAATACAATTACAGACTACATGAATATTTCCTTGCTTGTATCTGGAAATCTTTCGGTTCATCTTGCCCCAGTAAACATTAGCAGCATAATTGATTTCTCAAGAAATAAATTCAAAGAGCTTAGTGGTGCAAAGCAACTCAATTTCAATTTTATAGTACCGGGAGGAAGTGCAGAACTTGCATTAAAAACCGACCTGGATTTAGTTAAAATAATAATTCATCACCTTTTGGACAATGCTGTTAAATTCACTGAAAAAGGTGATATTTCAATTGGGTTTGTCACAAAGGAGAAAAGTATTGAATTTTTCGTCAGGGACTCCGGTTCAGGCATTGACAGGGAAGACCAGATTCAGATATTTGAACTGTTCACGCAAAAGAATCTTAACGAAAGCAGGGTGCAACAGGGCAGCGGTCTTGGACTTTCAATTGTAAAGGGCATACTTAATTTACTTGGCGGCAACATCAGGGTAGAATCCGTTAATGGAAGCGGAAGTACATTCTATTTTTCTCTTCCTTTTAAAATGGAGGATGCCAAAACTCTGGAAGACATCCAATTTCAAATTGCTCCAAAAACAGAAAAGCTTCCGGTTGTACTTGCCGTTGATGATGAAGAGACTAATAGTATTTACATAGAAGCAGTTCTACGAAAATACACTTCTAAGATTATTAAGGCAGTAAACGGAAAAGAGGCTGTTGATATATGCAGGAGCAACCCGGATATTTCCCTGGTTCTTATGGACATTAAAATGCCAGTGATGAACGGATTTGAGGCAACAAGTATAATCAAGTCCTTCCGCAAAGATCTGCCCATTATAGCGGTTACAGCCTATGCAATGGCGGAGGATGAAAAAATAGCATTAGATGCCGGTTGTGACGATTATCTGGCAAAACCGTTTACCTATTCGAGGCTTATTGAAAAAGTCCAGAAATATACGAGCTAAAATTAGCTGCGGCGAAATTCGTCCATAAGGTTCTTGATTGTCTCCTTTACGCTGATAATCTTTTCGGCACGGAATGCATTGCTCCCGGCGAATGCGTAACCCTTTGAAAAATTACCCTTGTATGCGTTATACAGAGCCTTTATTATACAATACGGGCTCTTTGTGTAGTCGCATGTTTTTATGCAATGAAAAGGGCAGGCTTTCGGCACTTCGGTTCCTGCTTTAACTCTCTCCAAAAATTTGCTTAAAATTGCACGGCCCGGCATTCCAACTGGGCTCTTAATAATCTCAACATCGGACTCTTTTGAATTAATATAGGTCTCTTTAAATGCAAGTGAAGCATCGCACTCATCGGTTGTTACGAATTTTGATCCGATTTGTACTGCAGAAGCACCCATATCAAGAAACCTCTTCATATCGGTTCCATTATAAATTCCGCCTCCGGCTATAATTGGAATCTTGCAGTTGTTCTGCTCTTCGACAATCTTAATGTTTTTTACAAGATCCGGAAGCAATTCTTCAAGAGAAAATTTCTCATCGGTAATCTGATCCAGTTTGTAACCCAAATGGCCGCCTGCTTTTGGCCCCTCAAGAACGATTGCATCGGGAACATAATTGTAGTTCTTTATCCACTTTTCGCAAATAATGAGAGCTGCTCTTGTAGAAGATACTATAGGAACCAGCTTGGTTGTACATCCTTTTGTAAGAAAAGACGGCAAATCCAAAGGCAGCCCTGCACCTGCAAAAATGACATCGGCTTTGCTCGAAATTGAGGTTTTAACCATATCGGCAAAGTTTGTGAGTGCAACCATTATATTTACACCTATTACTCCTTTAGCTTTCTCTTTTGCTAATTTAAGTTCTTCCATAAGACCTAAGATAGAGGCCTCATTATAATCGCTTGAAAATTTCCGGTAAAGAAGTCCAAGACCCGCACATGATATTACACCTACTCCGCCTTCATTCGCTACCGCCGATGCTAAACCGGACAGTGAAATCCCTACACCCATTCCGCCCTGAACAATTGGTACAGATAAATTCAGGTTTCCAATAGAAAAATTACTCATTCAATATTTTTGGTCAAAGATAGTGCCAAATAACTACACTTTGACCATTCTTATTGATTTATTTGAAGAAGTAACAAGAATAATTAATGCACCGGAAGAGAAAAAAAGAAGCGGGAGCCCTTTCCCTGCTCACTCTCAACTTCCAGTTTTCCTCCAAGCATCTGCACAAAATCGTTGCACACAATCAATCCCAAGCCACTGCTTGACTCTCCCTCTGTCCCTTTTCTGCCGGTCCTTGGAACAGGCTTGAAAAGATTATCCAGAATATCTCGGTTCATACCTATACCGGTATCCCCGACAGAAATCTCAACCGATGAATCATCTTTGTTTTTTGCTTTCACCACTACCCGTCCTCCGTGTAATGTAAACTTAACCGCATTTGAAACCAGATTGCGGATTATTGTCTGGAGTATATTGTTGTCGGCAAGAACTACAATATCCTCGTTAATGTCTATTTCAATTGTGATCTCCTTATTTTTAGCCGGTTCTTCCATCATCCCGGCTCCCTCTCTTACAACCGGAAGCAACTCTATCAAAGCGGGATTAAAAGGAATCATTCCTCTTTTGTTTTTTGCCCAAAGCAAAAGGTTCTCCAGAAGTGCGTACAGATTTTCGGCCGAAGTTTTCATACAGGCAGCCATCTCCTGAATTTCCTCCTGAGTAAAGCTATGCAGTTCCTCACTTAGCAATTGGGTCATTCCCAGAAAACTGTTAAATGGTGTTTTGAGGTCATGAACAATAATCGAAAACATCTTCTCCCTGTCCTCCTGTGAAAGCAAAAGCTGTTCATTTTTCAGTTTTATCTCATCTTCGGCAAGCTTCCTCTGCGTAATATCCCTGCTTATTCCCAACACTCCTATCAGATTTCCTTCGTCATCCGTCATTGGAACTTTTATTGTCTCGAGAAGGACCCTTTCACCTCCATCGGCAAATGTTATCCACTCTTCATTCATTGACGGCCCGCAAGCCTCCATGGCTTTTTTGTCGTTCATCCGGAAAGAATCGGCAAGCTCTATGTCTACAAAATCGTAATCGGTTTTTCCAATTATATCAACCTCTTTTGCCCCGAAAAATTTTTCAAATTGTTTGTTGCAAGTAATATATATTCCATTGGAATCCTTAAGCCATATCAAATCCGGTATAGTCTGGACCAGAGTCCGGAGATGAGTTTCGCTGCTTCTGAGTGCCTTTTCTGCCGCCATGCGCAAGACAATCTGTTTTCTTAAAGGCAATACTACAATATAAAAGACAACAGGAATAATTATTATTGTGAGCAGAACCGGGTCAATCAGGGCTTTCAGCCAAAAATCTCCAATGTTAAGATTATCCACAAAAAGATTAATCAATGCTTCGCCAACTATAATAGATGACAAAAGCGCTAAAGCGACCCTCTTGACTAAATTGGCATTTTTCTTATTCATAAGGTACTCTTTATTTATTATTAATACCTTTTTTTGACAATGTTAATTTAATAAAAATTCCCAAACAATAAACAGGGCAAGTATCATAATGTTTATTTTTTACCTGTGCGGCACAGGAAGAACATCAGTATTGCAGATAAAAGGGCAGTTGCGGCTCCAAAGTAGAACGGGACGCTTGAATTTACCTTGTCATAGAGTATTCCTGCAATAAGACTGGCAGGGAGCAGAGTGATTCCTAAAAGTGCATTGTATAGGCCAAGTCCGGTTCCTTTTTTGTTGCTGTCCACCATATCGGAAACAAATGCTTTTTGTATCCCGTCTGTCGCAGCAGAGTATAGCCCGTATAGTGCAAAAAGGGATACTATCGTCCTTACGCTTGTAGTTGCGCCAAATCCAAAATAGACTATTGCATAAATAATATAGCCAACGATTAGTACCCTCTCTTTTCCTATTTTATCCGAAAGAGCTCCTATCGGTATGGATAGCAGAACAGACACAACGCTTGTTATGAGGTATACCAGCGGAATAAAAGCCACTTTAACGCCTACTTCATTGGCTTTTACCAAAAGAAGCGCATCGGTTGAATTCCCAAGGGTGAAAATAAAAACTATGGCAAGAAAAAGATAGAATTTTGGAGAGAAGTCCTTTAATCTGAACTTTTTTAAAAGAGTGGTATTATTTTTTTTTGCCTCTTTTATTCCAAAGATTATCACGAACATTCCAAGGACAGCAGGAATTCCGGACAGCAGGAAAATAATTTTATAATTCCCGGGGAAAAAGGCAAGCAGCGCAAATGCAATGAGCGGTCCAAGAATTGCTCCGCTGTTGTCCATCGCCTTCTGAAGGCCAAAGCTCTTTCCTGTTTCGCCATTTATTACAGATCCGGCAATCAGAGAATCTCTCGGAGCAGTTCTTATTCCTTTTCCCACTCTTTCCACGAAACGCAGTACCAGTACCTGAAGAGGAGAAACTACAAAAGCATAGAGAGGCATTATTAATGCAGACAATCCATAGCCAAGCAGTAAAAAAGGTTTGTTTTTTCCAATTTTGTCGCTCCAGAAACCAGATAATGTTTTAATGAGAGATGCTGTACTTTCTGCAATACCTTCAATTAAAGAAAGACTTGTCTTAGAAGCTCCAATCGAGAGCAAAAACATTGGCATAACAGAATATACCATCTTGGCAGATGTATCCGTAAGAAAGCTTGTGAGACCGGTAAAAAAGATATTTTTACTGAAGCCAAAAAGTCTATTTTTTTTCAATTCGAATTGAAATTTTGACAAGCAAATTTAGCTATTAATTTTTGATAGTTAATTATAAGAAAACTTGGTGCGGCCTTGCCGCCGTTTTTAGCCATGCGGCCGGCAAATCCATTCGGACTGAACGTTAGCACCAAAAATGAGGTTCGTAAATACCTCAATTTCAAGTTGATGCTAAAAGTGAAGAGGGCTCTGCCCTCTTCACTTTTGTTGTTGCCTGATAACTAGCAATTTTCGTCTCCGGCGGCGAGTTGTAAATCTTTGAACACTCTTTTTACATTGCCAACTAATTGATGAGGGCGATTCGGCCGGACGAAGTGAAACGAAGGAGGACGCACAAGCCCGAAGAGATTAGTTGGCAGTGTATTGAAGTCAGAGAAAAAGCAACTCGACGCCGGCGATTCGGCCGGAGGGAACGAAGTGACTGAGGACGCACAAGCCCGAAGAGATTAGTTGGCAGTGAGGACTTAAATCATAATAAAAGTATCTTTTCCGGTCTGGCAAAATGCACATTTATCATCGATGGCAGCACTGTCGTATGTGTTTCCGCATACAGGGCAAACGGCGTATCCGAATGGTAAAATTATTGCAGCAGGGGCAGTTTTGTCCGAAGCAGAAACTACAATCGATGCAATTGCATTTTTATAAAAATCCATGTGTATTTTCTCGGTATCGGAAGCCCATGTAAATGACTTAGTAGCTTTTTCAACTTTTTCGGTTGCGGCATCCAGCAAAAACTGCGGATACATCGAATCGACCTCGTATGTCTCTCCTTCAAGTGCGGCCTGAAGATTTTCCAATGTGGTTTTTACTTCAAAACTTGGAACGAACTCATCCATTTTTTCTCCAAGTCCTTCAAGAACTTTCCTGTGGTTGGCGGCATGAATATCTTCTGCCTTGGAAGCCGCCAAAAACAATTTGGCAACAGCTTCATTACCCTCTTCTTGTGCCTTAACGGCAAAAGCGGCATATTTTGCACTGGCGGTTGTTTCTCCGACAATACCGGCTTTTAGGTTTTCAATCGTTTTAACCGGTTTTGATTGTTGACATCCTGTTATAGCAAGAACAGCTAAAGCAGCAAGTAATAACATTCTTTTCATAATATTTAATTTAAAGTGGTGAAATTAAAGGGGCATCATATAACTATAAACAAGTGTTCCTCCGTAGAATCCTGTAATGCTTACGGATATTGCACAAATTGCATAAAGAATAAAAGCAATCCATTTGAGGGTTACGTTTTCGCTTTTGGATGCTTTAAGGATGATTCGGAAAACAGCAGTTGCAAGTGCTGTCCATAATGTAACAGAAGCAAAAAGTTCATGTATCTCTTTTACTTCTCCGGCGGTTCCGCTCATTTCGCTTGTAAAAAATTCCCCTGTGAGGAAGGCTGCTGCAGCTGCAAGCGCACCAAAAATGAGCAGGTAAAATCCGGCAAATGAGAGGCAGGTTGTTTTTTTAAAAAACAGAAAGGCTAGTTCGGCAATGAAGCCGATCATTAGCAGTGCAATTGGGAAATGCACCAACATCGGGTGAAAATGGCTGGCAGAAATCATAGCTTAATAGTTTAGAGTTAATCAAATATAATAAAAGATCAGCTGTTTCTTATCTCATCAAAAAAAGGAGTTTTCTTCTCTTCCACACACTTAACTGCATAGAGATAAAGTGCTGCGGACCACGTTTGCCACTCCTGTCCCATTGGTTTTCCGTCCTGGGCTTTTATCCATTCATTAAACCCGAATTCTAAATTGTTGTCATTGGCGATTCTTACCATTTCGGTGAGTGCCATCAATTTCTCCTCTGCCAGTTTAAATCTTTTTGCTGCGACTAATGCTGCTATATAAAATCCGCAAATAAACGGCCATATTCCGCCATTATGGTATTCACCGGGTTTGTTGTATTCTGCATATCTAATGAGCCAGTCGGGATCCTCCGGTTTGATGTAAGGAAAAAAGTTCGGTGGCAGATCTACTCCAAGTTCATCTTTATCTCTCATTCCTGCACACTCGTCTTCTATCCATGAAATCATCTCGTTTGACCTTGTTGGCGATGCAATTCCGGAGAGTATTGCAAGGCTGTTGCCAAGCAAATCAAACCTCTCGTTGCTGAATATTTTATAGGACCAAAATGCATAATAGGGTTTATGTAATACAACCAGCCCTTCATGAACATGACGATGAATAACCCCGGCAGTAATTGTGAACCGGCCCATTTCATTTCTGATAGCGTCAGCTTTTTCATTAAGATTAAACAACTTTAAATAGGTATATACCAGGGTATTTACATACAATCCGTATCCGGGAACCCATTGCTCATCTCTCCAGTCGCTGGTTGGTTGTTGAGCAACCATGTTCCTGTCGGAGGGGCTTTGATATTCCATCCAGGTTAGTGCTTTCTTTGCAGCATCCTCAAGAAAATCTTTCTTACCGGTTAATTTTCTGTAAATTCCAATTCCCATTAAGAAAAGCGGGGTTGTGTCACTTGCTCCCCGGTCATCTTTGTCGTTTACTAAAGAAGGGATATGCCCATGAATGGTTTGATTCTTTGCAAGCGTTTCCAGAACCTGTTGTATGCTTTCAATCAACTTTGGATTTCCGGTAACGGCAATTCCTAAAATAGAGAACATAAGGTCTCTTGTATATGGTTCCGGATAGCCCCACCCTGCTGTGCGGGGCAGTCCCTGAAACGGACCATGAGAATTATGAATAAGCACCTCTTCGGCAGCATGTTTTGCTTTTTTGATTTCCAGTGCGTCTGATGGTTGTATCATCTCTTTGTATTTTAGTAAATCCCAAGTTTATCATTGATGATTTGTACAAATTGTTTTGCAACTACGCGGTAATCAAATTTTTCAACTACCCGTTCTCTTGCAGCATGTCCCATTTTATCCCTTAATGCAGGATCATTCATAAGTTGCAGTAAATATTTGGCAATATCATTGACGCTTGCCCTGTAGTCAACAGTACGGGGGTGCTCAAATGTTACTTTATGTTTGCCGGAATAGCCCGACTCTTCGCCAAGCGTTACATCATTTACTACAATCTTGTTTGCAACTTTTGCAAGCAGCGCTGTTTCTCCATGTATGAGAGTATCCAGCATTCCCATTGCTTTTATGCCAATTACCGGTTTTTCACAAGCTCCTGCTTCTACCTGGGGCATCCCAAATCCTTCGAGTCTGGATGGCGCAGCATAAATGTCACAGGCACCTATCAGGTATGGCATGAAATTGCGGGAAATAGTATTTGTGGCATACGTCACATTTTTTTCTATTCCCAGATGGGTAGCCATTTCCAGGTCATACAGGTTCTGGATTTTTGTTCTGGGCTGAGGCCATACTTTACAAACATATTTCCAGTCCGGAGCTTTCTTGTCTATGAGTGCAAGTGCCTGCATCACCTCTTGTGATCCTTTTGAGGCGGCATCGCCTCCTACTGTAAGAATCATTATCTGTTCGGGAGATATACCAAGCGACTCACGTACAGCTAAAATTTTTGGATCATATTTATCGAATGGAACGAAAGAATCTGTGTCGCACCCTACAGGGAGAACCTCTATCTTTGAGCCTTCTATCCCGTCTCTGACATACATCTCTTTTACCCAGTTTGATGTGACAAGTATGAGGGGAAGTGAATTAAGCACTTCCTGATAGTTTGCTATATACCCGTCTGCCACAAGCCAGGGAACAGGCTGGCACCCGTATCGCAAAGGGTGCAGCACAAGATGCGGAGTATAGCCCCAATAACCAACCCCAATTACTATATCCGGTTCGAACCAGCGATAATACCACTCTTTTTCCTGTGCAGATTCGTAGTGAACTGCATATGCATCGATTCCCATCTCAACCAACCCTTTATACAGGAGGTCTCCCTGAGTTGCAAGCCCGCCGGGTGAGGGGGGGTAGTCATATAAAACAAGTACTTTCATGAAGAATATCCTCCTGTTTTTAGCCATTGCCTTGCTTCATAGGAATTTGAAAATTTCCAGAACGCCTCCGATTTAGGAGTTGTTTGTGCTTCAAATCCGGATTTTTCATATCCATAAGTTTCGGTAATGATGTTGTATTTTTTTGTCCATATCCGTTTTGGAAGTCTGAGGTAAACCGAAGCAGTGGGTCTTGATTTCGGGTAATACTCTTTGCCTCCGTCTTCATATGCAAAAGTCCATAGTTCTGTGGCTGAGATTGTTCCTGCATGCCAAAGTTTTATTACGGCTTCGCTCACCTCTTCGTGCCGGAGATGTCTTGTGTACTCTCCATTTGGATTGTGCGTAATGATTATATCGAAATATTTGTGTGGCAATAAATCAAGAATGGCTGCCTGAACAAAGCTTTCGTCCAAAGGCAATTGCTCCGGGCCGTCGTCCATGTTACCGATGTTACCCTCTGCACCAAGAACTTTTAATGCTTCAAAGAATTTTGGTGCCCGATTGGTATCATCTGCCCTGCAAAGGGAGATCACGAAAACGCTCCATGTGGGGTGGCATAAAATAGTACCTCCGCACCAAAGCGTTTCGTCGTCCGGATGGGCCACTATAACAGCAACCGTCTTTGACTTATTCATTTTTTGTACTTTTCAACAGTAAGCCGGGCCATAAGATAGCTCACCGACGACTCTGCCCCTTGGTTAAGATTCACATTGTTCTCCTCCAGGCCGTCGTAGCAACCGCCTGTGCATGGATTATAGACAATTTGTTTGAGTCTGTTGTTTCCAAGGAACCAATCAAAAGCAATTATCATTTTATTCAAGTAATCTTCTTTTTTGAGCAATTCGTAGAATTTGTTCAAAGCCAGAATAGTATAAGCGACATCTATCGGTTGTTCTCCGAATTTGTCCTGTTCCTCTCCCCTGTTCAACCGGCTTTTGTTAGAAATCACCTCAATTCCGTTTTCATTAAAAATTTTAGATAGAAGAAAGTCAAATGATTCTATGGCTATTTTTTTATATGCTTTATCTCCGGTCAAAGACCATGCATATAACATTGCTTCTGAAATGACGCTGTTTGCGTATGTGAGATAACTCTCAAACCACTCCCAGTTTTTGGCCGATTCATGCCGGTACATCGATGCAAGCCTGTTTGAAAGAACTGTTACAAGTTGCACATTTTCCTCCCGTTCAACTTTGCTCTGATAATAATACAGTCCTTTAATAATAAAGGCCATTGCTCTCGTTGAATGTATTGCCTCAAGGTTCGGGAATGCTTTTTGAAATATCGATTTAGCATTTGATATAAACTTCGGCGGCAAAACAGCCGACTTGGAAATTATGTATCCCAGCGACCATATTGCTCTTCCGTTTGCATCATCAAGGTTGGTTTCATTCTGTTTCGTGAATTGCCTGTTCTTATCAACATAATTCAAAAAAGTTCCGGATGGTTTGAGACAATGTCTGATAAAATTGAGATATATTTCAATGTAGCCAATATCACTTTCATCGGACGTCCATTCATAATGTTTGCACATTGCAATTAATGCCCGTGCATTGTCATCGAGTGTATAACCGGAATCCGCATCGGGCTGATTGACTTTTGAAAACTGAACCATTCCGAAATCGGTCGTGAGTTTTTTGATATGACTCAAGTTAATTTCAGGCAAATTATAATGCATAGTTAATTCTCCCGCAGCCATATTTTCAATGAGCATTGCGTGCGATATAGCCGAGTTTTCCCAGGCTGTGGCAACAATTTTCTGTAAAGTATTTAAGCTGATGCTTTTTCTTAACGGTTCGTCACTAAGTAACCGGACAGCCTCTTTCGCCAATTGAGGAGAGTCCATGAAATTGAATATTATGCCGGTATCCTTTGTCAAAACTTCAATGGCATGAGGAATTGGCGTAGAAATAATAGGACAGGCACAACTCATTGCATATACAAAAGTTCCGCTTACTGCCTGATTTGGATTGTTTGATGTAAATAAATATATGTCTGTAAGCTGCAAAAGCTCCAACAAATCGGGAAGTGCAAGAAAATTGTTTATAAACCGGACATGATGTGAAAGATTCAATTCGGTAACTTTATCTTCAAGCATTTTTCTGTACTTTTCTCCTTCCCACTTAATAACCATTGGATGTGTTTTTCCAATTATCAGAAATACCACTTCAGGATTTGTTTTAATTATTTCCGGCAATGCATCCAGAGTTGTTTCGATACTCTTTCCGGAACTTAAGAGGCCAAAAGTTGATAGTACCTTTTTCCCATGAAGTCTGTATTTTTCTTTAAGGAACTTCTTGCCCAGGTGTTGTACAAGGTGGGTACCGTGTGCTATGACTGTAATCTTCTCTCCCTCCGTTCCATATTCATTAACTAATATCTTAGCCGCATTTTTGGTCATTACTACAATTGAGTCTACCGCTTTTGCCATATTGCTGACAAGGTTTCGCAAGGCTTCATCCGGATGAGGAATAACTGTGTGAAAAACAACTATTTCCGGCTTATCAATAATATTTAAAAATTGGAGGAAAGACTCTTCCCTGCCCTCGTAAAATCCAAACTCATGCTGGATTAAGACTACTTTTATTTTTTTATTTCTGTTTATCTTGTTTGCTTGCTTCTTATACTCAGACGGTACCGACGTGTCAAGAATATATTTTACTTCATCGGGATAGCTGAATTTTTCAAATTCATTCTCCAATGCGCATACAATTATCGAAAATGATTTACCAAATTTGTTGTCCAGTGCAGTTATCAAATCCTGCGAATAAGTAGCTATTCCGCATACCCTGGGAGGGTATGAGGATACTACCAGAATTTCATTTTCATCTTTCATCGTCTCATCTCTTTGTATTTCTTTTTGAGAATCCCTTCAGTGATTTATCCACTTTTTTCATGTCGTGATTGAATTCGCGCTTAAATGAATTCCATTCCTGCTTAGTGCTTCCCTTGAACTCATTAAGCTTTTTCTTCATGTTGTTGTGCCTGACTTCAATTACTAATACCTCATCGCGGTGCTGAGAATTCCTGAGTTCTGCGATGCGCCTGTCATTATTTTGAAATCTATAGTCATAATCTCTCCTGTGGTCATGCGAATAGCCCATGCCAGGACGATTATGGTGCTCGCGAACTGTTACTCCGCAACCGGACAACATCATTGCTCCAATAATCCCTATTGCAGCAATCTGTTTAAAAGTTGATATTTTTTTCATTTTAGAAATTATTTGTGGTGAGAATAATTTCGGAATACATGTATTGTATACTGGCATCATTCTCGGCTGTAATGAATATTTTCGTTGGTTTTGCTACCGATACAGATTCAAAATCGGCTTTTAATTTACTTGAAAACAGAGCTGTAGATGTCTTTATTTGTCCAATGTTTTTAGGAGCATTCTCGTCTGAGACCATCCATACAACATAGATACTCTTTGGCGGACTGAGCCTTGTAGGTTCGGCCAGATCAACAATATGAATTTTAATGCGATAGTTCTTATTGCTGTCTTTTTTTACTTTAACGCTGCCTTGAGCTGCCGGAGTAACTGTGGAAATTAAGAAATTAACTCTTTGTGCACATGAGGTAACGGGAATAAGGAATATTGCCATTGCAATAAGCAGAGCAATTTTTTGTATTCTTCCGGATATTTTTTTTGCTTTCATTTTTGTGATTTTTGTTATTAGTATTGTTTCGCAAGGTGGAAATATATTAATAGGGAAACGTTACACAACTCTTATTAATAGTTACATCTTTCACATATGGCAAATTAAAATAGAATGTCGTGCTTTTTCCAATTTCGGATTCAACCCATATTTTCCCGCCTAGTAATTCAACAAATCCCCTCGAGATTGCAAGCCCCAAACCGGCTCCCTCATAATCTCTGGTTAATGATTTTTCAACCTGAACGAACCTGTCAAAGATCTTTTCAAACAGCTCTTTCGGGATTCCAATGCCTGTGTCTTTAACATAGAATTTCACAAAATTCTCCTCCTCCTCACATCCAAAATCTATATTCCCCGACTTTGTAAATTTTATTGCGTTGTTTATTAAGTTCACAAGAATCTGGTGCAACTTAAGTTCATCGGTATATATTATTATGCCTTTACCATCCAGATTGGGGCAACGCATATTAATATTCTTGGTTCCGGCAAGGGGAGAAAAGAAGGAGAGTAAATCTGCAAAAAGAGAATTAACTGATATAATCTTTTGCTCAATTTTAATCTGGCCTGTCTGGATTCTCGATATATCCAGGATATTGTTTATTATCTCCATTAATCTCTTTCCGCTTTGAGTTATAATCGTTGTATAACTTTTAATTTCGGCCTTGGTAATATTTTCAGAATTGAGCAAATCCGAAAAGCCTATAATTCCATTCAATGGTGTGCGTATTTCGTGAGACATGTTTTGCAGAAAAGCGGTTTTCAATCTATCACTTTCCTCGGCCCTCTCCTTTGCAACGATTAACTCTTCGGCCCGTTTTTCTTTTTCTTCATTTTGCAATATGAGATCTCTGTTGAATTGCGAAAGCTTTTTGTTTTGAATTTCTATCTGTTTGTTTTTCAACTTAAGCCTTCCTTCCGACTTGTTACGCATACCTTCAAGTTCCCGCTCCCGCAGGGCTCTTTTAATTGCAGGAATCAACCTCTCAAGCTTGTCTTTCAACACATAATCGGTAGCTCCATTAAGCATTGATTCAATTGCTTTATCTTCTCCAATTGAACCCGAAACAAATATGAAAGGAATTTTACTGTGATTCTCTCTCACGTATTTTAGAGCCTCATTGCCATCAACATCCGGCAAGCTATAATCACACAAGATTATGTCAATATTCTGTTTTTCAAGTATATTAATGAATTTTTTTTTACTATCTGTTAGTATATACTCCTGCTCAATTTCTCCATTTTCAATAATTGCGCGAATCAATTCAGCATCATTTACTGAGTCTTCAAGGTGAAGTATTTTTGTTTTTTTATTCATCTGGGAATCATATTTGGCTGTTGATTAATTACTATCCAATATTGCCCCAAAGCTTTTATCGCATCAATGAATTGTGGTATATCAACAGGTTTAACCACATAAGAATTTGCGCCATATCTGTAACTTTCCACCAGATCCCTTTCTTCACGGGAGGATGTCAACATAATTACCGGGATTGCAGAGAATTGACGATCGGTACGGATAATTTTTAAAACTTCTATTCCATTCATCTTAGGCATTTTCATATCTAAAAGAATAACTGCCGGATTACTTTTTTCGCCAGCAAATTTTCCTCGCCTGTATAAATAGTCCAAAGCCTCTTCACCATCTTCTGCAACAATTATTTCGTTTGCAAGATTGTTTTGAGTAAGAACAGCTTTTGTCAGTTCAACATCATTTGGACTGTCATCCACAATAAGAATTCTTTTTACCTCTGTTTTCATAATTAATCTTTTAAATTGCAATATTTGGTATGCTAAACGAAAATCGGGCTCCTTTACCTACTTTGCTTTCTGCCCAGCATTTTCCGCCATGCCGTACAACTATTCTGTTAACATTTGCAAGTCCTATCCCGATACCTTCGAAATCTCTGGCTTTATGAAGTCGCTGGAAAACTCCAAAAAGTTTATCAACATACTTCATGTCAAACCCTACACCATTATCACGTATAAAGTAAGTCGCAACACCATGTTCAACTTTGCCTCCAATATTAATTATTGCTTTTTCTTTGTTTCGTGTATATTTCAATGCATTGGAAATAAGGTTCACCCATACCTGATTAATTAAGGTTTCATCACCTCTTACATCTGGAAGATCCGATATATTTATCTCTATGTCTCTGGATGCAAAATCGCTTGAGAATGTTTTTAGCGCTTGATTTACAATGTTTTTGGAATTAATTTTTGTTCGCTGCAGTTCCGCTCTGCTTAATCTGGAGAAGGTAAGTAATGCATCTATCAATTTCCCCATTTCATTAGCTGACTCCGAAATGATATTCAAATATCTTAACCCGGTTTCGTCCAGTTGTGAGGAACTATTCTTAACCAATAAATCTACAAAACCTCCAATATGCCTTAGGGGTGCCCTCAAATCGTGAGATACGGAATAGCTGAATGCTTCGAGTTCTTTATTTTCTGCTACCTGTTTTTCTTTTTCTTCACTTTGAAAAACAAGTTCCTTGTTGGCAATGATTAACTCCGCTGCCCGTTTCTCTTTCTCCATATTTTGGAAAACAAGTTCCTTGTTGGCAATGATTAATTCTGCTGCACGTTTCTCTTTCTCCTTATTTTGGAAAACAAGTTCTTTGTTGGCAATGATTAATTCAGCAGCCCGTTTCTCTTTCTCCTTATTCTGAAACACAAGTTCCTTATTGGCGATGATTAATTCAGCAGCTCGTTTCTCTTTCTCCTCATTCTGAAATATAAGTTCCTTGTTGGCGATGAGTAACTCTGCCGCTCTTTTCCCTTTCTCCTTACCTTGAAAAACGAGTTCCTTGTTTGCAATAATTAGCTCTGCTGCCCGTTTCTTTTTCTCCTTACCTTGAAAAACAAGTTCTCTGTCTGCGATGAGTAACTCTGCCGTCAGCTTTTCCTCCACAGATTGCTTTAAGGGATTCTTTTTTGCTGTTGCTTTCATTTGTAATCTTCTTCTTTTAACTCCTTTACTTCTCCATTCAATTCGTCATATTCCTTTGAAAGAGCATAAATTTCATTTTCTGTTTTCCCTTCAACATTTATAACTGAGTTGCTGGCGGGTTCGTGTGAAGAAACCAGTTCGTTGATTTTCAGATGAAGTGACGCGGAAAAACGATTAAAAGATTTTTGAATAATAAAAATGCATAGAAAAGTCACTCCCAAAAGCACATCTCCTATTCGTGAGTGTATATCCTGTTCACGAAATTGTCTGCTGCTGAACCATGCTATTACAAGGCATAACGCAATGACAAACGTTATGGAATTGCCAAGTACGGCAATGGCAATAGAGGCAATTTTTTCGAAGCCTATCTCCCAATGTCTTCGTATACCCTTCATTTGACTTATTTACAAATTTATGCAGACTTCTTACCTGACCGCCACAGTATAATCCCGCCTACTCCAATAACAGCAATACCAATGAGCGGCGACCAATTTAGATTGTGCGGCTTGTTTCTGGTGATTTCTACTTTGCCAAAATCTACAACTTTCTCTTTAGTGAAATATGTAAATGCGGTAAAAATGGTTAACAATAAACCAATAACAATAATTACAATACCGGTAGTTTTCATTTTATATTTATTAAGTATTTTCGGCAGTAATGTAGAAAACAATTAAAGCGGATATGTTATACAATTCCAGATAATTGTTACATTATTCCTTCTCGTTTTCCTTTGTTTTTTCTGCCGCTTTTTCTGCCGCTTTCTTTGCTTTTTCTGCCGCTCTCTCTTTTTTGTTAAAATAACCTTTTAGCAGAAAATTATCCTTGGCGGCGTTCATGTTTTCGTCTAAACCCTTGCTGCTCTTTTTAAGATTAACTATAGTTTCGCTAATATTCGCAGCAATAGTCGAGTCACGGATTAATCTTCCAATAGTTCCGCTCCCGCTGTTTACTTTAATCATTATCTGTGCTAACTGATCCGAAATTATTGCAGCATTATCCGCAGTTACTTGCAAGCTGGACATTATTCCATCCATTTCAACCGGTTCGGTTGACGTAATTCGCTGGCCCTCTTTTGCTACTGCTGTATAAATGCCCCCCTGAGTTATTACTAAAAGGCGGTCGCCTATTATTCCTTCGGAGCCAATCTTTACTACGCAGTCTGCTTTTATAAACTTATGTATCTCTTTTCTTATGAGCATATCTACACCCACAGTGGTATCATTGATGATGGTAATATTATCAACAGTACCCACATTTATCCCTGCAAAACGGATATTATTTCCTACCTGCAGCCCGCTCACGCTGTGAAATGTTGTTGTAAGCTTAAATACAGGATTAAAGAGATTTTGCTGTTTCCCTATAATGAAGATTGCAATAAAAAAGAGCAAAAAACCTCCTGTAACAAACATGCCTAAACGTATTTTGAATTTTTGAGAATTCGTATCCATGATTATGTGTTTTTATTATTGTTATTCTTAAAGAACGATTCTATGAGGGTGTCTGTAGATTTTTCAAACTTTTCCAAATCACCTTCCATATAAATTTCTCCTTCATGCAACATAATAAGGCGGTTTGCAGTGGCTCTGGCACATTCAATATCGTGAGTAATAATCATTGAAGAAGTCTTATATTTCTTTTGTATATCATTAATCAACACGCTAATCTCATCGGATGTAGCCGGGTCAAGCCCTGTAGTGGGTTCGTCGTATAATATTATCGAGGGGTCGGCAACAATGGTTCTTGCCAGGCTGATGCGCTTACGCATACCTCCCGAAAGTTGTGATGGCATCTTATTTAAAGCATCTTTCAGCCCTACATGTTCCAAAGCCTCATCAATTTTTTTGTCGATATCTTTTGTTGTAAGGTTTTTTTTCATTCTCCTCAACGGGAATTCAAGATTTTGCTTAACTGTCATTGAGTCGTACAGTGCTCCGCTTTGAAAGAGAAAACCAATTTTTCTTCTCATCTCCCCCAGAGCATCCCTGTTTAAACTACCCATATCCTCGCCAAGGACATTTATCTCTCCTTCATCGGGAGTAAGAAGACGAACGATACACTTTATTAAAACCGATTTTCCTGAGCCCGACTTTCCAAGCACAACAAGATTTTCTCCCTTAAATAGCTGAAGAGAAACATTATTAATAACTTTCTGTGAGCCAAACCCTTTTTTTAGGTTTTTAACTTCAATAATTTGATTTTCATTCATATCATATCTGTTATTTGAGCAGCTATCAAGTCTAATATTATCACCAGCAAAGAAGCGAGCACTACAGCCGTATTAGCTGCAATGCCAACACTCTCGGTCCCGCGCCCTGCAGTAAATCCCTTATAGCAGCCTACAATACCTATCACAGCACCAAAAAAGATGGTTTTTATGAAAGCCGGTATGAAATCTATGTAATCAATCTTGCCGAATGCCTGTGAGAAAAAAAGACTAAAAGAGACATCTCCTTTAATGTTTGCTCCTGCCCAACTTCCCAGAATACCAAGGAAATCGGCATACAATACCAAAACCGGTATCATTAAAGTTGCAGCCAAAACTCTTGTTACAACAAGAAATCTCATTGGATTCGCAGAAGAGACTTCCATTGCATCTATCTGCTCGGTTACTTTCATCGATCCTAATTCTGCTCCCATTCCGGATCCAATTTTGCCGGCACAAATCAATGCAATAATCACCGGTCCCATTTCCCGGATAAGAGAAATAGCGACCATTCCCGGGAGCATCGAATCGGCCCCGAAATTAACGAGGGTTGGCCGTGTCTGAATTGTAAGCACCAGGCCTACAATAAATCCTGTAATGGAAACGAGTGGCAAAGACTTGTATCCTATTTGAAAACACTGTCGAAAGAACTCTCTGAATTCAAAATCACGTGAAAATGTGGCTTTGAATGTATGCGAAATGAAAAGAAAAAAATTGGCGGTTTCTGTCATAAAATCATTAAAATATCTGGTTTTTTCCAGTGTCTTTTCGCTTATAACAATGGTCCGATTCTTTACATTCCGGATAATAGGGGCTACTTTTAATACAGGAATAATTTTTTTCATAATAAACAAGGTTTGCATTTTAAAAAAAACAGAGACCAGAATTCTGGCCTCTGTTTTAGCTAAAGTAAAATCACTACTGACTATAGAACAGGTGTCTGTGGTATTATGTCAATAATAACGGTACGATTATAGAAGCGTTCTTCGGGGTATTTATTCCCAAATTGAGCTGCGTTTGTATCTTCTCCAAATCCGTAAACTTCAAATGTTACGTCTTTTCTGCCGGATCTTGCGAGAGCACTCTCAATTATTGCCTTTACATCATTTGCCCTTGCAAAAGAGAGGTCCAGATTATGCTTTTCATCTCCAATAATATCGGTATAACCATGAATCATAACTTTTGCTCCTGTTGGAATTCTTGGCGTTACAAAATCTGAAAGATATTTCTCGTAAATTTGAATTGCATTTGATTCATCGAATTCAAAAATTACGCTGAATCTAAGCCCTTCCTCTATTACCGGCTGAGCCCATAGGACAACCTGTACAGGAACTTCTTCTTTTACAGTTTTGCCGGAATTAGTCTGGCCAATCATTGTAACTCTGTAATTACCTTTTAGTCTGTCTCCTAGAATTGATTTGCCCGGGATACTCACTTTCTCTTGAACATATGGTCCAAAGTGCTGTACTGCTCCGTTTTCGTCCATAATTTCCACAGACCAGGTTTTGAGTGCAAGACTTGCTCCTTCGGCATAGAATGTAACATAACTGTCCAAAGGTGCCTCCTGTATTGCATAAAACTCAACTGGTCTCAGTGGCAAAGCAGGTCCGCTTTGGAATTCCATTATCATATCAGGTGAACTGCTCTCAATAGAAACTCTGCGGTCACCTTCACGTAAAAGGGTAAGCTCCAGTGTTCCACCCGGTTGTTCTGAAGGAATTTTTGGTTTAAATCGTCCTTCAATTTTAATCCTTGATGGAGAAATGCCATAAATATCTACCAGATATTTTTTAACTGATTCTGCCATCAATTTTCCATCTTCAGGACCTAATTCCGAAGAACCAACTAATGTTATACTATTACTTGTACTGGCGGCCATCCTGTCTCCCAGGATATTCAATACATTATAATATACGACCATAGATCGTCCGGAACGACCGGAAAGGTCTTTTGGTGTTACTACTTCAAGCTGTTCTTCATGGAAATCCTTAACCTCATCCTTTTTAAGCAGGACGTAGCGATTAGGAATTTCTGTCGACTCCAGATTAAAGAAAACGTAGTTAAGCAAAGGAAAAGTTTCCCTTACTCTTCTCTTTTCAGGAACATTTTTTGGCGATATCACAGAAAAATGTACTGTAGGTTCAATTACAACTACTTTTGGAGGAGTGTAAATTACAGCCTCTTCACGATGAATTCTGTGTCCCTGACCAAATTTTAGAGCAATACCTGCTCTAATAGTAGTCATATTCCACGATTCAACCGAACGGGGGTTTTGTCCGAAATACGGCAAAAAACTTACAAAAGGAGAGAGTACGGCTTGATTTTCATTATCTCTTGTCGAGAGTTGAATATCCATACCCATACCTACCTGCATCGATAAACGCAGTTTGTTCATGTCGCTGAAATCTCCTTCAACATCTGCTCTTGGAATCTGATCAGGTATTGCAGGGTTAACTCCCTGTTCGTACAAGAAAGATTTATTCCAGTTCAGAGATAGTCTTGGTCCCGCAAAAATGTAGAAATTTCCGCGGAAAGGAGACAATCTAAGACTTGGTTCAACAGCGAAATAGTTGAGATTCGTAGACAAGTCTGCCGGGCAATTACAAGGAGACATTACCTCATTGAATGTGCCTTTGCGGCTGTCGTATGCCAGCTGCAGAATAAAGCCCAGTTTTGTATCCGGGGCATGATATTCAACCATTGTTCCCAGGTAAAGTCCTGCTCCGAATCCGTTATGGAACGCAGATGGAGTTACAAAGGTGGAATTCAATGTTTGCGTGGTCCCGCGATAAAAGTTAAAGTTTGCACCGGCTGCAGCACCAAACCACCATGATGGCCTAGTGTACCTGTATTCCTGCGCCTGAAGCGTTTGAATACCCGTCAGAATTAAAATGCCTAAAAGAAGACCTTTAATTAGACGTGTTCCCTTTTTTACATTTGTATTTGCTTTCATATTTTTAATTTATTATTTGGTCTTATTTTTAATTATTCCCGCCTTTCGGCGGGATATAATTTCGAATAACAAATGCCTATTCGGGCACGTTAATTATTGTATTTACCATTGTAACTGCAGAAACCAGAGAAATAGCCCTACCATTTAATACAGTTTGTACTGTAGTATTAGTACTGTTTCCCGGAGAGGACAGTGTTACACCAGAGTTGGCAATTATGGTTCCTACCATAGTTCCACCCCCTGCATAGTTAATAACAGCGGCTGTTCCAACATACCAGTATACATTTTTAGCTAATGCGCCGTTTGTCAATATTACACTTCGGGCACCTGAAGGTGTCCCAACTGTAAGTGCGGTAGGAACCTGGAATATCCAGACTGCATTCGCGTCGCCCTGAGCATCCAGTGTTAGGTCTAATGTTGTAATGTTGTAAGAGCTTCCTGATGTATAAATGCCAGGTGCTAAAGTTCTTCCGCCAAGTTCATCATTATCCAGTGTTGTTCCACCAGGCTTGTTGGCCGGTGATATACTGATGTAGAAGTTACGTGCTGCTAACAGACCTTCCTGAGCTTTTGCCATTGTAACGGCGTTGCCACCGTAAGGTCCACCGGCTTCAAATATTACTGGTGCAGGTGCATCGGTATATATTCTTCCTTTAACATCACCAATATTAAGTGGCGTTTCGGTATACTTATCTCCGGTACTGTCATGGAACCCGGTAACCAGGGTTGACGCCGCTGTTGTACCAATGCTACCATTGTTTATTACCGTGTATATCCCCTGATTGGTTATCCCTGCGTTTCCGCCGAAAGAGCCAAAAATTGAAGAGAATAGTGGTTCTGCAACTGCTGCTGCTTTTGTAGTGAACTTCCATACATAGTTATTTAGCATTGCTGTTCCCGGTACATTCTTAACACTATTGGTCACAGTAGCGGTATATTCTGTATTTGGAAGCAAATCACTTGAAGGAGTAAAATAAGCAACTGAATTTGCGTATGTAACTACTCCTGTAACCGGAGTTGTTCCACGTTGTAAAGTATAGTTTGCCCCTATTATTGTTGCAGGGTCCATTGGTACACTAAATGTAGCCGTAACAACTTTGTTAAGAACTACACCTGTGGTGAGGTTAATTGGGTTTGTGGAAATTATTGTTGGAGCAACAGGTGATACTGTTGTGAATTTCCAGATATAATTTGCTGCAAGTGCAATCCCGGCTAAGTTTTTAGCTCCTGTTGTAATTGTGGCAGTATATTCTGTCCCAGGTAAAAGATCACCGAAAGGAATAAAGGACAAATCGTCTCCGTTATATGATACAGTACCTACTATCTGTGTAGTTCCTATTGATACGGTAAATGTAGATCCATTAAGAGTGAGCGGATCCATGAGCATACTGAATTTTGCAGTAACTATTTTCTTTACAATTACGCCTGTTTCCAAATTTGCAGGGCTGGTAGAAGAAACTGTTGGAGCAATTGCTGCAACTGTAGTAAATTTCCAAACATAATTAGCTGCCAAAGGAGTACCGGCAATACTTTTCGCACCAGTAGTAATTGTGGCAGTATATTCAGTATTACCTAAAAGACTTGATGTAGGAATAAAGGATACATCTAACCCGTTGTAAGTAACGGTACCTGTTACAGGAGTTGTTCCCTGATATATGGTAAAGGTTGTCCCGTTAAGGGTAGCAGGATCCATTGGTAAGCTGAATCTTGCTGTAACAACTTTATTAAGAAGTACGCCTGTTTCCAGGTTGGCAGGACTTGTAGATGTTACTGTAGGAGCCGTTGCCAGAATAGTGGTAAATTTCCATACATAATCTGCAGCCATTGAAATGCCTGCAAGATTCTTCGCAACAGTATTAATTGTGGCAGTATATTCGGTGCCCACTGCAAGATTTCCTGATGGAATAAAGAATAAATCTGTTCCGTTATAAGTTACAGTTCCTAAAACAGGAGTTGTTCCTTGCTTAACGGTAAAGGTTGTTCCCATAAGGCTCAACGGATCCATTGCCATATTAAATCTTGCCGAAATAATTTTATTAAGAGCAACAGACGTTGCGTTGTTTACCGGGTCGGTTGTGAGTACTGCCGGTACCTGACCGGTTGAGAATTTCCATACATAATCTGCAGCCATAGGTATACCGGCAAGACTCTTGGCCCCGGTTGTGATTGTTGCAGTGTATTCGGTTTCCGATAAAAGATTAGCGGTTGGTGTGAACAACAAATTTGTTCCGTTGTACGAAACTGCTCCTAATACCGGAGTTGTTCCTATTTTCAGAGTGAATGTTGTTCCGT
>Ga0316605_10000320_pt1 | contig 37814 bp, 31 predicted proteins | sample OWC_soil_day20_n_FD_207666 | JGI IMG/M metagenome (GOLD analysis project Ga0316605, IMG submission 207666) | Wetland soil microbial communities from Old Woman Creek delta, Ohio, United States - OWC_soil_day20_noCT | ecosystem: Environmental > Terrestrial > Soil > Wetlands | place: USA: Ohio...
CCCACAGCCGGAAGTCAATCCGATGGTGCTCCTGTGACATTGGACCCGGTGGAGAATCGGCACGATCGGTATCCTGGCCGTTTTGCTTCCAGACACACCTCGACCGGCCCCGCGCGAACAGACCTTCCGGCGACTCGACTCGCACGAATGGCGCGAGGAGGAAATGCAGTCTCCTCCCGGCACCGCCGATTCTCCGGAGATGTCCGACATCCGTGAACGCCCCCACCCGACGGCGCCATTGAACGAGGGCATCGGCATCAGCGGGAAGGACGCCCGGGATCTGGAGAAGCTCCCCGGCAGTCACGGCGTTGAGGTCAAGCGGATGGTCGGCGAGCCAGGAAAGTTCCTCGAACAACTCTTCCCCGCCCTCATCGGTCGCATGCTCCGCCACTGCATCATCGATACCGCGGAAGGCAGAGCTGTCTGCAGAAACGGAATCCTCCAGGGAAGGACGTGCCTCATCCGCCACCCCGAGACCGGCCGATGCGCTCCCGACAGGCTGCATTGTCACAAGAACCAGACGTTCACTGATCGCGAGGGATCTTTGAGCTCCCACAAGGAAGAGTGCTGCAATGATCGCGAGACTGCCTCGCGTTCTCACAGGGAACGGTGCCGCAATGATCGCGGGACCGGATCGCGCTCTCACAGGGAACGATGCCGCAATGATCGCAAGATTGCGCCGCACTCTCACAGAGAACGATGACGCCAATATCGCGAGACATCTTCGCATCTCCGCATGAAGCAGCACAGTGACGATCGAGCGGAGCCTTCGTGGGTCCCTACCCCAGCGTGAGCGTGACAGAGACATGGTGTGTCAGCCCGAGTTGCCAGTGATGTGATACGGCATAGTCCATGGACACGGGCGACAGCACGATTCCAAACCCGCCGCAGAGCAACGCCGGCTCGGTGGAAACCCCTGTTCGCAGGACAAGGCACCGGTACGGCGAATACGCGAGGCCGAGCCTCCAATCCACAGGCGCGAGGAACTCCTGCACAGCAGAGGCACAAACCAGCACTCCGGACCCATCAGGAGAGAAGGAGAATCCACACTCCAGCGACCTGGGCAGGGCTTCGCGCTGCTTCCCGATCCGGGCACTGCCGATGTTCGTCAGCAGGACGCCGAAGGCAAGCGATTCGAGGCACTCTATCTGCGCACCCGCATCGTACGCAGGCACTAGGGTCGTGCCATACCCCCCGATAGTCAGGAAGAGCAGACTCACCCGGACACCCGCGCTCCAGGCTGTTCCTTTCCCGTACGCGCAGGAAAGCGATGCAGATGTCTCCCTGTATCCCGGGAGGCCGAGCGTCGACACCGACGCGCCGACGCCTCCCCACGGTACTCCAAGCGCTGCAGTTGAGCTCATGCACCGAAGGTCCGGAATACCAAACAGCCCCGGGCAGGCCGAGGCCGTCAGGGTGAACCCGGGTATGCCCGCCAGACATGCCGGATTCCTGTGCAGTATTCCCTGCCCGGCGCGCAGGGCTACAGTCGCGCCTGCCAGGCCGACCTCCGGCCCGCCTGCCGTGATCCCCTCAAAAGCGCACCGGGCGCACAGCGGAATCGCGACAGACAGGACGGAAGCGAAAGCGCGAAAACTTTTCATACACGCCCTCCTTCACCTTCCTACACCGCCTTGCCTTGATTTCCGACGAAAGGATTGAACACCGCGTGCAAAAGCCGTATATTCCGGAAGACACCTCTCCAGGAAGGAACACGAATGGCTTCTCGGCATGCTCTCACCATGATCACACTGGCACTGACAGTTGCCTTTGTCTGGTCACCGCTCGTCGCCCAGCAGGTCGATTGTACTGTCAAGGTGAACTACGAATCGATCAGCACATCCAACAAGGATCTCCTGCGCGATTTCGAAAATCAGGTGCGGTCGTACGTCAACGATTACCAGTGGGGTACTGATCAGATCGAGGAGAAGGTGGCCTGCACGTTTGACATCTTCGTCAAGGGGGTGGTTGGTGAGAACAGATACGCGGCGCAGGTGTTCGTCGGCAGCCAGCGGCCGATCTACGGAGGGAACAAGAACACTGCGGTCATCCGGCTGTTCGACGAGGCATGGGAATTCACGTACAACAAGGAACGCCCCCTCAATCATACACCGTACACGTTCAACGATCTGACCAGCTTCCTGGACTTCTACATTTATCTCGTGCTGGGGTACGATTATGACACGTACGAGAGCCTGGCGGGAACGCCGTGGTTTCAGAAAGCCGAAGGCCTCGCCAGTCTGGGCAGGGCAACGTCACAGGGTGGATGGCAGCCGACCAACTCCGGATACAGCAGGACCCAGCTGGTTGCTGACCTGCTCAATCCCACGTCCGGTGGAATTCGAGCGGCATCGTTTCACTATCACTTCGGCGGGCTGGATTCGCTGGCGGAGGACAAGGAAAGAGCCTACGCGAATATCGTGAAGGCAATCGATGTGATCGCGAAGACCCGGAAGAACATCGACTCCCGCAATCTCGTCTTCAAGACATTCTTCGACACAAAATACATGGAGATCGCCGAGCTCCTGCAGGAGTATCCGGACCGCTCCATCTATCTCAAGCTTTCACAGGTCGATCCCACCCATCAGACGACATACGAAGAGTACCGGCTGAAGCACTGATGTCGCAGCGCATCATTCTGGTACTAATGAAACGCAACTGACGGCTGTGATGACACCCCTCACGCCTGAGCATTTGCCGCAGCCTCGGGCTGATAGAGAATCTCCTCCACCCTGATAGTCGTCTTCCCTGCAGGGACATCCCATTCGATTGTATCGCCTACACGATATCCGATAAGGGCGGTACCGATCGGCGCCAGCACCGACACAAAACCCTTCTCGATGTTCGCCAATCCGGGGAAGACTAGAGTGCAGGTGAATTGTTCATCCGTGGTCAGGTCACGCAGGACGAGTTTGCTGTTCATAGTGACCACGTCGGACGGGATGCTCTCCGCGGGCACAATGACAGCCCGATCGAGCTCATCACGCAGCGCTTTGAGATACGCTTTCCCGCTGCCCGACGTCAGATCACCAGTCCCCACCAGATTGGAAAGGCGTGCGTGGTCTTGCTCTGTAATGTAGATCATTCGCTCGTTCATGGCATTCTCGCCTTCTCTGTTCACTTCATGATTCTCCGGCCTGCGGTGTCGCTGACACATGACATCCTTATCCGCCTTGAGCCGCAACGGCGTGTGCGACCAGATCGATCTCGACGATGTCGGCAACCGTGGGATGAACCAGCCGCTGGTAGTCTTGCCATTGCATCATGAGGCTGATCGTCCGGGAACAGGCCGCGAAAACAATCCTGCCGACCCTCGCAAAACTTGCGTCAGCCACGACCGGAACCCCGAACAGATGACCAAAGGGCGCCACCGATTTGATCTCACAGGTTGGGAACAATCGCTCCAAATCCCATTCTGAGACATCTCTCAATTCCTTCACCTGGAGCAGATCACGCAGGGCCTGTTCATCGATCCGTGTGCCGGCCGGTATCACAGTCATGACAAACCATTTGTCCGCCCTCAGCGTGTGGACATCGGCAACCTCCTCATGGGGAATCCCCTTCGCGGATGCCATATCTCTTCTAGCGGCATACGGCGGGTGTGTGAGAATCTTGAATTCAGTCCTGTTTCCCCTCAGGTAATCCATCACGTCAGCTGCAGTTGCCATCATTCGCCTCATGTACTGTTATCTGGTAAGTGCGACGCAGGTTTCACGCGGCCTCAGCTTCCAGGCACCGAGAACCCTGCAAGAAGTCATGCGAGTCGGGATGCACGGTGGAGTTTCCTCTGGTCATTGCAGTACCATACGGACTGTAAGGCCAACTTCCGTGCCAGCATGGGAAGGCTTTTCTCCGCGGGAATTGGGCGAAAATCAGCGGGAGAGAAAAGGAGGTGCGTGGTATTTGCACGCAACAAATGACGGCGTGGAGAGCTATCTCGTTGAGCTACTGTGTGTTACGGGTGCGACAGAAATGCTCGCACTACCAGCAGATTACCAGAGCTTGTGGCACGGGCTGCACCGCTGGTGTTCAGACAGGCACATGCAACCCCGGACGGGATGTGGTGTGTCGAACCTCTCCGCGACGTCAGACTGCCCCGGTTCCGGCGGATCTGTGCTAGGTGCTTTGTGACTGCTCGGGCTCCTTCAGACCGAGCTGCTTCATCATGTTCTGCAGCATGCGCCTGTCCATCTCCAGAGCGCGGGCGGTCTTGGACACATTCCAGCGATTCTTCCGCAGTCCTTCGATCAGGAACGCCCGCTGGAACTTCAGCAGGTAGGCATCCTTCAGCGCTTTCTTGCGCGACAGGAATTCCTTGTAGGTGGACGGGAGCGGACCGAGGTCGTCTCCGGAAGGGACATGAAGATCAGCGGGGAGATCATCGACGAGGACATACTCGCCTCTGGCTGAGACCATCGACCTGACGACGGCATTTTCAAGTTCCCGCACGTTTCCCGGCCAGGACAGGGATTTGAGATAGGTCAGGGCTGACGGTTCAAACCCCTTCATGTTCTTGCCCACGCCGTCCCTGTGTTTCAGCAGGAAATGCTGAGCCAGCAAGGGGATGTCCTCGGGCCTCTCGCGCAGCGGGGGGATCTGCAGCCTGACCACATTCAGCCGGTAGAAGAGATCATCGCGGAACCTGCCGGCTTCCACTTCGGCCCGGAGCTTCCGGTTCGTGGCCGCGATGATCCGGAGGTCCAGTTGTATATGCTCTGTGCCTCCCACACGAACGATCGCCTGTTCCTCGAGTGAACGGAGCAATTTGACCTGGAGGTCGAGGGGGAGCTCGCCTATTTCGTCCAGGAAAAGCGAACCGCCGTGTGCCTGTTCGAAACGTCCGATGCGCCGTGCCGTGGCCCCGGTGAACGCACCTCGCTCGCTTCCGAAGAGCTCGCTCTCCAGCAGCTCCCGCGGAATGGCAGCGCAGTTGACGGGTACAAACGCTTTCGCCGCCCTCGGACTCAATTCGTGGACCGCGCGGGCAATGAGCTCCTTTCCCGTCCCTGTCTCCCCCTCAATGAGCACCGTGAATTGCGTTACCGCCGCCTGGTTCAGGGATTTCAGCAGGTCCTGCATGACCGGACTTGCCGTCACGATTGTCGTCACCCCCTCTATCGATCGGAGCTGCGAGCGGAGCTGTTCGTTTTCCCGGATCACCTGGACGTGTTGCTCAGCCCGGCGCAGCGCGAGATCCAGCTGATCCAGATTGATTGGCTTCAGGATATAATCAAAGGCCCCCTCCTTCATGAGCGCAACGGCGTTTTCAATCGTTCCGAACGCGGTCATGACAATCACCGGGATCGGGTGCTCGCTCCGCCGGACCTCCTGCAGGATCATCGTTCCGTCCACATCGGGCATCCTGAGATCCGTGAGGACAATGTCAATCTGCTCTTCACGAAGGATCGACAGCGCCGCAGCGCCGTTCTCGGCGAGGAAGAGACGGTAGGAAGCCCTCAGATTGAGTTCCAGAATCCGCCGGGTCTTCTCTTCATCATCCACGACAAGAAGTGTCGCGCGTTTCATCGCAGGTTTCCGTTCATGGGCAGTTCGATGCAAAACGTCGTGCCGAGCGACGTCGACGTGAACGTAATCCCACCGCGCACCGCCTCGATCAGCATGTACACGATGGCGAGGCCCAGACCGGTGCCCTCGGGCTTCGTCGTGAAAAACGGGTCAAACAACCGCGCATGGTGCTCCGGAGGTATCCCGGGTCCCGTATCGCTCACCGTGATCGCGATCCGGCCGGCACCCTGCCGGAAGGCGGCAAACGTCAGCGTTCCTCCCGGCTGCATCGCTTCGATTGCGTTGAGTCCGAGATTCCGCAGGACCCGTTCAATGTGCTGCGGCGATGTGGTGATCCTGGGCAGAGAAGGTTCAACGTCCGTTTCCACCCTGACCTCCCTCGCACGCCCGATTTCCAGGAGTCCCTGCGACGCATTCGCAATGACGTCCGCGATTTTGACCTGTTCCCAGACAGGCGTGTGGGGTTTCGCGAACTGCAGAAACTCGTCCACTGTCCTGGTGAGCCGTTCCGTCTCCTCGAGAATGTACCTCCCCGTTTCGACGTGGAGGGCGACGTTGTCCGGGTTCCTCAGGATGGTCTGTGCCGAGGTCGAGATGATGTTCAGGGGATTGCGAAACTCATGAGCGATGCCGGCTGTCAGCCTTCCCAGAGATGCCAGCTTTTCCATCTTGGATATTCTGGCCTGTTCCGTGCGCACCCGCGCGAGGAGCGTGTTCCGCTCGACCGCAATGGACAGTACCGCGCCGAATGCTGTCAGGAAACCCACCACCTCCCGGCTGAACGGATTCCAGGACTCCAGGCGGCCGACAAGCAGCAGTGCGGCGGACCCCCGCTCAACGGGCAACCGGACCAGGAATCCCCCCTCCGCATCCTCCAGAAAGCGCCGGTCTGCCTGCGCACACGATCGCAGCAGGTCATCCACCGGCACCGCATCCCGATCCCCCCCCGCGCCAGGCAGCCCGATGAGCGCACGCGGCAGCGTCCTCGAAGGAGTCACAACGCTCCGGAAGACCGGTGCGGAAGAATCCGCAACCAGCAACTCCGCAAATGAAACAGAAACCGCATCACCGAGAAATGCAGACACCGCCCTGGAGAGTTCTGCCTGGTCAGTTGTGGCGAGGATGTCCTTTGCCAATCTACCGAACTTCCGGAGGAAACTTGTACGTTTCGCCACAGGGACACTCGCCGACGCCTCCCTGCGGTACGCGGCCAGTCTGGAGGGCGGCGGCTTCGTGTGGTAGAGTGGCTTCCTCGTGCGGGACAGCGGCTTCTTCGCGGAGGAAAGTGGCTTCCCCGTGCGGGACAGCGGCTTCTTCGCGGAGGAACGTGGCTTCCTCGTGCGGGACAGCGGCTTCTTCGCGGATGAGAGCGGCTTCTGCCTGCGGGAGAGCGGCCGTTTCATGGAGGAGAGTGATTTCGTCATGATCTTGGAGTGAGCCAACGCGGTGAGAATCCCCGTCGCACAATCCAGCACAGACAATATACCGAGCACTGCCCTGAGAATCAAAAACTGTGGCGCACACCGGCAATCATATCCAGGGCACGGCCAAGGACCTCTTCCGCGCCTAATTGCCGGAGGCACACGGCACCGTACTGCTCACCGCCGGGCGTGCGATCGAGACAGGCTGAGGGCGGACACGCACTGCAGGACTGCGTCCCGGTCATGGTGGCACACTCCGCGCTCTCCGGATAGATCTTCCATTCGATCCCGTGGAACTGCCTGAACAGCGCCAGCGACGGCGATTGCACAGCAACGGCAAGATGCCTCGGCCCCGAATCGTTGGTGATGCACAGCGCCGACCGTCGGAGGAGAGCACCCAGGAGTGCCACGTCGGTCCCGGTCCGTATGACCGGCACGGGATTGCTCATTGCTCTCCGGATTGCCTCCAGGATCTCTCCATCGCCGGTCCCTCCCAGCAACACAGCACGGATCCGATGCCGCTGCAGACCGGCAAGAAGCGCCGCAAACCGTTCGGGGGGCCAGATCTTGTAGTCGCCGCTTGCGCCGGGATGCACGGCCACCCATCCGGCCTCGTGCACACCGGCTTCACTCAGGCGCTGCAACGCGGCTGCATCGGCGGACGCCGGAATCCGGAACTCTGTCTGACGGCTCTCCACGATGCCGCCTGCACTCTCCGCAAGCGCACAATAATATTCGCGCACTCCCATCATCTTCTTGTCGATTGACGGCCGCCTGTTAAGCAGCCAGGACAGCGACTGCTGTTTCTGCCCGACGCGTACGGATGCACCGGAAAGGAACGCGAGCACGGCAAAGCGGTCTTCCGGAAACGTGCATAGCACCGTGTCAAAACGCCGCGCACGGATCGCCTTCAGAACGGACAGTTCCCCGCGGAGCCGGCCGAGGCCATGCAGCGCGCGAAGACGCGGCCGGTCCACTTCAAGCACCTCGTCCACACAGGGGTGCAGCGTCATGACTGCAGATGTCCCGCTGCCATCCGCGGGAGTTACAAGGTCCGGCGGCCCTGTGAAACCGGGCGTGCCGCCTGCATGTGCCGACCTTCCGGCCTGCGTGCCGCCTGCATGTGCCGACCTTCCGGGCTGCGTCCTGCCCGCATGTGCCAACCCTCCGGTCTGTGTTCTGCCTGCATGCGACAGCCGTCCGCTCTCCGTTCCCCCTGTCAGAGGGGCGCGGTGGCGGTGAAAGATGAGGACGGTGATGCGGGCATCGGGATGCCCGTTGCGAAGTGACCGGACAGCAGGAGTGAGCAGAAGGAGGTCGCCGAGCTGTCCTTCTGCGAGAATGAGGATCTTCATACGGCAGATCAAAAATACGGACGCTTCGAGAATACCGCCCCGATTTCCTTCTCTACAAAAGCCCTTGCCTTCTCTTCATCGACATCCTGAAGATCCACGATCGTCATCACCACTCGCGGGAGCAATCTGACAGATTCCCGCGCAAACTCAACCATGGCCGGGAAATACCGCTGACCATCCAGACGCATGAGCGCGCCGTACTGGGTGGGATCCGTGGAGTTCAGGCTGATTGATACGCCGTCGATAAGACCGACAAGTTCCGGAACGATGTCCCGCTTGTTGATCACGTTTCCATGCCCATCCGTGTTCAGGCGTGTCCGGCCCCCGTTATCCTTCACCCACTTCGCCACCGTCTTCAATGCGTCCAGACGGATCGTCGGTTCGCCGTATCCGCAGAAGACGATCTCGGCATACCGGGCAGGATCGCCGATTTCGCCGATCACTTCTTCGGGCGTCGGCTCACGGTCGATCTTCAGGTTATGTCCCTTCACCACGGCCTCACCCTTGCGGTCGCAGAAGACGCAGTCTGCATTGCACCGGATGGTCAGGTTGATGTAGAGAGAGTCTTTCAGGGTGTACGTGAACCGCGGAGCTGGCGCTTCCCCGATACTGAACAGACGGAACACGCCGTAGCTGGTTGCGCGGCCGATGTCGGCGGGGGTGAGGTGTTGTGCTTCCGCGATCCGGTCCGCGATAAGAGGGAGATAGGCCGGTTCATTCCGCTCTCCCCTGTGCGGCACGGGGGTAAGATAGGGACTGTCCGTTTCCAGAAGCAGGTGCTCCGTAGAGATTCCCGCGGCAACGTCCAGAGCAAGTCCCGGCTTCCTGAACGTGACGATCCCCGGAAGAGAGATGAAGAACCCCATCTCCACCAGGTTCCAGGCAGTGCTGAGGTCGCCGGGGTAGCAGTGGAAAACGCCTCTCGGACCGGGTGTCCTGCCGTTCGGGTGTCGTTTCGACTGCCGCCACTGCGGCAAGCGCACGATCTGCTCGCGCAAAAGGGCAATGGTCCGCTCCAGCGATTCTCTCGTATGGATGATCACCGGAAGGTCTCTGCGCTGCGCGATGGCAAGCTGTGCCGTGAAGACCCGTTCCTGGACCTCCCGCGGCGAGAAATCGTAGTGGAAATCCAGACCGGTCTCCCCTATCGCCACCACTTTCGGATGCGTGGAGAGTTCTTCGATCGCGGCCAGGCTCCGGTCGTCGGCAAGCCGTGCATCGTGAGGATGGAAACCCACAGCAGCATACACCATGGCATGACGGTCTGCCAGCTCCACTGCGCGGCGGCTGTCATCCAGGTTCGTGGCGGGGTTGATGACGAAACGGATACCGGCGTCCGCAGCACGTTTCAGAACTTCCTCCCGGTCTGCATCGAACTCGCGCGATGTCAGATGGGCGTGCGAATCAATGAACATCAGGCTCCTCTCCGTCATTTCACTTTGCTGCCGCTCTCGATTGAGCCGGCCGGTTGCAGGATGACGAGCCGGCCTGCGGCATCGGAGGCTGCAAGGAGCATCCCCTGCGATTCCTGACCCATGAGCTTCGCAGGTTGGAGGTTGTAGACGACGATGATCGACTTCCCGACCAGGTTTTCGGGTGCGTAGTGCTGGGCGATGCCGGCGACCACCTGCCGCCGGTCGGTGCCCACCTCCACCTGCAGCTTGAGCAATTTGTCGGACCTGGGCACGCGTTCGGCGGCGAGCACTGTCGCAACGCGCAGGTCAACCTTCTTGAAGTCGTCCAGTGTGATGAGATCTTTCGGCGGATCGGTGGCCGGTGTTGCCGTGGGAGTTGACGGAGCATTCGTCGCACTGGTTGCCGCGGCATCAGCAGATGCCCCGAGTCCTTTCAGTTCCTGTTCAATCACTTCGTCCTCTATCTTTGTCACGAGAATTGCGGACTTGCCGAGCGGGTGACCGGCCGGAAGCGCCGGCGCGCCGGCCGTGTCCCAGGCCTGCGTCGATGCAGACCCGGTCAGCCCGAGCATGGCCCAGAGCCGCTCACAGGTCGCCGGGATGACCGGAGACATCAGGATGCCAAGCGTGCGCACGAGCTGCGTGCAGATGTTCAGCGTGGTGGCACATCGGGCCGGATCGCTCTTTGCGGTCTTCCACGGCTCGCTGTCATTGAAGTACTTGTTCGCCGCACGCGCCAGGTTCATCACCTCGCCCATCCCGTCCCGGAACCGGTAGGCCTCCATAAAACCGCCGGCGGTCACCGGGGTCTTGTCCGCGAGATCCAGGATCGCCTGGTCACGCGAGTCCAGTTCTCCGCGGGCCGGCAGAATTCCCCCGAACGTCCTGGCGCAGAACGCGAGCGTGCGGTTCACGAAGTTCCCGAAGATGTCCGCGAGCTCGTTGTTGTTCTTTGCCTGGAATTCCTTCCAGGTAAAATCCGAGTCGCGGTATTCCGGAAGGGACGTGCAGAGATAGTACCGGAGCGGGTCCGCGGGATACCGGGACAGGAACTCGTCGACGTAGATACCCCATCCCCGGCTCTTGGAGAATTTCTGTCCTTCGAAATTCAGGAACTCGTTGGCCGGAACGTTGTCCGGAAGAACGTACTGTTCGGTGTGGGCGTCGTTCCAGGCCATCAGCATCGCCGGAAAGACGATGCAGTGGAAGACCACATTGTCCTTGCCGATGAACGCCACATACTTGGTCGATGCATCGAGCCAGTAGCGGCGCCACGCGTCCGGCGTGCCGGCCTTCGCTGCCCATTCGCGCGTCGAGGAGATGTATCCCAGCACGGCATCGAACCAGACGTACAGCACCTTGGTCTCATACCCTTCGAGCGGGACACGAACCCCCCAGTCCAGATCCCGTGTCACTGCCCGGTCCTGCAGCCCATCCTTGAACCATCCGCGCGTGTAGTTCAGGACGTTCTCTTTCCACCCGTCACGTTCATCCCGGTTCCTGATGTAGTCTTCGAGCCGCCGCTGGTATGAGCCAAGCGGAAAATACCAGTGAGAGGTCTCGCGGACCTCAGGCACGGCGCCGGAGATCTTGCTGCGGGGGTTGAGCAGCTGCATCGGACTGAGGTACGTACCGCATTTCTCGCATTGGTCCCCGCGGGCTTCCGTGTTGGCACAGACCGGACAGGTGCCTTCCACGTAACGGTCCGGGAGGAATTTCCTGGCCTGGCCGTCGTAGAATTGCTGTTCCTTCTTTTCGGTCAGGATGCCCCGGGCATGGAAATCCCTGAAGAACTCCTGAGCGGTGGTGTGGTGCAGCGGCAGGGACGTCCGGGAGTAGTTGTCAAAGCTCATCTCGAACCGTTCGAAGGCTTTCGTGTTGGCCTCATGGTACCGGTCCACGATTGCCTGGGGAGTGACCCCTTCCTTGTCGGCCGTAATGGTGATGGGCACCCCGTGTTCATCAGAGCCGCACACGAACACCACATCCCGCTGTTTCATGCGCTGGTAGCGGACGTAGAGATCGGCGGGCAGGTAGGCCCCGGCCAGGTGACCCAGATGAATGGGTCCGTTTGCATAGGGCAGTGCCGCTGTCACCAGGATTCGCTCAGCGTGGATGGTCATACCTTCACCGTATATTCGCTTTGATCTGTCCGGCTAGATTGTACAGCACGAGTTTAATGTAGACATTTCTTTCCACAAGGGAAATCGCCCGGTCTATCTCCCCGAGGATTGCCGGAATGTCCGAGCCGGGGTATCGTGCGAGGAATTTCTTGAGCGATTCCTGCTGATCGATATTGATGATTGCGCCGTCCCGCGCGAGCACGAGCGCGTCACGGAACCACAGGAGGAGGAGATGGAGGAACCGGGTGACACGCACGCGTCCCTTCTCTTCAGTCACGTCGTCGATGATGCGCCCCACATCCGCATGGTGCGAGACGACAGAACGGCGGACGAACTCCAGCACTTGTTCGCGTTCCTGCATCAGGTCGTCGCCGAGAAGCTCCCGTGCCCTGGTGTAGCTCCCGCCGGAGAGGCGGGCGAGGAGCGTTGCCTGCGACTGCTCCACGCTGTCCCGTTCCACCAGCGCGGCGCTGATCTGGTCCTCGGTCAACGGATCAAAGCGGACCTGCTGGCAGCGCGAGATGATGGTGGGCAGCAGTTCTTCCCGGTTCGGCGTGGTGAGGATGAGCATGCAGTTTGGGGGCGGCTCTTCCAGCGTCTTCAGCAGCGTATGCGCCGCCACGGAGGTGAGCATTTCCGCGTGCGACAGGATGAATACCCGGCGGGCATTGCCCGCGACGCTCATCGGGGCCTCGCGGCGGATTTCCCGGATGCTGTTGATCTTGATGCCGGTCGCGCGCGGGATCGCAATCCGGCGGTATGGATCTTTTCCCTTCGCCTGCAGTTCGTTCTGCACATTCCGCAGCTCTTCGGCAGTGAGCCGGTCCAGGGGGCCGTCGTCTTTGTCCTCATCCTTCCCGACCGGGAGCGCAGTGATGAACCGCACGCCCGGATGCTGGAGCGAATCCAGCTGCACGCACGAGTCGCACACGCCGCACGCCGCTTCCCCGCCGCGTTCGCAGTGGAGCACCCGGGCCAGCTCGATGGCCATGGCATCCTTGCCGACTCCTTCCGGCCCATGGAAGAGATACGCATGGGGAAGGCGGCGTGACTCGAGTACGCTCAGCAGTTGAAGTTTGACGCGCCGCTGGCCCAGCACGCGGGGCCAGACGGGCTTGCGGTGCGGATCAGAAGGCATGGCCGATCCCGAAGTGGAAGGCCCCCTCGGCGAACGTGTCGCCCAGCAGCCTGCGCTGCACGATCCACTGGCTCCCCGGCATTGCGGCAGGGTCGTACACCCGGATCCCCCAGTCCAGGCGGAACGGCCCGAACGGCGTTTCATAGCGGATGCCCACGCCGGTCGCGATGGCCAGACTGTTGAGGCGGAAGTCCTTGATCTCGCCCCAGACGTTTCCCACATCCACAAACGGAACCACCCAGACCTTATCCAGAAATCCGTCGCGCAGGCTCTGGAGCAGATTGATCCTCGCTTCAAGGCTCGCTTCGAGAGAGAGATTCCCGCCCAGTTCAGGTTCGCCGCTGGCGATCAGTCCGCGCGACGCCCACCCCCGGATGCTGTTCCCTCCGCCTGCATAAAACCGGTGCGTCTGAGGAATCGTCCGGGAGGTGTCTGATTTGCTCTCGCCGTATTTCTCTTCGATTCCTATCTTCAGTTTGCTCGAGAGAATCAGGAACCGGTGACTGGATCTGTCGGCATACCACCGGCCGACCAGCACGCCCCGCACGAATTGTGTGAACGGAAGCTGGGGAAAGACGTTTTTCAGCGCGAGCGGGAGCAGTCCCGCCTCCTCAATCGTTGCGGCATGCACAAACCCCTCCGTCGGCGAGAAGAGGTCATTCGTCAGGTCACGCTGAATGGTGAACGACAGCACTGAGTTGAATTGCTGCTTCTGGAGGGCCGCAAGCTGACGCATGATAACCGGATCGCTGAGGGACGCCTCAAAGGTGCTGTTCTTTTTCAGCTCGATGGTCTCCAGCGTAAATTCGAGCAGACCCGTCGTGAACTCCGCAAATCTTCCGGTGAACCCGAACTTGTTCCGGAAGATGTTCTGCAGGTACGGTTTCTGTTTGTCGAGGATGAAGGAAAACGACCAGGTCCCTTTGATCGCATTGGTGAAGATGTACGGTTGCACGATTTCTGCCGTCACGTCCAGAGTGGACACGGCATCGCGATTGACACGGAAATACTCGGGAAACGCAGTGAGTGTCTGGGTCTGGAAGCGGACGCGGGCATTGAAGAGCCGCGCACCGCCGAAGAAGTTCCTCTGGGTGTAGCCCAGACCGGCACCGAGATTAAATGCGCCGTCCTGGTCACTCATGAGCAACTCGGGTGCCAGCTCAAAGCGGTCGCGCGGGCGGATGGTGATCCGGCTGGGTACGTAGATGCTGGAATCCTCCCTGGGCGGCACGAACATCTCGATCGACCGGAGGTCGAAGATCCCCAGACGGTTGAGGTTACGCTCGCTGTTCAGCCGGAGGGACTGGTTATAGAAATCACCCGGTGCGAAGTCCAGCTGGCGCAGCACGATTTCATCGGTGATATCTTCACGGCGGGCCTCACCTCGGGCCGTGTCCACTTCCTGCCGGATTGTGATGTCGCCAAAAAGATAGCGGTGGCCGGGAGAGAAGACCAGCTTCACAATGTAGTTGTTCGAGCTCATGTAGCGGCGCGCGTACGAGCTGTCGCGCACAAACTGCGCGTTCGGAAAGCCGTTGTCCGCGTAGACGCGCAGCACGCGGCTGACTTCGGCCTCCAGCAGCTGACTGTTATACGGGTCCGCCGGGTAGATTTTCGGGGAACGGCGCAGATCTTCCCAGATCGTCGCCGGATACTCCAGGATCCCGCCGTACACCACCTGTTCGATGAGCGAGCGGTATCCTTCCGTGATGCGCACCGTCAGATCCACGGTTCCCTTCTCGGCCGAGAACCGGAGCACGGTGTCGACTTTCACCATGGAGAATCCGCGGTTCTCATAGAACCGTTTGATGCGTTCTGCATCGGAGTGAAACGCGACCGCGTTGAAGTATTCGTTCTTCCGGCCCAGACGCTCGCTGATGGAGGAGTAGAGGAACTTGTTGAATGCTCCCGGCGTCTCGCGCGTTGTCAGCTGACCCAGGAGCTCGGCCGCGGTGAACGACTCGTTTCCTTCGAACGTGATCGAGGAGATTTCGTACTGCTGGTGCGTGCCGGTCTGGGCGTGAAGGCGTGTGCCGGTGCCCGCGAGCAGCGCAAGGCTCAGCGCTGCCGCAACGAGGGACTGAGAAACGATATGCCGGAGTTGCCGTGGGCAGTTCACGGAGGAGAAGGTCTGGTGTGGGACGCCCGTTTGCACAAAAAAACCCAGCCGGTGGCTGGGTTTGTAACGTAATGAATTGGCAGCACAGAATCAACGGAACACAACGACTTTAGTACTCTCCTTCGTCTTCATAGAAGAAATCATCGCCCGTCGGGTAGTCGGGCCAGATGTCCTCCATGCTGTCGTACGGCTCCTCACCGTCCTCGAGCTCCTGAAGGTTTTCCACAACCTCGATAGGCGCGCCCGTCCGCATTGCGTAATCAAGCAACTCGTCTTTTGTCGCGGGCCAGGGCGCATCGTCCAGGTACGACGCAAGTTCCATCGTCCACATCACAAATTCACCTCTTGAGAGCGGGGCCGGGGATCAGTGATCCGCACCAGCTTGCGCGAGCATTGTGCGATAGCGAGCGGCATCAATATCATCAAAGAAAAAGTCGACGGGGTTCTGGCTTACTCCGTTGCGCCGGACCTCATAATGCAAATGTGGTCCGCTCACCAAGCCTGAACGCCCGCACTTCCCGATGAGTTCCCCCCGCTTCACCATTTGCCCGGGTGAGACGTGGACCTGGGAAAGGTGTGCGTACAGACTGGTATAACCATACCCGTGTGAGATTTCCACAAGAACGCCCAGGCCGCCCTGTGTGCGGCCGGCCACCCGGACTTGCCCGTCACCGGCGGCATACACCGGCGTGCCGACATCATCGATGATGTCGAGGCCGTAGTGCATCCGGTAGACATGAAGCACGGGGTGGAGGCGCATGCCGAAGCCCCCGACCGAGTATGGTCCGGTCATCGGCTTGATAGCCGGCAGATGCGCAAAAAAACCTTTGTTCTGTTGCAGGCTGGTATGGATTTCCTGATAACTCTGTTGCTGCAGTTTTACTTCGCGGCTGAGTCTGTCAATCAATGAACGCGACTGGGCGAGCATTGTGCTGGCCTCGCCGGTGAGGAACGGGTTGGCGGCGGCCTGCGCCGCTCCACCGACAGCTGCCGTACGCGTGTCGTCGTCAATGCGGCGGAGATCCGCCATCAGGCGGAGCTCATTCCCCCGCTCTGAGAGGTTCTCGAGCGTCTCCTCTACAAGCTCCAGCTTCCTTCCCAGATCGCGAATGTGTTCCTTCAACATGCGGTTTTCGGTAGTGAGCATCGTCAGCTGACCGTACCCGATGCCGAGCTTGTCACCGGTGAGCATATTCACAACGAAGAGAATGCCAAGCAGGAGAACGCCGAGCGCAAGGCCCGACCCAAGCACTTTGACCTTGAATAAATGAATCTCACGCAGGTCCAGCGACTTGCTGGAGAAAACAAAGAATCGCCTATTTCGGAACATCGGTACCTCCTTGTTTCCAGCAGTATCCCGTCGAAGGGAAAAGGCAAACCGCGTGCCATACATGAGAACATGGAAGATTCCCCGTCCAACGCCTGCGCCACCAACGCCCACATGAGGAGGGTTCACGAAATGCGACGGCAAAATAAAGAATATTCAGTGTGTTGTCAAGCAAAAACTTGCTCTTTTACTCAAAATCGTGCTCAAAATAGTCAATTGCCCTCCCCCCCCGGGCCTTCTGTCCAATCATCCCTTCCAGCCGTTTTGCAAACACTTTGGCGGCATCGTACCCGTAGTGCTTCAGGAGGTAGTTAAGGGATATGACTTCGGTAATGACGGTTACATTTTTACCTGGGAAGATTGGCAATTTTACAAGGGGAATATCGACTTCCAGGAGGGTGACAGTCAGATCATCGAGGCCAGTCCTCGTATAGTCCTCATTCGGTTTCCACTCTTCCAGCTCGATGACGATTTCCACGCGCTTCTGATACCGGATAGCCCGGATGCCGAACATGCTCCGGACGTCGATCAGCCCCAGCCCCCGCACCTCCATAAAGTGCTTCACCAGATCTGTCCCGGCCCCGATGAGGATCCCTTCGCCTTTGCGCGTGATCATTACGACATCGTCGGCAGCGAGCCGGTGTCCGCGTTCGACAAGATCGAGCGCGATTTCGCTCTTGCCGATGCCGGAACGCCCGGTGAGGAGCACCCCCACGCCGTAGACGTCGACCAGCGACCCGTGCACCATCATCTGCGGGGCGAACTGATCGTCCAGAAAGTCCGCGAGGAAATAGGAGATCTTCGTGGTGCTGAACTGGGTCGCAAAGACCGGGATATTCTTCACTGACGCCGCTTCCAGCAGTCCGTCCTCAATCGTGTTGCCATTCGTGAGGATGATGCACGGGATTTGAAATTCCAGAAGCGTCGTGAACGCGGCACGCCGCTGCGCCGGATCGAGTGAGTTCAGATACCGGATCTCCGTATTCCCCATGATCTGCACACGGTCAAAGGTGAAGAGTCCGACATAGCCCGCGAGCGCAAGTCCCGGCCGGTGCAGGTTCTTCTCTTTGATCTCATTCGCGAAGCCGTTTTCCCCGTTCAGCTTCTGCAGCTTGAAGCGCTCGTGGGTCGCTTCAAAGAGAAATCCTACGGTGATGCTCCGCTTGCGTGTTTCACCACCCGGATCGATTTTCATACTTTTTCCTGTATGGCCCGTACCCGTGTTTTGTCTTTGGCCCGCAATTTGGCTTTGTACTTCTCGAGTTGCAGTGTGAGCTTCTCGGCAGCTTTGTCGATGGATTTGCGATAGTCCTCAGACTTCTCTTTTGCTGTCAGTACCGTGCCGTAGACGTGAACATTGATCTCCGCTGTTTTTATGCTGTTGGTCGCCCGTTCATAACTCAGCACCACATTGGCTGTCACAATACCGTCGTAGAACTTCCCGAGCTTTTTCACAGTGTCCAGCGCATGCTGCTTGACGTCGGCATGCGGCCGGAAGTGCCGTGCGGTGAAGGTGACATTCATGATCGATCTCCTTTCAGGGACGAACGAGTAAAGTGCGCTCAGGCGCCCTTGGGGTGCGCCTGAGCGTAGACCTTCTTTAGGCGGTCAATACCAACATGAGTGTAGATTTGGGTTGTGGAAAGACTCTCGTGGCCGAGCAATTCACGGACGGCCTGCAGATCGGCGCCGCGGTTCACCAGGTGCGTTGCGAACGTATGGCGCAACACATGCGGGCTTTTCTTCTGAAGTTCCGACACTGCACCGATATGCCGGTTGACGAGCACGTTCACGCTCTTCGGGCTCATCATCTTGCCCCTCACCGAGAGAAAGAGCGTTCCCGGGTCGTTTCCCGGTACGACGAATGATGTGCGCGCGCGCATCCAGGCCTGCACCGCTGTGCGCGCTTTCCTGCCGAAGGGCACAATCCGCTGCTTGCTTCCCTTGCCGGTCACCTTGAGCGTGCGATCGCTCATGTGCAGGTCCGCCGGACGCAGTGAGAGCAGTTCGCTCAGCCGCATGCCGGTGCTGTAGAACAGCTCCAGAATGGCCGCATCGCGCACTCCCTCCGGCGTGGAACGGTCCGGATGATCCAGCACCAACGCAACAGTCTGTTCGTCCAGGAACGACGGCAGCCGGCGCTCCAGCCGCGGGGTAGCCACAAGCGTGGTCGGATTGCCGGCAACTCCCCCGCGCTTGTTGAGGTAACGGTAAAACGAGCGGAGACATGCGAGCTTGCGCGCCACACTTCGCTTCGCCATGCCCTGGTCCAGCAACGCGCCCAGGAACCGCCGTATCACAAGATGGTCCGCCGACGCCGTTGAATGGCCCGCGCGTTTGAGGAATTCTCCGAACTGCCGCAGGTCCTCCGCATACGCGGCAACCGTATGAGGCGACGCCCGCCGCTCGGCGGACAGATACTCCAGGAACTCCCGTGTCTGGTCCGCGGTGTCCGTCCGCTTACCGTCCTTCGACGGCCTCCGGCGCAGGTTCTTTGGCCACTTCGGCCTTGCACGACGGGCAGAGCAGATACTCGCCCCTCGTCTGGTTGTATTTGAGCACCATGTACTCGTTGCCGCACGTGTCACACGCACGTGCAACGGGTCTGTCCCACGACGCGAAATCGCAGTCAGGATACCGCGAGCATCCGAAGAACACCCTCTTCCGCTTGGTCTTGCGTTCGATGACATCCCCGTCCTTGCACTTCGGACACTTCACGCCGATGGAGAGGGGCCGCGTGTTTTTGCACGTCGGGTAGTTCGAGCAGCCGAGGAAGGCGCCGAACTTCCCTCCCTTCACGATCATGTCTCCCCCGCACTGATCGCATTTGATGCCGACGGCATGTTTCGCCAGAGCCGCCTCTTCGGGGAGCGGCCGCGTATTCTTGCATGCCGGGTACCCGCTGCAGGCCATGAACCGTCCGTTCCGCCCCCACTTGATGATCATGGGCTTGCCGCACAGCTCACACGTTTCCTTCGTTGTTTCCTGCAGCGATTTCTTGATTGCCGCGGTGTGCTTGTTGACCCCTTCCAGATCCCGGCTGAACGGATGATAGAAATCCTCCATCACCTGTTCGTACGATTGTTTTCCGGAGGCGATCGTGTCCAGTTCGGCCTCCATCTTGGCCGTAAAGCCCACCGTGAAGATGTGGGGGAAGTTCTGGACCAGGATTCTGTTCACCGCCTTTCCCAGCTCCGTCGGATAGAGCCGGCGCTCGCGCTGCTCGACGTATTTGCGCGCCTGGATCGTGTCGACGATCAGCGCATAGGTGCTGGGCCGGCCGATTCCCAGCGCCTCCAGTTCCCGGACGAGACTCGATTCCGTGAACCGTGCCGGAGGCTTGGTGAAGTGCTGATTCGGAAGAAGGTTCGTGAGCTCGGCCCGTTCATCCACCCTGAGGTTCGCGGGGAGCTTCGACACGGGATCCTCGTCGTTCTGCTTCTCCGCCTCGTCCACCATGTCGTCATACACCTGGAGGAACCCCCGGAATGTGGGGATCGCGTCGGTCGCCCTGAACAGGTACTCCCCACCGCGGATGTCCACCGTCGTCTGCTCAGAGACAGCAGGGCTCATCTGGCACGCCATGAACCGGTTCCAGATCAGCTCATACAGATCGTACATCTCCGGATCCAGGTACTTCTTGACGTTCCTGGGTGCATGCCGTGTCGATGTGGGCCGGATGGCCTCGTGTGCATCCTGTGAGGACTTGCCTTTTTTGAAGAGCCGGGCCTCGTGGGGAAGGTACTCTTTCCCGTAGTTCTGATAGATGTATTCACGCACATCCCGCACCGCATCCTCGCTGAGGCGGGTTGAGTCAGTACGCATGTACGTGATCAACCCGACACGTCCCTCTTCGCCGAGCTCGATGCCTTCATACAGCTTCTGGGCCAGCATCATCGTGCGCTTGGCCGGGAACCGGAGACGCCGCGCCGCTTCCTGCTGCAACGTGCTCGTGATAAACGGAGGCGGAGGATTCCGCTTGACCGGCTTCTTCTGGATGTCGGCGATCGCAAACTGCTGCTTGCGGATCTCCTGGACGTATCCTTCGGCAGTCGTGGAATCCCCTATGACCGGATCGCTGCCGTCTACCTTGAACAGCTTGGCCAGAAACGGCTCGCTGGTCGCGGTCCGGAATTCCGCGATCATCGACCAGTACTCCTGCGGAAGGAACGAGTTGATGTCCTCCTCCCGTTCGCAGATCAGGCGCACGGCGACCGATTGGACGCGGCCTGCCGAGAGGCCATAGAACACCGTCTTCCAGACGAACGGGGAGACCTTGTAGCCCACCAGCCGGTCCATTGCACGGCGCGCCTGCTGGGAGTTGACGAGATGTTCATCGATGCGCGACGGATGCTGCATCGCTTCGGTGACACCGCGTTCGGTGATCTCGTGGAAGAGCACGCGGTACACATTCGGGTTCGAGCCCTCCACTTCCTTCGCGATGTGCCAGGCGATCGCCTCCCCTTCGCGGTCAGGGTCTGTGGCGATGTAGACAGCCGGAGCCGATGCAGCGTGCTTCTTCAGCCGGGCAATGACTTCGTCTTTTCCCTTGATGGTCTCGTACTCCGGGGCGAACCCGGCATCGACATCGATGCCGATACGGCTCTTGGGAAGGTTCTTGATGTGGCCGACCGAGGGCTCGACATGAAACATGCGGCCCAGGTACTTGTTGATCGTCTTCGCCTTTGCCGGAGACTCGACGACGATCAGCGATCGTCCGTTTCCTTCAAGTGCGGAGGGAGCAGAGGTGCGGGGCGAGCGTTTCTTGCGTTTGGGTGCTTCATCAGAGTTCAGTGCGGGAAGTTCTGTACTGGTCTTCTTTTTGCGTTCAGCCATCAGTGGATCGTATCCTCGTTGTTCAACATCGAATGTCCGCTCGGCCCGGCAGGTCGTTCACGGGAAGACAGGACAACTGCGACGATCTCCCGTACCTCCTGCACAGACAGTCCGGCATAGCCTGAACCGAGCGCCCGTTCGATCACCGTTTCCGTATCGCGTTCGTCAAGCAGACCGAGCTCCGCGAGTTGTATCAGATATCCCTGCGCCTCGAGCGAGAACAGCATGCGTTCCGCTTCGTGCAGGATGCGACGCGACCCTTTGCGCGCGCGCGAGGATGTGATGGTCTCCCCGTGACCCGAGCCCAGGCTTTCGTACAGGAAGCTGAAGGCCTGGCTGATCTCCGAGGTTGTGTATCCCCTGTCGCGCAGCGGCGCGAGATCGATTTCATGAAGCTGCTTGTCATCCCGCATTTCAGACATCAGGAAGACGAGGATTTCAACAACACGGTCTTTCATGAGATTCCTGTGCGTGTGCGCCCGGCGAACAGGCGGACGAGGTACCGGTCCTCGCGGGCATGCATGCGCGTCGCCTGACGCGGCGTGCGGTCGTCGTACCCAGTGAGGTGCAATGTCCCGTGGATGACAAGGCGGGCGAGTTCGTGGAGCGGGCTGACCCCGAAGTCCCGTGCCTGCTGCCGTGCGCGATCCAGATTCACGTAGACCTCCCCTTCCAGCACAGGCAACGTCTCGAGCGGAAAGCTGAGCACATCCGTGGTGTAGTCATGCCCCAGGTGTTTCCTGTTCAGCCGACGTGACTGCCGGTCATTGAGGCAGACGATACCGATGGAAGCATTCCGTACGCCTTCGCCGCAAAGCGCCGCATGCGCCGCGCGCATCAGCACCGTACGCGGTGCCCTGCGGCGTCCATGGGCGTTCAGCACCTGGAGGGTGATCATGCGCGCGACGTCTTGCTCCTCCTCCGCACCCGTCCTGTCTTCCGCTTCGACGGCTTCTCCGGCGATGCCAGAATGCCATCCGTTAGTGACAATGCGATGCCCGACAGCATTACCTCCGGGCCGAGTTTCGTAAAATCACCGGACACCAGCGACCGGTCCACATTCGCAAACAACGAACATCCACCTTCCCGTTCAATGATCAGTCCCGACAGCTTCCCGTCCTGCTCCGCCACAAATGTCACCTCACCCAGGAGTTCACTGACCACATAGCCCGAGCAGAAATGAAGCTGCAGGTGCGCGTTCTCCGTGTACACGGAGATCAGCGTTCCCTTCTGGCGACCGATCGGGATCTGGGAGTAGACTTCCAGCGCGAGCTTGCGATGCGCATCTGCCGGCGCCAGCTCAAACCGCACGTTGTCGCCCATGCTGTGAGCCTGAACGCCGAACGTCTTCTCCAGTTTTCTGATGTCGGACGGTTTTATTGAAAACGACATGCCTACCTCATCTGGTGGATGATAGCCACGAATCGGCTGATTGTCAAGTTGCCTCCCTCTTCACCAGACCAGCTCCAGTCCTTCCGCCGCGGCAATGCACTCAAACCGGTACCCGCGCAGGGCGATTTCCTTCCGGCAGGTGCTGAGAATTTCGTCCACCTCGTCGTCGCTTCGCGTCTGATCGTGGTGGAACAGCACGAGCTTTTTGACCTCGGCCTCCGACGCAACTTTCAGCGCGAACAGATAATCCGAGTGACCCCAGCCGACATGGTTGACGTACTCTTCCGGGGTAAACGTTGCATCGTGAATCAGGACGTCGGCCCCGCGCGCGAAGTCGAACACCCTCTGGTTCGGATCCCCCTTCTGCAGGAGATACAGATCCACAATATTCTTGTCGACATTTTTCAGCGTCTTCGCCAGCGTGTGGTCGAAGGGCTCGTTGTCCGTAATGTACACGAGCGACCGGCCCCCCGCAGTCAGACGGAACCCGAGAGCAAATGCCGGATGATAGAGGTACATGGTGCTGAGCGTCGCCTCGAAGACCTGGACGGATTCCTCCCGCACCGGGATGAAGCGGATCTTCGCCTTGAGCTCGTTCAACTGGACGGGGAAATAGACCTGATCCATCTGCGACGCGATCATCTGGCGCAGCGTGATGTTGCGCGTCTGTGCGCCGATGATCGTGAGTTCGTTTCCGGGGACGAACGCGGGTTTGAAGAAGGGAAAACCCTGGATGTGGTCCCAGTGCGGATGGCTGATGGCAAGGAACGCCTTCAGCGAACCACCCGCTGCCATAATCGCATCGCCGAGGCCGCGCAGGCCGGTCCCCGCATCAAAGATCAGCAGGTTGTTGTTGGCCAGCCGGACTTCCACGCAGGGTGTGTTTCCTCCGTACCGGACGGTATCCCGGCCCGGCGACGGAAGCGAACCGCGGGTTCCCCAAAAGGTCAGCTTCATGGGCGTCTGAGCCTCCGGCTGCAGTACAGTCTTCGTTCCGTCCATCCGCCCGTACGCATGCGCATGCCTACCCTCGCCCACGGGGCGGCGTCCAACCCTGCCGTTTCCACGACATCAGCTCAATCGTCACGCTTCCAATCAATACTTTCATCTTCGCCAGGATCGGAATCCTCGCCTCGTCATTCGAAAACCATCCTTCGAAATACCCGTTCAATCCGAAAATGCCGGTGAAGTCCAGGTTCCCGTCGAAATACACGACGTCAACCGGGTACTCAATGGCGTCTATTTCCACTTCATCATGTTTGTTGACGAAATTGATGTACGCATTGACCGGTTTCTCCGCGACGATCGCCGGGGCATGGAGCGTGCGCCCCGCATAGAGATGCTCGCGGGCAAAATAGAAGAGGGAGAGCCCGTCCTGCTGTGCCCCCTTTACATTCAGCGTGTCCCACTGCGAGACGACTGTATCCCGGTTCCCCTTCTCAATAAGCACCCGCTCCCGGTCATACTCGAAATGATACCGGGCGTAGTCCCACGAATCATCCTGCTTCACCTTGCCGGTGAACGCGCGGGAGTACACGGCGGAGTCGATGGTGCTCAGGAAGATTGCGTGCAGATCAACGAAGGGAATCGATTTGTAGGAATCGATGTTCGCGCGCGTTTCGTACGCGTGGAATGAGACCTTCTTCTCCCGGCCATAATTCCGTATCCGCACCTGGCCGAGATCGACGAAGGTATAGCGGACATTGTAGATCAGGTCTTCCGTTTCGGCCATCACGCGGGAAGCCGGCGTTGCGCCTGCCTGCGCACGCAGCGTCCCCGGGAGTGCAAACGAGAGAAAGAGCAAGGCGGGGAGCAGCCCCCGCCGGTATTTCAGTGGGTTCACTACTTCAGACTCGTGTATGTTTCGGCGATTTTCTTGGCTTCAGGAAGCAGTGTCAACGCCTTCGCGAACTGGCTATCCTCTTTCAACATCACACGCGCATAGCCTTCATTCCCCCAGAGGCCGCGTCCCACGTAGGCCTTCGCGTAAGCCTTGATGTACCGCACGTCCTTGTCGAAGAGCTCCTTGTTCAGAGGAACTCCGCGCGCGGTGGCGATATCCCGGATTTCGCCGAGCATGCTCTCCGTGATCTCGAAATCCCGGACGAACCGGGCAATGTCCTTGCCGTAGGTCTCACGCAATTCGGTCCCATCGCGGTCCAGGATTCTGTCCGCCACCTGCAGGAAGACCTGTTTGCTGCGGAGCTGTACGGTATAGCTGTTCAGGCGGTCCGATTTCACAATATAGTCCGGCGTGATGCCGCCGCCGCCATACACGACCCGTCCCCCCATGGTTTTGAACTTTGGCCGCGATGAATCCTTTTCCGCCTCGTGGGTGATGTTCTCTCCCTCAGCTTCCTCCCGGTTGAACGCTTCCATCTGATACTTCTCTTTGTCCTTGTCGTACGGACGCTGGATGAGCCGGCCGCTCGGGGTGTAGTACCGCGCGGTGGTCAGGCGGAACGCCGACCCGTCTTTCAGATCGAACTGCCGCTGCACAAGCCCCTTGCCGAAGGAAGTCTCGCCGACGATGAGCCCGCGATCCCAGTCCTGTATTGCTCCCGCCACAATCTCGCTGGCGGAAGCCGAGCCGTTGTTCACCAGGATGACCAGCGTGAGATCCTGGTACTTGCCTGCACCCGTCGAAACGAACTCGTCGTCGAACTCCGCCCGCCTCCCCTTGGTATAGACGATCTTCTTGCCTTTGGGCAGCAATTCATCCACCATGCGGTAGGCCTGCTCCAGATACCCTCCGGCATTCGTGCGGAGATCCAGAATCAACTGTTTCATGCCCGCTGCGTGGAGCTTCGAGACCGCCTCGAGGAATTCCTCATGCGTGGTAGCGGAGAACCGGTTTACGTTGACGTATCCGACACCCGGCTGCACCATGAACGACGCGTCCACGGTGTAAATCGGTATCTTGTCCCTCGTTATCTCGAATTCCAGCAGCTCTTTGAGCCCGGAACGGACGATCGTCACGTTCACCTTCGTCCCCTTGGGGCCCCGGAGCTTTTTCTGGACCCCTTCGGTTGTGATTCCCACCGAGCTTGAGTCGTTGATCCGGACGATCTTGTCTCCCGACTGTATGCCCAGCGCCTCGCTCGGCCCCCCTACAATCGGGGCGACGACGAGGAGTGTGTCATTCAGCACCTGATATTCGATGCCAATTCCTTCAAAACTCCCCTGGAATTCTTCGGTCACTCTCTGCATAGCGGAGGCCGAGATGTACACCGAATGCGGATCGAGCTGGTTCAGGAGCCCCCCGATCGCCGATTCCGTCAACTTCTGCGTATCCACATCATCGACGTAGAACTTGTAGGTCAGGCTGAGCACGTCGTTGAACTTGTTCACCTGCGGGAGGATGCTGTCCCCTGAAAACAATCGATTGAGTTGCGCCCCGGCCAGCACACTGATGATGACCAGCGCAAGCATCGTCAGCAATGAAAACCGTTTCCGCATTCCCGTGCTCCCTGTTCTCCAGAAATAGACAATCCTGCTCGCTATGTTATCCATTTTCCCATTCAAAGTCAAACAATCACCTGACCGGCTTCCATTCGTCCAGAATCGACCTCCCGAGGAAGAATACGGCGAGAAAGTTCAGAAACCAGGAGGCCGTAACATAGGCATACCCGTACCGGCGGTACCGTCTGGGCGACTCATAGACCACGACATCCTCCAGGAACCTGACGCGGCCTCGCCTGTCCAGGCGCCGGAACATGTCATAGTCCTCTCCCGCCGCAATCCGGAGCGAGTACCCGCGGAGTTCCTCGAACACCTCACGGCGGATGACATGGCACTCGCCGCGCCCCATGCCCATCCCCACCCGGTTCATCATGATGAAGAACCAGTTGTAGAATCCGTGAAATCGCCTGTCCTGCGGCGTCGCCTCTTCGGGGTACACCGCGACGCTGCTGGTCACTGCGATGATGTCCGGGGATTTGAGCTCTTCGCCGATTCTTTTGAAGAAGTAGTCCGGATTCTCGATCAACGTATCGGCATTGAGAAAGATCAGGATCTGACCGCGGGCTTCCTTTGCTCCGGCATTCCGTCCCATGGAGATGGTCTGCTTGACGTACGGAATGTTCCGGACCACACGGTGCGCAAGGCTTTCTGCAATCGAGAGCGTCCGGTCATGGCTTCCCCCATCGCTGACAATCACCTCCAGCGCGTACCGCGAGATGAGTTCGGGGGTAAACTGGCGGAGCATGCGCTCCAGCAGCTTCTCTTCATTCAGCGCGGGAACGACAATGCTGTAGACGACGGGTGTTTCGTTCATGCGTGCTTCGCGGTGAGCGTGAGAGAAGTGCGCCAACTGGCGGCTTGCGCCGCCTCGAGCCGGACGGGCCAGTGCGGCATCAGGATGGTCCCCTGATAGAGGCGTTCAAATCCGGCTTCAGACAACGAAACCGTTTCAAGCGGGAAGCGCCAGAGTGTGGCCTGGTGCTCCAGCGCATATCGCACCTCCGCTCCGAGCCATTCATCAGCAACGCCGAATGTCCGGACGGCATCGTGAGCGGCCCGGCCCTGCAGTACAGAGTCCCGTTCCGGGCGTTCTCCGTTGATAAGTACATACCTGTCCGGCGCGTTGCCCGCCATCCCTCCTGCGGCAAGCTCGACCCCGAACATGAAATCGACCGGCGCATCCCCCAGGTTGTCCAGGATGTAATCCACCCTGATTTCGTGGCGTTCCAGCGCAAAATGGAAATCTTTCCTGATCCGGAGCGGATGGCGCTGGCCATCCCGCCATATCCCCCCGTCTCGAACCAACGACAAGTAGACGTGCTCCCCTTCTTCTTTCAGAGTGCTCCCATAGGGCTGATTGACGAAGTCACCGAGCTCTCGATAGGTCTGCCGGGCAAATGCCTCCAGCGATGTGTCCGGACTGAAGGCATGGTCCAGAAAACAGGCATGCCTGTACCAGTCAAAGACGATGTGGGATATGAGGTCGGGCTCCTTGGCCAGCAATTCATCCCACTTCCCCCGGGCCTGAGAGCCCTGAACGACGGCAATGAGCTTCCTGTGATTCCCCTCCTCCCGCCTGCTAAGCACATCAAGCAGATTTGCCCCGGATGGCTTGTAGTCAAGTTCCACGAGGCAGCCACCGAGAGATGGCTTGACATAAAGGTTCATAATTGACGATTCAACAATAACTTCCGCCTCTCCATCTCCATCACAGTCTGCCTCCTCTATTATTATGAGGTCTTTGTGCTCCGTCAGCGTATCCAGGAGTTGATCTGCAGTGATCAGATGCCTGTACGTGGTAAAGCGCAGGCTCGGCAAATAGAGCCCGCCAAACAATCCGTGCCAGTACCCGTCATTACACTGACCAGCCCAGAGATGGTCAAAAACCTCCTGCGGAATCCGGTGCTCCCGCGCGACACCCCGTATCCGGGAAGCGACCCGGAGCATCCTCTTTTGCATCTGATTTGCTTCAGGATACTTTGCCAGGAACGTCCTCCAGAACCCTCCCCGTACATGTTCCCTGTTCCCTTCCAGGAGCCCGTGCGCTTCGAGGGAGACTTCAAACTGCTCGAGACCAAGCTGGGCCTGAGGTGGCAATGCCCACCGAGTCATCTCCCCGTAGCTGTCTGTGGGCAGATAGGTCCGCCCCAGAGGAGGATGAGCGTCGATGAGGTCACACGCCCGGACGGTCTGTATCGACGCCGACGCCCCTTCCAGGGCCTGACAGAAATTCTCCAGCCACCCTTCCGTGTATACGTGCGTGTGCGTCCCGGGCCAGACTCCGAATTTCTCTCCGTCGTCGGCGTGGACGATCGCCTTGCCGGGAAACCGTTTCGCCCGTTCAGTCAGATACTCGAGTGTCCGGGGGACTGTGTGAAACGGGATGGCATACCGCAGATGCCTGTCCATCGGCAGGACCTTCAGGGTCTCGCCAAGCTCTTCCGTGACGTAATATCCCAGGAGATCCGCATCCGAAAGTCCGGTGTGGCGGAAGTGCGAATCGTCCAGCATGACGTACTCGACCTCTGCACGCACAAGCGATGCGGCCAGATGCGGTTCCCAGACCCGCTCCGCGAGCCACATCCCCCGCGGCCAGACACCAAATGTCTTGTGGAGGTACTCTGTCAACTTCTGGATCTGACCAATCCTGTCCTCTTCCGGGATCATCGCGAGGATCGCTTCATAGTACGCCCCGGTCAGAAGCTCGAGCTGCCCCCGGGCCACCATGTCCTTCATCCGCTCGATCATCTCCGGATGGCGCCGGACAATCCATTCGAGGAGAGGCCCGGACCAGTGCTGCGTCGTCTTTATCCCGGGATGCCGTTCCAGCACATCTTGGAACGGTTTGTAAGCCTTGTCGTACGCCTCGACAAATACGGCTTCGAAGTTCCCGACTGGCTGATGATTGTGGACGGCGAAGACGAACGAGAGCGGTGTCATGGGGTCTGCTTGGCCAGGGCCGGTTCGGCCATATCCCAGAGCTGATAGACGATGGCATATTCACGCGGAGGAAACCGGATGGCCTGTACGCGTTTGAAAATCTGGAGCGTAGCCTTGACTACGAGGTGCAACGAATCCGACTCCCAGTACAGAATTCCTTTGTCGGTGGTGCGGCGATTCCAGCGAAGGACAAACTGCCAGTAGGCTTTATCCGTTACCATTCGATGGTCCCAGGGTTGCATGATTTCGAGCGTACGCTGGACCGGAAGGGTCAGCGTGTTGCCCACAATGAGCCCAGGCGTGATCAGGTCGGGCTGACCGTAGACGAGAGTATGTGTGGTACCCGAGAACTCTCGCAGTGAAAGGGTCACGTATCCCCTCACGAACGCCTCTTCCGAAAGGACTTCGTCATGGACGTTGCGGAGGGACAGGATCACGAAACCTCCGCTTTTCACCATGTCCCGTTCGACCCGCACCACGTTGCTGCTGAGCTGCATACCCGGGACCAGCACTATGGCCGGGTTTGACCGGGGAGGCAGAGGCTCTTCACATGACAGCCCGGAAAAGACTGCACAGAGGACGAGGACACGATGGCATTCCGGGCATCTCATATCAGAACTCCACTTTCAGACCCAGGCTCGTCCGTCTTCCGATGTGATAGCCCGAGGGATCGCCCAGCTCTCCTCCAATCCGTCCGTTAGAATCCATCCAGGCCACGTTTCGCTCGTTCAACACGTTGCGGCAATCCATATAGAGGGTCATTGCGGACTCAGGCCACCATGACGGCCGGAAGACATGTTCTACTCTCAGATCGACATTTGCATATTGCGGCATGCGTTCATTGTTCTGGACGAACACCCCGCCGTTGATCGTCTCGAAGCCGGTGCTGGTCGGATAGTGCGTGTACGGCCTTCCCGAATGCCACTCCAGGACCGAAGACACCGTAACGCTCGGCACCGGAGTCAGAATGAGTGTCCCTTTTACTGTGTGGCGCTGGTCCCAACTGAGCGGATACACCCGCCGGCCTGGAGGGAGTCCGTACTGCGCGACGTAGAACCCATCCGAAGAACTCCCACTGACTCCTTCGGCCACCATGTACGTGTAGGACAGCTCGCCGGTCACCCACTCGCCACGGTTGCGGGTGATGACAAACTCGAGTCCGCGGGCCTCGCCATAGGGATTGTTCACATATTCGGCGAAGCCGAAGCCGCCGGCCAGCTTGGAGTCCCCCGGCACGAAGGTCTTGGTGTCGACCAGATTCGTGCTTTCCTTTCGGAAATATGTTACGCTGGCCACAATATCGAGCGGCAGTGTGTACTTCAATGCCAGCTCCCACACCTTCGTCCGTTCCGGTTCCAGATCGGGATTGCCGGTGATGGCGCTGATCCCGCGTGCCAACGCAACCCGGTCCAGACCGGTATAAAGGTACTGGAAGAGCGGGTACTGGAAATACCATCCAAGGTTTACAAACAGGTATCCGCGTTCCGCTATCTGCAGCGCAGCACCGAGACGCGGGCTGATCTGCTGCTTGAACGATGCCGGTACCGTGCCAGTCAGTACAAAAGTGTACGCAGTGTCGGCAAGCGGGATGGCTTCTATGTTCGGTCGCTCCGCAGTTGGAGCAAGGAAATCATACCGGACGCCGGCATTCAGCAGGATACCCTCAGCGGGCACATCCGTCTTCGATTGAACGTAGACCGATCCGGAGCTGGGCCGGTACGCATAGGCACTGCTGAAGTTCAGCTGGGGCTCGTTGACCAGCGGCTTTCCGAAATACGTCTTCCGGGGCTCGTACTTGACAACGTCGGCTTCCAGATGGTACAGCGTCAGCTCCGCACCAAACTTGACCATGTGATCATTGTTCACCTTGAACGTGCCATCAAACCGTCCTGTGTACGACTCCTGCGTCGAGCGACTCCACCACGACCGCTTTCCATCTACGATGTAGCGCAGGAAGAAATCGTACTGGTACGGATCGGCGATCGCAAGTGAATCGATCTCCCCCTCGCCGATTTGCGACCGAAGGTGGTAGCGGCTCAGGCTTGCGGTGTAGAAGAACCCGTCGGAAACGGAGTGGGAGAGCATGACGGCCAGACGATGCGAGGTACGCACCTGCGGGGGGAGGCCATCCAGATTATAGCGCCAGGCGAATTCATAGTCGCGCCATCGGTGGTCGGACAGAAGCCCCTGGACGCTCACCCGGAACGACGGGGTGAAGAGGTAGTCGATTTTGCCGAAGGCATTCAGGGTTCGTTCGACAGGACTCGGCACCGCATGCTGAAACTCCTGCCACCACCGCGTATCGGCATACAGCCCCTGCACTGCGGCAAGGTAGTAGAGTTCGTTCCCGACCACCGGCCCTGAACCCGAGACCTCAAACTCGGTTGCCTTGCTGTTCTGCATTCCGCCAAAGAGGTGGTCATGGTCCCCTCTCGCGAAGAAACGGTGATCATCCGATCCGGTCCTCGTGACGATGTTCACGACGCCTGAAAGCGCATTGCCGTACTCTGCCTCGAATCCCCCCGTATAGATGCTCATCCCCGTGATGGAGCTGTTGGGCAGTTTCGCACTCAGCCCACCGCTCAACACATCCTGGACGGGCAGGCCATCGACAAGGTAGAGCACCTCGCTGGTCTTCCCTCCCCGGATGTTTCCTTCCGCAGTAACGCCCGGCTTAAACCGGAGTGCCTCGACCGCATTGTCAATGGGGAGAACATCGGTCTCTTCGACGGACAGCGTGTACGTTGTCCCCGTCACGTCTCTCTGGATGAGCGGTTTCTCCTGGATGATGACCATCTCTTCCAGCGAAACATCGGCCGGCTCGAGCAGGGCGTGCAGGCGTGTACGGAGATCGGGGTGGATGGTGACACCTCTGATCATCGCCGGCCGGTAGCCAACATGTGTCATGCGCACGTCGTACCGTCCCGCACGCACATTCTGGACGAGGTAATGTCCGGCAGTATCGGTCGTGCCACCGCGCTGGAGTCCGACAATCACCACGTTGACTCCGGGGAGGAGTTCCCCGGTGCGGCGGTCTTTGACTGTCCCTTCCAGTATTCCGCTGGTGCCAGCGTAGAGATGCATGGCAGCCCCCGCACAGAGCAGCACCAGTGAAATGAGCTTCATCGTTCCGGTTTCATCTGAGGGAAGAACATGACGTCTCGAATGGACTCCTGCCCTGTCAGCAACATGGTGATCCGGTCGATGCCGATCCCTAATCCCGCAGTAGGTGGCATCCCGTATTCGAGAGCTCTTAGGAAGTCTTCGTCCAGCGGCTGAACCTCCTCCTCCCCCCGCGCACGGGCGCGCATCTGTTCCTCGAAGCGCGCGCGCTGGTCCAGCGGATCGTTCAACTCACTGAATGCGTTGCAGATCTCATGCCCGTTGCAGATTGCCTCAAACCGCTCCACGAGTCCCGGGAGGTTTCTGTGCCGCTTTGCCAGAGGGGACATTTCGACCGGGTAGTCGGTGATGAATGTCGGTTGAATCAGATGGGGCTCGACTCTTTCGCTGAAGATCTCGTCGATGATTCTCCCCATCCCGTCCGTGGGGGCGATCTCCACGTTCAACCGCTTTGCTGCCGCACGCAGATCCGCCTCAGGCCACCCCTGCAAATCCATCCCGGTTCGCTCCCGGATGGCATCGAACATGCTGATCCGCTTCCAGGGAGGCGTGAAGTCAATGATGGTTCCTCCCATCGACACCTGCGGCGACCCGTTCACTTCCTGCGCCACGTGCGCCATCATCTCTTCCACGATGCCCATCATCCAGATGTAGTCACGGTATGCTGCATACACCTCCAGCATCGTGAACTCCGGATTATGGGATTTATCCATCCCTTCGTTGCGGAAGTCTTTGGAGATTTCGTAGACTCCGTCGAACCCGCCCACGATCAGCCGCTTCAAATAGAGTTCATCGGCAATGCGCAGGTACAGGTCCACGTCCAGCGCGTTATGGTGCGTCACAAATGGCCGGGCAAAGGCACCGCCGTACTGGGGCTGCAGCACCGGGGTCTCGACTTCCAGGAATCCCCTGGCATCCAGGAATCCCCGCACCGAGGAAATAATGCGTGCGCGTTTCTGGAACACCTGCCGGATATGGGGGTTGACCACAAGGTCAACGTAGCGCTGGCGGTACCTCAGCTCCTTGTCCGAAAAAGGATCGAACACCGTCTTGTTCCCCTGCTCATCCAGCTTTTCTTTGGGAGTCGGAATCGGGCGAAGGGATTTGGCGAGCAGCGTCAGGCTGCGCGCGTGAATAGAGATTTCCCCGGTTTTTGTGCGAAAGACAAACCCTTCGACCCCGATGATGTCGCCAAGGTCCATCAGGCGGAACGCATCGTAGATTTCGCCCAGGTCGTCCCGTTTCAGGTAGACCTGGATGCGCCCTTGCATATCCTCCAGATGGCAGAATGACGCCTTTCCCATGCGGCGGAGGGACATGATGCGCCCCGCAACCGCGACATCGCGGGGCGGCTGGTCCTCCTTGAATGCGGCCTTGATTTCCGCGGACTGGGCTGTCCGTGTGAAGGCATACGGATATGGCTGTACTCCCCGGCGCTTGAGTTCTTCAAGTTCTTCTCTGCGCCGGACCATCAAGGTGTTCAGATCTTCTGCATCCTGCAACGGCTCGGTCACGTCAACTCCACAAAGGGACGATGGGATTCTTTTCAGCTTTAAGTATACCCAGAAAGCCTGCGAGAATCAAGGATGCGATGTGCTAGGCTGCATCTCCCTCGCGCTTCTGCGCACTCCTGAGCAGATGACGCAGGTCGCCCACACCCTTGACCGAAACGACTACCGCCACCCCGAAGAACGTGAGGGCCGCTACGGCGAAAATCACAAGCCAAACAATCCCGGCTGTGTTCACAATGTGTCCTCCGCTGAAATATGTTTCGGGGGACATGTGCGCGCAGTGGCAAGCGACCCAACCACCATTCCCAACGCCGCGAGGACGAAGCTGAGAAGCCCCGCTACATTCACATCCCCCAGGAACCGGATATACCCCGGAAGCTCGTCGCGGAATTTTTCCAGGAAGAGAAATCCTATCGGACCGATGGCCCCCATGATGAGCGCCGCGTACGCCCCGACGCTGTTCGCACGGCGCCAGTAGAGTCCGGCCACGACCGTCCCCAACGCGCCAGCCGTATAGATGGCACCCGTGACAGACAGGTACTGGAACGCCGTGTCCGGGATCTTGTAGAAGAGTCCGAAGACAAGCAGAAACACCCCTATCACTCCCGTGGAGATGCGCGTGATCCTGACCGTCGCCTGTTCTGAAAAATCAACGCTCCGCGTGCACGCCAGGACATCCCGCACAAACACGGAACTCCACGCAAGCAGGTACGCGCTGTACGTCGACATCGATGCCGCAAGCATCCCCGCAACAAGGACACCCAGGAGTCCGCTCGGGACGACAGACGCAAGCAACCGGGGCATCGCCGATGCCGAATCCAGGCCGGGGCCGAAGTACGCCAGGGCGGCCACTCCCCAGAACATCGGAATCATCGCCCGTCCGGCATACGTCAACCCCGCATACAAAAAAACCTTCTTCGCCACGGCAGGACTCTCCGAGGAGAGCGCCTTTGAAGTTCCCGGCTGCCAGAGTGCAGCTGCCGCCACGGTGCTAAGGAGAATCCATATGAGGAACGTCCAGCCATAGCGCGGATTTACGAGCGGATCAAATCCGGCGTCCCCGAACGTTCGTTCGACAGCCGCGGTCATGTCCACCACATTCACGTTCCACAGCACGGCAACCGTCGCAAGAAGCGTCCCGGCTGAAAGCACCACGAACTGCATGAAATCCGTGACCACGATCGACACCATACCGCCGAGGACGGTATACAGGACGACGACGACCAGAATCACCGTCATGATGATGGCGAGGGCATCCGGACCGAATCCCATGACTTCGGTCAGGAATATGCCGTCGAATTTCAGGAAGATCCCCATGTTCAGCACGCCCCCGATGAACAGAAGTATTCCTCCTATCAGCCGGACTGACCGGGCGTATCGCATCTCGTAGAATTCCGGTATCGTCATCACATTGTGCCGCCGCAGGCCTTCGATGATGAACCCCGTTTTCCCGACGACCAGGAATCCCAGGAAGGCTGCAATGCCGAGGAAGAAGCAGGCGAAGCCCGATACATATCCCAGTTCAGCGAAGTAGACAAACGTGACGGTTCCGAGTTCCGTGGCAACAAGCGTCGCCACTCCGAGCGATACCCGCACGCGCCGGCCGGCAACCAGGTAGCCGGTCATATCCTCTACATACCGCCGAGCCCAGACGCCGAAGCCTACGCTTGCAGCCAGATACACAATTACGATGATCCAGTCCAGCCATCCGAATTTCATAGAGTGCCCCTCGCTGTAGCGTTATTCTGCAGACGGCCCGACATCGCGGGCGGTCAACGGATGGTTGGCGGGTTTTTCGTCGCTCCACTGGTCAGATCCCACATCGTATGGAGTCTTCCGTGCCTGACCTTCCATATCCCGCTTGATATGATAAGGGATTGCGCGTGCGGCGCCATGCACGGGGCTGCCTGCACCGGGGCGGAGAATGCCGTCCTTCCTGACCAGGCGCGGGTCGGCAACGACAACGCCCTCGATCTGCTGAGAAGGCAACCGCCCGGTCCCTGTGGCATAGACGATGTTCCCGGCCCATGAAGTGCTGAGAGGGGGCGTGAAAATACGGACAACGGTATCACGATTGCTCACAATGAGATTATTGGCAATGGTCAGACCCTCCGGCGGATAAAACCACCAATTCGACTGGAATCCTCCGCCATCATAACCGATCTCCAGTCCGCTTGCATTCTCGACAAGCGTGTTGTACGCTATCACCGCATGCCGGATGCGGTAGTGTTTCGTCAACGGCTTGTCCTCTCCATAGTCTGCGTCGCCATTGATCACCGCCAGCGGTGCGTCCCACTCCCGTCCGGTCAATCCCTCCATATAATTGTTGACGATCACCATGCTGTCCCCGCAGAACCGCACGCCGCCGGTGCCCAGCACCCAGGTGCTGCCTGAGGTGTCCGTGAACAGGCCGGACCGGCCATTGCCAAGGATGAAATTCTCCTCGACGGTGTTCCTGTTGCCGTGGCGGAGCGAGAGAGTACCGAGGCATTCCCTGAATGTATTACAGCGGATAGTGTTGTCGCTGGACTTGATCGACACATATTCCGGGTCGCCGTTGCAACGTTCGAACAGATTCTGCTGGAGCAGCGTATACCCGCTCGACAGCGAGTAGTCGGAGGACCCGATCCGGATCGCCTCGAGCACATTGTCCGCCCTCGGTCCGATATCCCGGAAATGGTTATGGTCGATCGTGTCATGCTGGGATACCTGCACAACAGGCGTCTTCGTCCCTTCGATCGTGATGAAGTTCCCGAGGTGATGTTTGTTCTGGAACAGGCAGTGGTCCACTCGGTTCGATCTGCTCACCCCTTTGATGAGTACCCAGCTCGACTTCTCGGATTCCTTGAGCTCAAACGTATTGCGGGTCAGCCGCACCCCTGTGCATCCATCGAGCAGCACGCCGGGACCAATGGTGCCGGAGAAGATAAAACCCTGGACCGTGACGTAGGAAGCGTCCCGGAGCACAACCCTCGTCTTCCCGGAGAACACCGTCTTTCCGGTTCTGAGCGCCCTGAGCACGATCGGACGAAGCGGTTCCGCGTGAAGGGAGATCTCCAGATCGCCGCCCACATCCATGGGGCCTTCGCTGACGACGATCGTGTCGCCCGCTACGGCGCCGTGCAGGGCCGTTGTCAGCTCCGCCGCAGAAGTGACGAGCCTGGATCCTCCGCCTGCCCTCGCCGGCGGACACCACACAACCTGAAGCATCAGGACAGTCAGTCCCGCAACAACAGCGCATGACGCTCGCATCAGTCTTCTCCCGATCGGTTCATCGAAGCAACATGACTTTAGTACTCCGGACGGCCGTGCCGGTTTCAAGTCTGCACAGGTACACACCGCTTGCATGTTCCCCTGCTTCCCATTGCACGCGGTGCAGACCCGCAGCCGACGTGCCGTGGACCAGCAGTGCGACCTCACGGCCGAGGAGATCCACGATAGAGAGTCGGACCATGCCAGGGAACGCAAGCGTGTAACCAATGCTGGTAGATCCGTTAAACGGGTTCGGATACGCAGGGAGCAATTCGGGCTGTTCCGGGAGCGGCGCCCGTTCCCCTTGATCAATCCCTGTGGGTCCCGAAAGCCGCTCGGCGAGCTGGGCCCGGTAGAGCGATCGGGGAACAAGCCCCGGCCGGTCAGTTCCCTCGATGAAGCCCTCCGGCTCGGCGAACGGTGCCGGGGGTTTCACGCCGGTCACAACACCGAAACAGCCGATCGCATAGTTCTGGCCTGTCGGCGGTTGCTGCACAACAATCGTCTTGCCACCCGCATCGCACCGCCATGCAACCGAATGCGCGATGGCCCAGCCGTGGCTGGTGCCGTAGTTGCCCCTGTTGTAGAGCGCGAGGACCAGCGACACGTTCGCCGAGGCAAATACGACATTGTCATACAGAAACCCGGTCGTCCAGCGCCTGTGCCCTTCACTCGATGCGTGCGCGCGCTCGCTCCGGCAATCCACAAACACACAGCCCGATGTCCAGCTCGCGCCATTGGACACAAAATCGTGCCTTCCCTCCGTTGCCAGAGCGTTGCTCACCAGGATCAGCTGTGATCCGTCGTACATGTTGAAGTTGTACCGCCGCTCCCCCGTGATCACGCTCACCGGATCGAGTGCTTTGCAGCTGTC
>Ga0316605_10000321_pt1 | contig 37810 bp, 28 predicted proteins | sample OWC_soil_day20_n_FD_207666 | JGI IMG/M metagenome (GOLD analysis project Ga0316605, IMG submission 207666) | Wetland soil microbial communities from Old Woman Creek delta, Ohio, United States - OWC_soil_day20_noCT | ecosystem: Environmental > Terrestrial > Soil > Wetlands | place: USA: Ohio...
GTTGTGAATAAGTGTTACGAAATGTTAACGGGGGGGGGGGGTAAACCTTAAAATTTCCATAATTCTTTTTCTTTAAGCAAAGGGTTGCGCCCTTTGAGGTTAATACTAAAAAGTTGTTGCGTAAAAAACTACGGGTGCAAATATAGATAGCTTGTTACGAGCCACCAAAAAAAGTCAGGGTACATTTGGGGTACATAGCGGGGTGAAAGCTTAAATATTATCATAAAGATTCTTAAAACCTACTCAAATGAGGTTTTTGGGACACATAGTATTCACATAGATTTTTCTTTTACTTCTCTAAAACCGAGAACACATAGTTGTAAATGTTTGGAAACATTTACTTGGGGTGGGAGGGTTATTTTGGCCACATAGTGCCACATAGATTTTTCTTTTTCTTCTCTTAAACCGAGAACACATAGTTGTAAATGTTTGGAAACATTTACTTGGGTGGGAGGGTTTTTTTGGACACATAGTATAACATAGTTTTTCTTTTTCTTCTCTAAAACCGAGAACACATAGTTGTAAATGTTTTTCAAACATTTACTTGGGTGGGAGAGGTTTTTTGTGTCTTAGTGGCTTTGTGTTTAAAAAATATTGAATCATAGCGGCTTAGCGGCTTGGCGCCTTTGCGTGCAAAATAATTAAATTGATATTTAATGGGGTGTTTTTTTATAAATGATAAGTGATGAATGATAAATGATATAGCAGATGTTTCTCGCGTTGCGCTCTTATCCCCCCTTGAGGGGGTTAGGGGGCTTCTCTTTTAAGTTTTACTTCAGCAGCAACGAGCTGTCGCCATAGCTCAGGAAACGGAAGTTGTTGTGCAGGGCGTAGTCGTATATTTGCTTCCAGTGGCCGTTCACAAAAGCCGACACGAGCAGCAGTAAAGTGCTTTTGGGCTGGTGGAAATTGGTAATCATCCCATCAACTAACCTGAACTGATAGCCCGGGCGAATCATAATCTGCGTATCGGCGTGCAGCGTTGATAGCTGGTTGGCATCTAAGTAGTTTATAATATTTTGCAAAGCTACGGCAACGGGTATGTCGTTGTTGCTCTGATAAGGCGCCCATTGGGTTACACTGAGTTTTGATCTTTGTAATTCCTGTTCCGATGTTGTTGGACTGCCTAAGTTTACACCTATATAATATAAGCTTTCCAGGGTTCGTACCGAGGTGGTGCCCACGGCAATGATATTACCTGCTTTTTGTATCAGATGTTCGATGGTGGAACGATGCACTGAGATTACTTCGGTGTGCATCCGGTGTTCGGCAATATCCCGTGTTTTTACAGGCTGAAAAGTTCCGGCTCCTACGTGCAGCGTTACTTCGGCTATTTCAATGTGCTTGGGTTTCAGACTTTCAAATACAGCATCCGTAAAATGCAATCCGGCCGTAGGCGCGGCCACCGAACCTTTAATTTTTGAGTATACGGTTTGGTAAGTTGTAAGGTCGCTTTCCTCGGTTTTGCGATGCAGGTATGGCGGAATGGGCAGTTCACCTGCTTTTTCGAGCAGGTCGGCAAAGTGTACCCCGGTATCATCCCAACTGAAATGTACCGAATGGGTATTGCCTTCGGTGTTTATAAGCGTTGCTGAAAAGAGTACGGTTTTTCCGGCTACGGTTATTGGCTTTGTAAGCCTACCGTCTTTCCACTTTTTCAGATTGCCAACCATACATTTCCAGATACATCCGGTAGTGGCTCCGAGCGATTGAGCATAGTCGGCCGGACTAAGCGGCTCCAGACAAAAAACCTCGATGCGGGCTCCGGTGGCTTTCTGAAAAACTAACCGCGCCTGAATAACACGCGTATTGTTGTAAACCAACAGGGCATGATCAGGCAAAAAGCGGCTTATCTGGTCGAAAGTACTCTCGGTAATGTGCTGATCTTTGTATACCAGTAGTTTAGAGGCGTCGCGGCGCAATAAAGGATATTTGGCTATACGTTCGTCGGGTAGCGGATAATCAAATTCGTCGATATATATAGGTGTGTTCTCTGGTAGCTTACTCACTTTATTCGGAAATTGTTGTAATTTTGCGCAAAAATAGTAAAAAAATACGGTAGTTGAGGACTTTAATCCGGTTATGGTTCGGATTGAATTTTTTAATATCAGGCCATCTGCCTGATTTGCCGGCTACCCGCTTAAAAAATACAACGATGATAAAACCAGGTGATACCGTCCGTTTTCTGAATGCTGTGGGCGGCGGCAAAGTTACCCGTATCGACAGCAAATCGGGTCTAGTATATGTAGAAGATGCTGATGGATTCGAAATTCCTACCATGGAGAAAGATTGTGTGGTGATTGGTGAAGTGAATGAGAAAACGAATTTTATAAAGAAAGATTTCTCGTCAAAACCTGCATCGCCGGATACTGCATCGACCAATAAATCAGTATCAACAGCCAACAGTGCAGTTTCGGCTTCGATAGGAGCCGGACAGGCGGTAAAGTCGGAGCTCGTGGTAGAAATACCCGGGGGTGATGAGCTTAAAGCGGTATTGGCATTTTTCCCCTTGGATATTAAACAGCTACAGACCACGGCATACGATTGCTATCTGGTAAACGACAGTAATTATTTTCTGTATTATAATATTGTAAACGGAGAAAATAATCAGTTGAAATCGGTGGCCAATGGCATTATCGAGCCCAATACGCAGGAAGAGCTTTGCTCGGTTACCAAAGAGCAACTCAACGAATGGGAATATCTGAGGGTGCAGTTAATCCCGTTTAAGCAAAATAAGAGTTATCAGCCGCAGGATGTGGTGGACGTTTCGATAAGGATGAATACGGTGAAATTCTACAAACTACACAGTTTTACCGACAACGATTATTTTGACGAGCCGGCTATGATTGTGGACTTAATGCGCGAATTGCAACATGATAAACCGGCGCAGATTTCGCCCGTGGAAATTAAAGAGGCCATGTTTGCTAAGGAGCAACCACAATCAAAGGTTGTGCTGAAAAAAAAGGCCGGGTTTCAGAAACCGGGAATCATTGAAGTGGATTTGCATATACATGAGCTGATTGATACTACGGCCGGTTTACTTAACAGCGATATGCTACAGTTGCAAATGGAGAAATTTCATGCCGTACTGGATGAACATAAAAATAACAAGGGGCAAAAAATTGTATTTATCCACGGCAAAGGCGAGGGTGTATTGCGTAAAGAAATTGAGAAGCAGCTCAAAACCCGGTATAAGAGCTATTATTTTCAGGATGCCTCTTTCCGGGAATATGGTTTCGGCGCTACAATGGTGACAATAAAATAAGAAAAATAATTTGGTCGTAAGACTTATGTCTTAAGTCTTAAGTCAAAAGTCAAAAGTCTTAAGAGTGCAACGCGATGGGCATCTGGTATATCATTTATCATTTATAAATAACACCCCGTTAAATCTCAATTTAATTATATTTTGCACGCGAAGGCGCTAAGCCGCTATGATTCAATATTTTTTAAACACAAAGCCACAAAGACACGAAAAAACACACCCCACAAACTCCAGCGCTGCTCTCTTAAGTCTCCGCCGCGGCGGAGGGATTTAGGGGGGCTTAAGAATCTATGTGGCACTATGTGGCCAAAGCATCTACCCGGCATCACAAAGCCTCCTATTTGGAGGAGTTTATCGCTTTCTCAGCTTTCACTTTGTTTACATAGGCTTTGTATAGTTGTCGCCAGTTGCGTCCATTATCGTTCAGGTATTTCTCGCAATTGTTTTTATAGACTTCAAAAATGGCCGAAATGGCTTTCATGCTTTTATAATCCACCGCCTGCTCGCGGGCTGCTTTCAGCTGACCGAGAATATATGCCTCTTCTTTTTCGGTGAGGTCGGGCACGATGGATTTATAGCCTTTCATCGTAAAAGCTACTTTACCAATGGTGTAAAAATCAAGAATCTTTTCCACCTGCTCTTCATCCAGATTTTTTCGCAGTCCGTCCATAAGCGCTTTATGTACAGATGCTGGCTTGGCCGAGTTGGCTATCACTTCGCGGTCGAGCTGGCTGAGCGGTTTTCCCGTAAGCGGGTTAATACCTTCGGGAATGGTGGTGTACGGGTGCTCATTGTGCCAGTCGCGCACGGCTTTAATATGTTTCAGGATAATGGCTTTTACTTGTGCTGCTTTTTCCTGATTGCTTATTTTTAATGAGTCGGTCCAGGACTGAGCCCGCTTTTCGGCATCAATATCCGAGTTGGCTTTGGAGTCGGCTTTCCGGTTAAAGTACTTTTCTACCTGCTTGAAATCGCGAATGGCGTTGGCAGGCATTTTTTCGCCTTTCGCGCCAAAGCTATGCATGGCCACTTCAGGTTCGATGGTGACTTTAGATTCGTCAAGCATTTTATGGTCGAGAGCAAAACCTGCGATAAAAAAATCGTACACAGCCCGGCGTTTGTTGATGCCAAAATCGTGGCCTTCGTTGGGCAGATGCACATTAGACACCTGATTACGGGCATGGTAGAATCCGAAAATTCTTTGTAAATAAGGATATTCCAGTTCGGGAACCGAGGCCGTCCAGTCTTTACCATCCGAAATTACCGATACCGGTTTGGGCGCAAATGTGGCCATCAACTCAGCATTGTTGGTTCCTCCGCAGGCAAGCGATACCGGCATTCCGCTTTCGCAAGGGCAGCCGCCGTCGAAGTGCGATGCCAGACTTACCGTTGGGCAGGCTGCCGTCAGGCGGTTATCGAGTACCGAGAGCATCACTACCTGTGATCCTCCGCCCGACCCTCCGTTGGCACCAACTCTTGCAGGGTCAATGTCTTTACGGGTTAGCATGTAGTCGAGCAGGCTTATTCCGTTTACAAGCTGGATAATATGTGCTGCCGATGTACGGTGTGCCGATGCTGTAACCTGCAATTCCGACTCGCCCCAACCAAACAAATCGTAGCTGACACAGGCAGCTCCCATACGTGCCAGTGTGGCAAAGCGGGTTTGCTCGTCGCTGTTATAACGTCCACCTCCCCAGTGCCCGTTCGGACAAAGGATAAGTGCATGTTTACCCTTGCTAAGCGGCGTGTATATCGACCCGCAAACGTACAATCCCGGTAAAGTTTCCAGTGCAAAGTTCTGCACCGTATAACCATCATATTTTCTTATTTTCGATAAAATGGGTTTACTGCCGGTTCTTTGTTTAAGTATCGGGTCTATCTGTAGTTTTTCACGTACTTCTTTTTTCAGGCAGGCTTTTCTGTTTTCCCACGAGGCCGAATCGGGGTACAGGCTGTTGAGATAAGTGAGCATTTTCTTACCATCGTCGGGGGTGCGGCGCGGATATTCGTAAGCTTTGATTTTGTAGGTTTTATCGTCCTGTTTCGCATATTTATAGTCGAATAACGACAATACGTTGGTGAGCGACTCCTCTACGGAATAGGGGCGGATGCGGAAATCGGCAAAAGGTACTACTTTGCCGGTGGTGTCGGCATCGTATTTCAAACGAACATCGAAACGCAAACTGATTTCCTGAAGTACGCGGCTAAGCGGTTTGGCAAAGTTGGTTTCGTAGGACTGTGCCGAAACGATACCCGTAGTACTCAGCAATATGCCGAGAATCAGAAAATTGTTTTTGAATATCTTTTTTAAAAGCATGATATACTGTTTTTTTATAATTTTACATTAACGATAGAGTTCAGTCATCGAGAAGCTACCAAAGGTTTGGTTTTCATCCTCATGGCTATCCTGCCTTGCAGGCAATAATCATTTATTTACTTATTATTACCAATTGTTAACTCCGTGGTTTGTCAAATCACGTCTGTTATTTTTCTAATCTCAGTTCTTCGCCATTTACAATTACATCTTTCAGCTGAATTCTTTCACAGTTGATAAATTCGCTTTTTTCACTGCCTTTGATGTTGATGTTGTTCAAGGTTACATCGGTAATGGGTGCTTCTTCAAGTCCACGGATGTAGACAGGTGTTTTTACATCTACCCCGGTAAGGTTGCTGATATGAATATTCCGGAATACAGGGGTTCTTTCGCTTACGGGTTCTTCGGGCATCTTGCTGTATTTCAGATCCAGAATAATGGCCTCGCGCTGAATATTGCGCATTACAATATTGCTTACGCGGATGTTCTCAACCACACCGCCACGTCCGCGGGTCGACTTCAGGCGTATACCACGGTCGGTGCCATCAAATACGCAATTGGTGATTACCACGTTTCGTACGCTTCCGCTCATTTCGCTACCTATTACCACGCCTCCGTGGCCGGCCAGCATGGTGCAGTTGGTTATGGTGATGTTTTCGCACGGAGCGTTGAGCTTGCGCCCCTGAAGGTCGCGTCCGCTTTTGATGGTGATGCAGTCGTCGCCTACCGAAATATGGCTGTCGGAGATATGTACATTGGTACACGATTCAGGATTAATGCCATCGGTGTTGGGCGAGTCAATATTGTGTATGGTAATGCCTTTGATGGTTACATTGTCGCAAAACTCGGGATTTACGGTCCAGAAAGGAGAATTGATAATTTTCACACCTTCGATACGTACTCTTTTGCAACGAACAGGCTGTATAAACGGCGGGCGAAAAAAGCGGCGTTGCAAAGTGTTGATATAGTCCTCGTTGGTGTCGGCATATATGGCTTTTACGTCGTTTTCTTTGTCCCACATGGGTTGATATTTGTTGAGGTCTTTTACCCCGTTACTGGCTAAGTCAACATAAATTCTGAAAAATTCGTCCCACCATTTTTTACCCTGTCCGTCCAGCGTACCTTCTCCTTTAATGGTGATGTTTTCGGCATCCACGGCATAGATAAGCGGGGCGAAGCTTTTCATCATCACGCCCTCGTGACGCATTTCCACAAAAGGCAGATAGTCATCAAAATTATCTGAGAAAAGGAGCGTAGCGCCGGCTTCGAGTTCCAGTGTAATATTACTTTTCATTCTGATGGAGCCTGTCAGGTATTTTCCGGCAGGGAAATACAACGTGCCACCGCCCTGAGCATTCAGTTTGGCTATGGTTTTATTGATTAATCCGGTATTGATTTTTTTACCCGAAGCATCGGCACCGGCTTTGCGCATATCGATAGTTGCTGCCTGCATGGTGAGTATGCCGAGGTGGATTATAGCCCATAAAATGAGAGAAATTCGTTTCATATTAAACATTATTTTGAATAAAGATTTTTAATGATAATGAAACTTGCCTACTTGTCGGTCTGTTTCATTCGGGTTTTATAGTTGTCACGTTTTAAGGTAAATACCCGCTAATCTATGCCTGTTTTATTGTGAAAAATCATTGTTCCGGTAACAAAGATACTATATAACGCACAAAATGTTCTACCTGCTATATGGTTCAGTTAGTTTATCCCCACAGAAAAGTTATATTTTCCACTTTTTACGGTATGTGGACTGCTGCTGTCCGGAAGATAAACTTCGGCAGTGCAATTGGCCGGAACCGATATATCCAGAATAAAGGTTTTATTTCCTGCTTTTTCGGGATTATTGCCCGGTTCTATTCTCCAGGCAACGCTTATTTTTCCGTAAAGCGTTTCTGTACTTGCATTTACATGTTGGAGGTCGCCCGCCACCCGGGGCTTAATAACAAAATGCTGCATACCCGGCGCATCGGCACGGGGCTGTATACCGGCTAATGTTCCGAAAAACCATTCGTCGATTTGTCCCAGCATAAAGTGATTCCACGAGGCTCCCTGCCGCGGATCCCACTGCTCGGTAAGTGTGGTGGCGCCAAACTTCAGCTGAAACCCATAGCCCGGCGCATCGTAATGGTTGTGCATCAGGTACATCAAATCATTCAGGTCGTTGGTTGCTAATGTCTGAAACAGGTAGCGGTTGCCAATATCGCCGGTGGTGAGGCGGTTGCCCTGAGCCTGAATATTGCTGATTAAATTATTGAGCACAGCCTGTCGGTTTTCCGGCTCTACAATATCCATATATACGGCCATGGCGTTGGCTGTTTGGCTGCCGGTGGCGTATTGTTTGGTTTGGCTGTCAAAAAACTTTGTATTCAGCGTGTTGCGCACTTCGTTGGCCAGCATAGAATAATGCTTGGCATCATAGCTATTTCCCACCATTAAAGCCGATTTTACCAGATATTTCAAAGCATAAAAATAATAAGCCGTGGCTACAAAGGGTACAGGAGTATTGCGCGAAAATCCGGCGCGGAAGTTCCCGTAGTCGTACCAGTCGCCCAGTCCGAACGAAAGCACATGCCTGTCGGCCTGCGTAGTCATATAATCTACCCAGCGGCGCATCGACTGGTAATTATCGGTAATTATGGTTGAGTCGCCATAAAATTCGTAATACATCCAGGGCATTATCAGGATGGAACTTCCCCATTCGGGCGACACGCCAAAGTAGTCGGGTTTGCCGTTTTTATCGCCAAAAATATTGTACATAGGCGAAATAGACGATACCGCACCATCAGGATATTGCCCGTCCACCAGGTCGCGCATCACTTTTGGCAGCAGCGACGCCAGATTATAATTATACATCAACACCGGCCCGTTCAGGTGCAGTTGCTCTACCCAGCCCAGCTTCTCGCGATGCGGACAATCGGTAAATACGGCCTGCATATTACTCTCAATGGCTTTTTCGATAAGCACATGGGCTTTGTTGAAAATGTCGTTGGAACATTCAAACGAAGAAACCTGCTGTGATGAGTTGTACACAAAACACGATTTTAAGTCCTTCAGCACAGGCAGTCGGTGCGGGTTTTTATCGCCTTTGAGCACAGCGCCTTCTACCTGAATATATTTAAAACCATAGTACGAAAAGCGCGGATGCCATGTTTCGTCGCCATTGCCCCTGAGCGTGTAGGTATACAGGTGGGGGCGTCCGGTTTGGCGTTGGTCGGCGGCACCTTCGGGCGTTACCGACTCCGAAACTATCAGTGTAATTCTATCGCCTTTTTTGCCATTGACGGTTATTTGCGGGAAGCCTGCCACATTCTGGTGCATGTCAAAAACGATGGCCGTGGCATCCACCTTTCGTTTGGTACGCCGGGTGGCGCTGTCGCACTCGGTTTCCGACAATCGCTTCAAGCTTCGGTAACCGATGTATTCCATAATTTTTATGGGATTTCCCTGCTGCGGTTCCGGTTTGCCTTTGGGCGCATCCTGAATTACTACGGCTTTCCAGTGAGCATCATTAAAAGCAGGTTTATCCCAGCCGGTTTGTTCTTTGCGCGCATCGTAGTCCTCGCCACCGTAAATATCATTGAAAGTAACCGGACTGAAATCGTATTTCCAGCTACTGTCCGAAACTATCTCCTGAGTGCTGTTGTCGGCATAGCGCACAATGGTTTTGAAAAACAGCGTAGGCGCGCCAAACGAAACCCGGAGTTTGGAATAGCGTCCTCCCTGCGTATTGAAAAATCCATTGCCCAGCAAAACACCAAATGCGTTTTCGCCTTTTTTCAGATACGGAGTAATATCGAAAGTGTTGTAATAAACGGTTTTGTCATAATCGCTCCAGAAAGGGGCAAATTCACCGTCGCCCACTTTTTTCCCGTTGATGGTTAGCTCATAATGGCCTAAGCCACAGATGTAAGTGATGGCCTCCTGTACCGGCTTGTTGGCTATAAAAGATTTGCGCAGACATATGCTTTTGCGCGAAACAGAGTCAACGTTTTGCCAAACAGCTTTGTAGGCCGGCGAACCCATTTCGAGGTACGAAAAACGCTTGCCGGCAGGTATCCGGGCCGAGTCGGCACGTATGGCGCCAATCCAGAGTGGCCGGTGGCTTGCATCGCTCCGGCTATCTGTAGTATTGCCTAAAGCCGGTTTGTTTTCCTGTAAAAGGGAACCAAAACCTGATGAGCTTAATGTAGGAGCTATCCGGAAAGACGACCATTGGCTCCAGCCCGAAAGTATTCCGTTTTGATCCCAAATACGGACGCGCCACAGGTATTTCTGCCCGGGGGTTAAGGCTGCGCCACGGTATTTTACAAGCTGACTTTTATCCGAAATCACCTGACCGCTGTTCCAGTTGTAACTATCGCCTTTTATTTCCAGTTCGTAAGCCGACTGACTGAAGCCATTTGCCTCAGACTCAATATGCCATCCAAAGCGAGGCTGTAACGTATTTATGGCTAATGGGTTATGCTGAAACTCGCAGCTAAGCTTGGTAAGTTCCGTAGAAAATACAAAAAGCGGGAAAGCCAATAAAATAAACAGACTTAAAGCAGAACGGTATGTTTTAAGTTGGATATTCATGATAGATGATATGGACTAAATTGAAAAAACTAACGAAAATGATTTACCCTATAGACGAAAACCCCCGAAAATTGTACCATTGACAAATAAACGAAGCTAAAGTTGGGTGAGTTTTTTGGAGGACATATCACATTGCGTATGACTTTAAGAATTTACTTAAATAATGCTTGGAGACGATAATTGACACTGTAAATGACACTGTGTTTAATTTAATTAGGCTGAAAGAAATGAAAGGCTTAATAATGTACTGAAGATGAACTGTTTTAAACTATTGTAAGGCTTTGCCGAAATAAATTTCCGGGAAATTGTTATTTTTAAATAAAGAACATATATCTTTACACACCAAAAGTTATAAAACAGCCAACCATACAATCCCCAAAAATGACAAACGAGCATACGGCCGTTAAGACCACGTATTTTAGTATAGCTGGCAATGTAGCGTTGGCAACTATTAAAGGACTTGCCGGTTTTTTTGGTAATTCTTATGCGCTAATTGCAGATGCCATAGAGTCAACTGCTGATATATTTTCATCAACTCTTGTTTTATTCGGTCTGAAATACGCAAATCGCCCTGCCGACAAAAACCATCCTTACGGACATGGGCGAATAGAGCCGCTGATAACATTTATTGTAGTAGGTTTTTTAATCACATCAGCTACAATCATAGCCTACGAAAGCATCCAAAACATTGGTACCTCCCATGAACTGCCCGAATACTGGACATTATTTGTTTTAGGGACAATAATTATCTGGAAAGAAATTTCTTTTCAGATTGTTTTCAAGAAAAGCAAAGAAACAAAAAGCTCTTCGTTAAAAGCAGATGCCTGGCATCATCGTAGCGATGCCATTACTTCTGTAGGGGCATTTATTGGTATTTCCATTGCCCTGATTTTTGGGAAGGGATATGAAACCGCTGATGATTGGGCTGCCTTGTTTGCGTCAGGTTTTATTCTTTATAATAGTTATAAAATTTTCAGACCGGCATTAGGCGAAATAATGGACGAGTATACCTACGATGATTTGGTTCAGGAAATCAGAACTATCTCGGTTGCTGTAGATGGAGTTTTGGACACTGAAAAGTGTTTAGTACGCAAGGCCGGTTTGAAATACCATGTTGATCTTCACGCTAAGGTAAACAGCAACTTAACTGTAAAGCAGGGTCACGATATAGCACATAAGCTCAAAAGTGAATTGATGTTTAAATTGCCGGAGCTGGCGAGTGTTCTGATTCATATTGAACCAAACGATTAAAACAGTAAAATAATTGTGATATGAGAGTAGCATTGGTTTTTATAAGTTTGTTTTGCGTAAACATAATTATGTGTGCGCAGGATAGTTTAAGTACAGGCTCTGTAAAGGCCGACAGCATTGTAGCATTGCCTGCACCAGCAGATAGCAGTGTTGTTGCAGATAGTTTGCCTCTGCTGCCTGAGCATTATTTGTTCACTCAACGCTTGTTATGGAGTGAGAATGGGCTAATGAGAAACTTTAAAAAGTTTGAACTTTCAAGAGAATCAAGAGACATAGAGATGAATATTCGCTCAATAGCCATAGCTGCTCATCAATACCTCGGATATGCAACATTGCTAGGGATGGTTGGTACCGGAATTGCCGGTCAGCAGCTATACAAAGGTAGTACCAGTAACAAAGACTTACATGAAGGGCTTGCCGGATTTACTAACATATGCTACTATTCAACAGCCGTTTTAGCTCTGTTTCAGCCACCTCCAATGCACAATCGGGCTTCAGGATTTACAAAACTCAGGATTCACCGGACTTTATCCATTATTCATTTGTCAAGTATGATAGCTACTAATGTATTAAGTGGATTACAAGAAGACAATTCCAAGCTCAAGCCATATCACAAAGCTGCTGCAATTACGGCATTCAGTTCGTTGTTTTTGGCTACAGTAGTAATTAAATTATAAATTTCACAACACATGGAACAGTTCTTATGGGATTTTGCAGTATATATTAGTCTGCTCGGCTTTGTTTTGCTTATTATAGCGTTGCTAACAGGATTAAGGATTATCAAAATCAAGCAAAAATTCAAAATTCACAGAAAAGTAGCCATTGCAGCTTTTATTGCAGTGATTATACACGCAATAATTATGATTTATTTTTACTTTTTTACATAACATATTTGCATGCTCCAACGTTATTTAAATGCAGATATTGAAAGAATTTTTTATTACATATTGTAAAAAATAATAAACATGAAAAAACTATTTTTTGTAACAGCCGCCATTCTTTTATCAGTGCTTATGGCCAATGCAGATCCTGCGAAAAAAGTGAATTTAACTTATCAGAACGGCAAACTTAAAATCGAAGCCATCCACCGTGTCAAAGATGTAAAAACGCATTATATCGACAAGATTGTAGTTAAAGTTGATGGCAAAGATGTAAAAACGCTGGCTTTAAAGTCACAGAGTTCTAATGATGCTGAAACTCTTGAATTGGTTATTCCCGAAATAAAAAAGGGCAGCAAAATTGAAGTAACGACCCGTTGCAATGAATTTGGTAGCAAAACAGGTAAGTTAACGGTAGAATAATTCAATTTTAGACACTGGTCTTAAGTATTAAAGCGCCAATTTAATTTTCCACCCATCACACTCCGGTAAATCCGCGATTGTCTTCTCTTATCCCCACTCTCACCAGTGGGGTTTTTTATTTCCTTAAAATATTTGCAAAAATATAACAACTAAAACAAAAAAGACATATATTTGCAAATGAGTTAAATAATCAATACTGACAGAAATAATTTGCGATATGGAAACTGCTGGGAATGCGAATGAGATTAACGCGGTCTGTTTAAAGTTAGACAGCCTTTTTGACTTAAGGCTAACGGCACAAATTAATGGTACCGGATTACACTTTGAGAAGTTATTACATGCAACGGATCTGATATCAGGGAGTCATTATTACGTTTTGCAAATCAGTTCCGAAATCATATTGTTCAGCAAAACAGCGGAACTGTATGGAGGACTGATTCGGGTTATTGAGAAAGAGCTCAATAAAATAAGAGACGAGATAAATAACTGCCAATCTAAGCTGGCAACCGATGTGGAGTCGGATAAAGCGCGTATCCATTCGCAACTGGCCGAGCTGGGGCATAGAGAAGACAAGCTATATAAAATAATAGGGCAGATAGAGGAATACCCCGGAGTAAAATAAAAACGGCGTGAGCAGAATTGCTTAATGTTATCTGCGATTGGCAAGGTGAATGTGACTGCGCGTAACAGGGTGTGATTTTTTGTGTGCTTCCTGCCCGGCCATTCGGTTGTGTAAAGAAGTGCTGGGTAGCTAAAATTTTTGATTTATTGAGGTAGAAAAAAGTCATTTCATGAGTAGCAATACAATAGATACAAAGAACAAACTCGATGCCGGCTTAAGCTTCAAAGTTTCGCTTTTCAGGGAGGTGATTAAGAAAACAAAGCCTCATAAACACGACCAGTATTTTGAGTTGATTTTTCTTTCGCAGGGTGAAGGGTTTCACTGTATTGAGTCGGACAAAATGATGATTACAACTCCCGATTTCTATTTTCTGAAACCGGGTCAGCTGCATTACTGGCAATTCACCTCTATTCCCAAAGGATTCGTTATTTTGTTCAACAACAGTGAGTTTGATCCTGTAGATGAACATTTGCTTTTGGATTTAATCCGAAAACTGAATGATACAACCCGGTTAAGGATACCCGATGAGCAATATCCTGCTCTATTGTTGGAAGAAATTTATAAGGAGTTTCGGCTCAACAGGCAATACTCGAAGGAAATTATTCACGGATTGCTCAAAGCTCTTTTCGGAAAATTGCTACAAATTAGTGACGATAACACCAATATTCAGACTCAACCGCAATCTGTTTTTGAGCGATTTATGGAGTTGCTTATAAAAGAGTGCCCCCGGTTGCATAAAGTAAATGAATTTGCTGATTTACTGAACACTACACCTCAGAATTTGAATATTGTTTGTAAGAGCAAAACCGGTAAAACGGCAAGTCAAATAATTACAAGCCAGTTACTGCTCGAAGCTAAGCGCTATATTCTCCATACCGATAATACGGTAAACGAGATAGCCGATATTTTATCGTTTTCGGACAGCTCCAATTTTGTGAAGTTTTTCAAAAAACACGAAAACCTGACACCCATACAATTCAGAGACCAACATTTTCAATAATACCATTTTACCATACATTTATACCACTGCTCCAGTGTCAGTTTAATCTATTTTTGTTCAATATAATTTAAAAATAGATTTGTATGGAAATAGTCATTATTTGTTTAGCTGTTTTTTTTACAGCTATCTTAACTTTTTTCTCGGGTTTTGGACTGGGAACTATTCTGGCTCCCGTTTTTGCCATATTTTTTCCCATTGATATTGCCATTGCATTAACAGGCGTTGTGCATTTCTCCAATAATATTTTTAAAATAGCGTTGGTTGGAAAAAACACCGATAAAGCTGTCTTGTTACGTTTTGGAATCCCGGCCATTCTTGCTTCATTCGCAGGAGCCTGGCTGCTGCTGAAAATTACTGTTTTGTCTACACTCTTCCAATATGAGCTTTGGGGAAAAGTTTTTGAGGTAAGCCCGGTGAAACTTATTATTGCCTTGCTGCTGATAGTTTTTTCAATTCTTGAAATCTTACCTTCATTTCAGAAAGTACAGTTTGGCAAAAACAACTTAGTGTTAGGCGGTATTCTTAGTGGATTTTTTGGCGGACTATCGGGCATTCAGGGCGCAATTCGTAGTGCATTCTTAATCAAAAGCGGACTTTCCAAAGAAGCATATATTGCCACAGGGGTAGTTATTGCCTCATTGGTTGACTTTACCAGATTGTCGGTTTATGCGTCACGTTTCGCGTCGGCAAATCTGCACGAGAACCTCACGCTTTTAATTTCGGCAACACTTGCAGCCATTGCCGGGGCGTATTTCGGCAAAAAATTATTAAAAAAAGTAACCTTACGAAGCATACAGCTTATGGTAGCCATAATGCTTATCTTCATTTCCATTGCTTTAGGCTCGGGACTAATATAATTCAACACATTACTGCGAATGATTAACTGCGAAAACACATAATGTGCTCGTATATTGTTGTTTATACTGTGGAGATTATACTGCTTTCAAATATTGGTTATTGAAGAATTAAACATAACGCTGATTTGCACTGTTGTAACAGATAAACACAGCCAATAAAAAACAATGTTTACAGTAGAGCAGATTGAGAAAGCTCACGAAAAAGTAAAATCGGGAGCCGATTTTCCAAAGTATATTCAGGAAATCAAACTAATGGGAGTAATAGCATTTGAAACGTGGGTAACCGACAGCCATACCGTATATTTCGGCGAAAATGATTTTCAAACCCACTCATTGCCGCAATATGAGAACCTGACAATAGCAGATGATACCGACGGTGAGAAATTTGTTCGGTACCTGAAAAGCCACCAGCAGGGCGAAACCGATTATTTTACATTTTGCCGGCACTGCGCTGTAACTGGCATAGAAAAATGGTTTGTATCGCTCCACGCAATGACTTGTACCTATTACGACAAAGCCGGAAATGAAATTCTGGTAGAGTCTATTCCGCAATAATTTGCTCGCCAACTTGCGGCAGTGGTTTAATCAATGCTTGTTCAGCCCCGGTGATTTCGTGTTCTGAAGTGTTTTCTTTCTGAAAGCTCTGATAATGAGTGATGATTCTTACGCACAACGTAATCATATAGTACAAGTTCTGCTTTTTGCAACGAACTTACAGCCGGATTCATGTTGTATAAAATTTTATGGATTAATAATCAAGGCATAGCGGCATGTTTACGCACGTTTGCGAGACGTTCGGAAAAGGATTTGTTTTGCCTTGCTGTCTGCATGTTGTAATCGGCTTGCATACGGATAAAAATACCGCCATCAATACCCAATGCGGCTTCAAAGAGCAAAGCGTATTCGGTTGTTACCGGACGTTTTGAATTCAATACTTCGTTTAATACAGAATAAGCCACGCCCATTTGCGCAGCAAGGCGACGTTGCGATATACCGCGAAATTCAATTTCTTCTTTCAGTATTTCGCCCGGATGCGTTGGTTCATACGGGGTGATGTTGTTTGCTATCATGCGGGGGTCAACCCCTTTTAAAGTAATCATAATGCTTTTACTTATAATGGTTTGACAATTCGAGAATATTACATACCGAAACAATAGGTTCAGCCCCATTGTCGGTTACCGTAAACTCAATACGGTATTGATTGTTTACCCTGATGGAAGAAATACCCGCTTTGTCGCCTTTCAATACTTCGTAATTCAATGAATTGATAGCAAACAAGTCTTCTATTCTTTCCGCACTTTCAAGGGTTTTAATACGTTCCCTGTATCTTTTCGCAATATCCGGTTGAAATCGGTGTTTCTTATCCGTTGTTTTGCCCTTTTCGTACAAATCACGCAAGTATTCTTTTTCAAAAGATACAATCATACCGTTTCATTTATTGGAGACAAATATAACACTAATTTTTGAGTGTTCGCAAAAAATAGAATATTTTTATTGGACTTTTGTTGATGTGGTACTTTGAGAGTATGTCATAGGTTAGGTGTTGGGTTGCTTTACTTGCTATGCAATTGCATTACAAATGCACAAAAAATCGTGTACATTTCCGTGTATATGTTTTTAAGTAGCTGATATTCTATACTATTTATAGAACCGTAAGTACAAAGACCCTTTTTTTAGACATATTGTCATGATTCGTAACCGTGCAATGAGTTTCGTTGTATTGGCTGGCGAATTTTTTATGGCTCAATTTAGAACTTAAACGGTCAACAAAAGTGCTACAAAGACCGTCAACAATGGCAATGTGAATGAATTTGGGTTCTGTTTACTGCTTCAAACGGGGCGCACCCTTACATTGTCCATTTATGATGACTTGGGAACTGAATTGGGGACAACAAGTGTGCCGGTGTCATTTTATCGAAATAAACGCACTATCGTTGAGGGTAATTTGTTGGATGTGATAAACCAAAAATCTTTTTGTCGTTACGGTTTCCGATGAATGGGATAGTGATCTGGTTGTGCCAATACAATAATTTCCCATTCTATTTTTATTCAGTACACTATTAGCACACACTTATAAAAGAATAAAGCCCCAAAATCAATTGATTAAGAGGCTTTAAAGTACCCAGAGCCGGGATCGAACCGGCATGGAAGTGAATCCACTGGTGTTTGAGACCAGCGCGTCTACCAATTCCGCCATCTGGGCGTAAGCGGGTACAAAAGTAAACTTTTTTTCGGAACTTGCAAAAAATAACTTCAAATATTATTTCTAATTGCTTGTTGTGTGTAAAAAAAAGTTTTTGTGCCTGCCTCCGGCTGTTGTTATGCGTTGTGTTGAGTAGTGGCGTGGGGTGTACCGCACCACTGTTTTATGCTTTTCGCGCCGTAACGTAGTCGTTGCGTTTACCGCTGAATATGTCATAGCGGTTGTAGTAACATTCCAGCTTCCCGTTGAGCAGTTTTACCCGTGCGGCAGGCTTTAGCCCTATTTTATCTAAGCATTCTATATGTGAGCTAATCAGCCAGCATGAGCTTCCGGGAAATTTATGCTTCATCACCGACCCCAGAGTGGCATAAAGCCCGAAAATGTCGTCGGAAGTAATACGCTCGCCATAAGGTGGGTTGGTTACCATCAGGCAGCCGGCCGAGGGGGCTTCCAGTTCGGAAATCGGTTTCACATCTAAGCGGATGTATTTTTGCAAACCGGCACTTTTCACGTTTTGTTCGCTTATTTTGATAGCCCGCGATGAAATATCCGAACCATAAATCAGATGTTCGAAGGGTCGTTCTTTGGAGTCGTCGTGGTAGATATTTTCAAATAATTCACGATCGAAGTCTTTCCATTTTTCAAAAGCAAAGGCCGATCGGTACAGCCCCGGTGGTACATTTAACGCTATCAGCGCAGCCTCTATCAGGAGCGTACCCGAACCGCACATGGGGTCGATAAAATCGGTTTTCCCGTCCCATCCGGACATGAGTATCATGCCGGCTGCCAATGCTTCGTTGATAGGCGCTTCGTTTTGCGAAATACGATAGCCGCGTTTGTGCAGCGAGTCGCCCGAGCTATCGAGCGATATGGTACAGGTACGTTGCGAGATGTGGATGTTGAGCATAAGTTCCGGGTTGTCGAGCCTAACCGAAGGACGATCGCCGGTATGTTCTTTGAACCAGTCAACTATAGCGTCTTTTACGCGGTACGATACAAACTTGGAGTGATTGAAATCGTCGGAATACACGGTAGATTCGATGGCAAATGTGGTGTTCACCGACATATAATTGCTCCAGGTAATTTTTTTTACCTGTTCGTAAACCTCATCGGCATCCGAAGCTCTGAAGGTAAATATCGGTTTCAGTACACGCGATGCTGTGCGCAGGTGTATGTTGGTTTTATAGAGCAGGGCTTTGTCGCCGGTAAAGCTTACTGCCCGGCGCTGTATGGCCACATTGTTGGCTCCCAGTTTAATCAACTCGGTAGCTAATACTTCTTCCAGCCCCATAAAGGTTTTGGCTATCATTTCAAATTCCATCGGTACGTATTTATTTTATATCGTGTGTTTTTTGTGCTGAACTATTCTGGCTCCCGCGGGTACATCGGCATCTACCCAGATATTACCTCCTATCACTGCGCCATCGCCAACATGGATGGTGCCGAGGATGGTAGAATTGGAGTAGATAATCACGTTGTTGCCAATGCGCGGGTGGCGCTGTATTCCTTTAATAGGGTTGCCATTGTTATCCAACGGAAAACTTTTGGCGCCCAGAGTTACCCCCTGATACATTTTTACATGGCTTCCGATAATGGCTGTTTCGCCTATAACCACGCCTGTGCCGTGGTCGATGGTGAAATACTCGCCAATGGTAGCTCCCGGGTGTATGTCAATTCCGGTTTCGGAGTGAGCCATTTCGGTAATTATACGCGGAATAAGCGGTACGCCCAAATGAAGCAGGGCGTTGGCTATGCGATAATTGCTGATGGCACGGATGCTCGGGTAGCAAAAAATAACTTCGCCAAAGCTTTTGGCCGCCGGGTCGCCATTGTAGGCAGCTACCACGTCGGTGTGTAAACGCTCCCGTATGGAGGGCAATTGGTCAATAAACTGAGTTGCTTTTTCGCGTGCCGTTTTATCTATTTCGTTGCAAAGGGTGTCCTTCTGTCCACTGTCGAAACAAAGGCCGGCCTTTATCTGTAAAGTAAGTAGTACTTGTAGCTTATCGATATTTACCCCGATATGATAAAGCATGGTTTTGGAGTTCACCGCCGCATCGCCAAAATAGCCGGGAAACAGAATGGCTCTGATAGTTTGTACAATTTCTTCGAGTACCTCTATAGAAGGCATGGGGTTGTTCTCGTTGCGCTGATGGCATACATCGGCAAAACTCTCCACATCAGCTAATTTTTTAATTGTGTCTAATGTACTTTTATTCATTTCTATCGGGTTTTAACATTGTATTGACGGCTTCGATGGCATTTAGCAGTCTTTGGTGGCCTGTGCCGCCTGTAATTCTGAAAGGTTTACCTGTTTTTTCAATTTCCTTTTGGTACCATTCAAAGAAAAAATCTCTGTCGGAGCCATGCTCGCGAACCTTATCGGGCTGCCAGGGCAAGTCGGGCAGGCAAAGCAAATAAGCGTCGTAGATATTTTTCTCAAGATGTTTCGTCACAAAATCGGGAACAGTTTTGTAACAGTATTCAAACCATACTTTAGTTATAATCAGGTCGGTGTCAAAAAAAACATATCCGTTTCCGGGTCGGTGCAGGTATTCATTCTCCTGTTCTATTTGCCGGATAGCGATATTGCAAATGTCCTGAAAATTATAAGCCTGACCAAGATTTTCAATATAGCTTCGTGCATATTCAGGTACCCATTCGCCATCAAAATGCTTTGCAAGCAAGGCCGCCAGTTCTGTTTTTCCGGTCGACTCCGGGCCGAGGATGGCTATCTTAAACATTTAAATCAGTTTGCTGTTTGTTTCAGGGTTTGAAAATCTTCAGTATATTTGTTGCGCTTAGCGTTTCTTTTTTTTGATAAGCAATAGTAATAAGAATCCCGAATCCTGATTATTATGTACAAAATTACTACAATTATTCTGCTTTGTATAATATTTTTATTATTAAGTGTAAAAACTTATGCTCAAAATACTGATATTGAGATTTTAAGCCATATAAATCAGGAGTCATCTTCTTTTTTGAGAGATTATTCAAAACTGGCGTCCAATACTACTAAAGTTGCCGGGCTTGCTGTGCCGGTAGTTATCGGTGCGGTGGCATTAATCAATCAGGATGACGACCTGCTTAAGTCCGGTATATATATAGCCGCAAGTCAGCTTGCAACCGTGGCGCTTACGTATTCGTTTAAATTGGTGGTTGACCGGCCTCGTCCCTATATTACTTATCCCGACAAAATAGTGGCCTACGATGCGCTTTCGTCATCCTCTTTTCCTTCGGGGCATACTTCATTTGCTTTTGCTACGGCTACTTCGCTCAGTATCGAATTTCCGAAGTGGTATGTCATAGCGCCATCGTATCTGTGGGCTTGTTCCGTAGGGTATTCCCGGATGAATCTGGGTGTACATTACCCTTCGGATGTGCTTGTCGGAGCTTTGTTGGGTGCGGGCAGCGCTTATCTGACCTACAAACTGAACCAATGGTTCTGGAAAAAGTGCGACAATAAAAAGCTGATAGGACTTCAGACGTATTTGTAGCTCTTATTCCTCGGTATCAACAGCTTTGTTCTTTAGCCTTATTTTCAGCCAGATAAATCCGGCAAGAGCCGAAATTAACGAGCCGGCCAAAATAGCCATCTTGGCAGCATTGGTCATTTCGTAATCCTGAAACGCGAGCATGGTGATGAAGATAGACATCGTAAATCCAATTCCTCCCAGAAAACCTGTTCCGGCAATAGCCGACCAATTCAGGTCTTTAGGCAGCGAAGCCAATTTCAGCTTTACACCCAGAAATGAGAACAAGGTTATACCCAGCGGTTTTCCTATAAAAAGTCCAAGTATAATACCCAAACCCGAAGCACTTACCAGGCTGCTCTGCCAGTCCGGGCCTATCGTTAGGCCTGTATTGGCCATAGCAAAGAGGGGTAGAATGACAAAGGCTACCGGCTTTTGCAAAAAATGTTCAACTGCTTCGGATGGCGAAACTCCTTTGTTGTTTTTACCAAAAGGAATGGCAAACGCCAGTAATACACCGGTAATGGTAGCGTGAATGCCCGAATGCAGCATAAAGTACCACATGGCCACACCACCAATCAGATAAGGCAGAAGATTGTATACCTTGAGCTTGTTGAGCAGTATCAATACAGCATAAATTCCCAACGCTATCAGTAAATGAACTACCGAGAGTGACGAGGTATAGAAAATGGCAATAACAATGATGGCGCCAAGGTCGTCGATAACGGCCAGGGCGGTCAGGAATATTTTTAATGATCCGGGGACTTTGTTGCCCAACAACGAGAGTATCCCGATGGCAAAGGCAATGTCGGTAGCCATAGGGATTCCTGCACCCGACTGCGAAGGAGTGCCGTAGTTCAGAAGCAGAAAAATGCCGGCAGGAACAAGCATTCCACCTAAAGCTGCTATTACAGGTAGCGAGGCATTTTTGATTTTGGAAAGCTCTCCGTTGTATACTTCGCGTTCGAGCTCAAGTCCTATAAGCAAAAAGAACACGGTCATTAGTCCATCGTTGATCCAATGAACTAATGAGTGTTCTGCTAATTGAGTGTTCCAGAAACCGGAATATGTATCCTGAAAGGCTGAGTTGGCCAACACCAGCGAAATAATGGTTACAAATACAAGTATCAGGCCACCAGCTTTTTCACTTTTAAAGAAATCGGTATATATTTTTGTTAGAATCATACAACTTAGTGTCTTGAAAAATTACATAAGGTTAACAAAAATATACGCTGAATTGTTTATTTAATTTCTGGCTTTAAGTTCTTCTTCTGTTTTTACCTTTAAGCCCGGCTTTTCCTTAACTGCCTGACGCAGATATTCTTCAGGATAACCGGCGCGGATAATGGAGGGCGGTATATGAAATGAATTTTGGATGAATTTTCCGTTTTCTTCTTTTTTGATATTACCATCCATGTATTTTACAAGCAGATACTCGCCTAATTTCTTCCAGGCTTCGGTTGATGTTTCGGCTTGCGAGTTGCTAAAGTTGGTGAGGAAAACCCGTGCTTCGGTTTCGTTCATGCTTGCAGCTACTTTGTCAATGGCAGGTACCAGGGTGTTGAAGTCTGATTCCCAATGTGCCTGAACCTTTTTAATATCGGGCATCATAAAGCTGTACTTACCGTAAGCATAGTTGGCCACCCAGTTGTAAATCCAGAATGCCGAAGTGCCGGAATATTCCAGTAAAGAGCCGTTGTGCTCGTCGAAGCAGGCAGGCACCTTGGTGATACCGCAATACATAGGCACGTACAGGCACGAGGCAGCATCGTCGACACCAAACCAGAGTACTCCACCAATATAATCGGGTAGCCAACTGCGCATTTGACCTACAAAGGTAAAGCCAGTTTGCTGCGTAGCTACCGGCCGTTCGTGTACATACTCCACGCCATCTACCTTAAAAGTAAGCGGACTATGACGCAGTTTGCTTCCAAATGGGCCAGCCAGCACACCTTTGGTCATATCCAGTTCAGTGCCTTCGTATTGATCGCGCATATAGTCTTTTACGTTCTGAACGCTTATTTTTGCAGTCGGTTTTATCCATAAAGGCATGCGCTCGGCAGTTTCGCCTTTGATGTAGGTGATGTATTTTTCCATGGCCGGATCGGCTTTGCGGAAAATGCTCCACACGCGGCCTTCGCAAATACGCAACGCCAGATAATCAAGCGGGGCGTAAGTATCGGAAAAGCTGAAATCTTTGTTTTTTCCTTTGAAGTAGCCTTTTTCGCGAGCAAAAACCACTACATCTTCGGAGTAAAGACAGTTGTTTTTGTCGTCGAACGGAAATGTGGTAATACGAGCCTGATTAGCATGAGCCGAAACACAGTCGTCGGGCAAACGCTGAGCTACCCAAACAGCTCCTTTGTTATTTGTTCCTTTTCCAATCATTTCCAGTATCCAAACCTCGTTGGGGTCGGCTATCGAAAACGATTCTCCTGAACTGTAATAGCCGTATTCGGCCACCAGATCAGTCATTACCTTAATAGCTTCGCGGGCTGTACGCGCACGTTGCAGAGCAAGGTACATAAGGCTTCCGTAGTCGATAATAGCGGTGGTGTCAACTAATTCTTCGCGCCCGCCAAAAGTGGTTTCGCCTATACAAACCTGATGCTCGTTCATATTGCCCACCACCGAATAGGTTTTTTCTACCTGTTTTATTTTTCCAAGATATTTGCCGGTATCCCATTCGTAAATGTCAACCATAGTGCCGGCCGGATAAGTAGCCGCGGGTTTATAATACAATGCGCCAAAAAGAAAATAAGAGTCGGCAGAATAACTGATTATCGTAGAACCATCGGCTGAAGCATTTTTACCTACTAAAATATTGGTACAAGGAGAGGCTGATGTCCAGCCCATTAGCAGAACAGCAAAGAATAAAAATCGTTTTATCATTGATATAATATGTTGTATTTTTATGGGAATTTTTTTACGAGTAGCAAAGATAATGTATAAAAATTAAAAATCAAAACATATTCATCTGACATTTAACTATATGCGTTTTAAAAATTCTCAATAAGATATATGCAAACATACTCAGGTGCTTAGAGTTTTGGTAAAACGGAATTTGTGTTGTACCCATCGGGGTATAATGATTGTTCCGATAAGCAGATACAGGTAGTAGCTGAGTAGCCGCCATAAAACGATAATGAGTATAACCGGACCGCTACCAATACCGATGTCGTTGTAGTATTGTTTGAAAGCGTACTCGCTTACGCCACTACCTCCCGGTGTGGGGCTTATAATCATAACCAGCCACAGGGTGAGTTGCCTACCGAAAACAACAGCGTGGTTGATGTTGGCCGTAAAAATCAGGAAAAGCGCATTGACTACCAGGAAGCGCGATGTCCAGGAAATAAAGGTAGCAAGCCCTGTTTTTATCCAGAACGATGCGTTCTTTTGTCGTAGTTCGGCCGATGCTTCAATCAGTCCGTGTCCAAATTCGTCAGTTTTGTGCTTCCAGCGTTTCAGCACCGGGAGCTTAAATACCATTTGTAAAAATCCGGAGATTATATCCGGTCGGTGAAAGAGCCCGATGTACAACAGGGTTGTCCAGATACAAATAATGATATAGATGGTCTGAAACATAATGCTTATGGTGGAGGCTATGATATTGCTGCCGTTGAATAATTCGCCGATAGGAATAAAAAACAGCAGCACGGGACTTGCTACCACAAAGTAAAGCTCGTCGAGCAGAAGGCCGGCAAACATCACCGCGGTGCTTCGTCCGGCACTCACTCCTTCTTTATTCATAAACAAGGCCACCAATGCCGAGCCTCCAATGGCCGACGGTGTAATGGCCGAAGTAAACTCGCTAAGTATATGTACATTAAAAGCTTGTGTCCAGGATAGTTTTTTGTCGGTAAGTAACCTGAAGCGCCAGATAATTCCCATATCGCGCAGCAGCATCAGGCATATTGCCGAAATCAGAAAGGTAATACTTCTGCTCGAAATACTGATATGGTCTAACGTGGCAGGGTCAAATTCGTCGATAATAAGCAGTGCCGTTACGGCAAGTCCCATACAAACAGGCAGGGCTATTTTCCATCCGGTTACAGGATTCTGGTTTTTGTCAGGCATTTTTACGGTAATTGGTTACTTTACGGTCAATCAGGTTCAGGTAGCGGCTGTGCACTTCGGCGCTTACATCTTCCCACGAGCGGGCTATGGTGGCCGCAGCGTTTTGGCCTGCTTTGTGCAAGCTGGCTTTGTCCGACATCAGGGAGCGAAGTTTTGAAGCCAGGGCCTGTGGCGAGTTTTCAATCAGGAATCCGTTGATGCCATCGCCGATTATTTCCGACGCTGTGGAACCTTTTACTAATATGGCCGGCGTTTGCATGGCTGCGGCTTCGCGTACCACCAGCGGGGCATTGTCGTAAACCGACGGAAACAGGAATACATCGGCAGCAGCATAGTATTTTTTCAGTACGTTCCTATCCAGAACCACGCCCTCGAACTTTACTTTGTCCTGAATACCGGCTTCGGCTACCCGTTGCTTCATTTCATCGGCAGCATAGCCTGCGCCAATAAAAAACATGCAGTAATCCATATCCCGTAGCATGGCAAGGCTATCAATAATCAACGCTGTGTTTTTTTCCCAGATATGCTGGCCTACAAACAGAAATACAGGCTTGTTGGTTGGTATGTTCATTTCGCGTCGCGAAGCGGTTTTGAATACATCCACATTGGGCATACCGGCAAAATCGTTGCCATTTTCTACTACTGTCACCTGTCCCTTATAGCCGTATTGGCGTATGGTTTCTTCTACGGCAGCCTGCGGAATCCATACTTCGTCGGCTTTTTCATAAAACCGGATAAGCTCTTTCATTAATAATGATACCACTGTTTTGTTAGGGATAGCCCGTTCAAAGTCATCCTTGTATTTGGAGTGAAAAGTGGCCACCAGTGGTATGTTCCGTTCGCGGGCAATGCGCAGAGCCAGCTGTCCCGAAGTAAACGGACAATGCGCATGAACTAATCCGAATGGAATTCTGTCCAGCTTATTCTGAAAAGTAAGGTCTATCTCGGGTAGCCCCAGCCGGTATGGTTTGCGCGTAAACAGTGGCAACGACGAGTAGCGGTATACCGGGTAAGGCTCGCTTATAATATAGTTGGGCGCTTTAGGTGTAACCACACATACCGGTTGGTTCATGCGGTACAGCCAGTAGGCGGTATTGTAAGTGGCCACGGCTACTCCATCCATAATCGGAGGAAAGCTGTCGTTAAATAAGCCAATCATCGGAATTTGGTCTCTGGTGTTGTAAATGCTCATATTTTAATTGTTTATAGAACCCGGCTTGACTTTTTTTTTGTACACAAATTCACTAAGATACAATCTGTTTTTAATTGGTGTCTTTGGGTCTTTGATGTTTGTAATTATCATATTTTCAGGTATATTATTATTATTGTATAAAGCCATATAAGCTTGAAAGCGTTTTTTTTTAAACACAAAGTCACAAAGTCACTAAGATACAATCTGTTTTTAATTGATGTCTTCGGGTCTTTGTGTTTGTAATTATCATATTTTCAGTTATATTATTATTGTATAAAGCCATATAAGCTTGAAAGCGTTATTTTTAAACACAAAGTCACAAAGTCACTAAGATTCAATCTGTTTTTAATTGGTGTCTTCGGGTCTTTGATGTTTGTAATTATCATATTTTCAGGTATATTATTATTGTATAAAGCCATATAAGCTTGAACGCGATTTTTTTAAACACAAAGTCACAAAGTCACTAAGATTCAATCTGTTTTTAATTGGTGTCTTCGGGTCTTTGTGTTTGTAATTATCATATTTTCAGTTATATTATTATTGTATAAAGCCATATAAGCTTGAAAGCGTTATTTTTAAACACAAAGTCACAAAGTCACTAAGATTCAATCTGTTTTTAATTGGTGTCTTCGGGTCTTTGTGTTTGTAATCTATGTCTACTTTCTTCTTATAAAACTTAACTATTGTGTACTATGTGTCAAAAATCAAGATAAATATATAGCTAAATTTAAATGAGTTTTTTTATTTTATATATAATTAAATCAATATCTTGCATCGCGAATGTAAAATTAGCATGTTGATATTTCAATTTTGTGTAATTTTGCAATAAATAATGTAAAATAATTGCACATGACTTTATCCACTCTTTCCTTATTGTTGGGCGCTTCGCTTTCCACAGCGCAAATGCCTGCTGATACCATGAAGCAGAAAGAAATTAAAGAAATTACTGTTTACAGTATTTCTGCTCAAAATCTGGCATTGCCTTATGTAAAGGTCAATCAGAAAACAATCGAGGCGCACAATTTTGTAACTCCTGCCGACGCTTTGAGTTCCGAAACCGGTATTTCGGTTGTAAAAGATGGCTCGTGGGCTACTTCGCTGAATGTAAGAGGCTTGTCGGAACAGCGCTTGTTGCTTCTGTCGGACAACGACCGCATGCTTACTGCTACCGATATTGCCGGAGTAATGTCGGCTATCGACTTAAACAATCTGGAAAAAGTAGAGGTGATTAAAGGCGCCGGCTCCGTAATATACGGCACAGGCGCTATGGGTGGTGTGGTAAATTTTGTTTCGGAACGCGCCGGATACTCCGAAAAGTTTATGACCTCGGGCAAAGTATCTACCGGTTACAGCACTGTGAATAAACTCTGGAATAACGCGGCCAATATCAATTTGGCCGACAGCAACTGGTATATCGGCATTTCGGGCAGCTACCGCAAAGCCGGGAATACGGTTACGCCGATGGGCACAATTTCAAACAGCCAGTTCAATGAGGCATCTTGGGGTTTGAACGGAGGTATGACCTATGGCGGCAATCAGGAATTGCTTATCGGTTACAACCATTCCGAGGCCTGGGATGTGGGTTTGCCCGGGAGTAATGTATTCCCGAAAACATCGGTGGTGCGCTACAAAAACTTTAAACACAACCACATGAATGCCGAATATATATTCAGGGATTTGACCGATGTGCTTGCCGAACTGAAGTTTAAAGCTTATATGCAGAATATAACCAGAGATGTTGAAAACAGGGTGAATGCGGGTACGCTGATATTGCCATCGAGCAAAAATATAACTTATGGCGGCAAAGCCACGGCCGACTTGTATTTTAATGACTATAACACCATGGTGGTGGGTGTTGAGGGCTGGCAGCGCGACTCGGAAACCTCGCGGCTCAGAGTGGTGGAAAGCAGCGATACTACTGTGATAGGTGAGCAACCTACCCCCAATGCCAAAATGTTTGATGCGGGCGCTTTTATCTTGTACAAATATGTGATTGATCCGAAATATCTCAAAATGAATTTCGGGCTTCGCGGCGATTATATCCGCACCCAAAACGATACGGCATTTAATCAGGTGTTTAAATATATTATTTCCGACGGACAACGCAATGATGCATCCTTTGTGCAAAAAGTGCTTTTCCTGCCGCGTACGCATCACCAGATTTCGTATTCTGCTCATGTAGACCTGGAGTACAATCCGGCCAAAGGCAACAGGATTGGGGTGTCGGTAGCCAATTCGTACCGCGTACCTTCTGTGGAAGAGCGGTTCAAATACATTGATCAGGCCGGAACACTGCGCGTGGGCAATCCAAACCTGAAGCCCGAAAGAGGGTTTTTCGGAAATTTGTCGTACAGCTACAACAACCGGAAAGTACTTGTGAAATTTGATGTGTTTGCCAATTACCTGCTCGACCTGATTACCGAGCAACAGGGAACTTACAACTACCCCGGTGGAGGCTCGGTGGCTGCTTTGGTAAATGTAAATGTGGATAAAGCCTTGTATCTGGGAGCCGAAGCCGATGTGGAATGGATTGTAACCAGAAGCTTGTGGGTAAAAGCCAATGCGTCGTATGTAAGGGCTAAAAACGCCGACACGGGCGACTACCTGCCGCTGATACCGCCGGCTCACGGATTAGCCTCGGTCAATTACCGGTTAGACCGAAAATTTGAAGCTTCGGCAACGGCAGTATGGGCTGCCAAACAGGCCGAAGCGGCTGTAGGCGAAACCCAAACACCGGGCTACGTAATCTATAATTTTGATATACACTCTACGCCTCTGAAGTTCAGAAACGCGTTTATCCAGCTTTTTGGTGGTGTTGAAAATGTTTTCGATAAATCGTATAAAAATCACCTGTTCAACAACCGCGGCATAGAGTTTTACGAACCGGGACGAAATATCTTTGCCAAACTGAAATGCTCGTGGTAGTGCTTTAAGCCCCTCCCAACCTCCCCAAAAGGGGAGGCTTTGCGATGCCGGGTGGTTTTTTGGGCCACATAGTGCCACATAGATTTTTCTTTTTCTTATCTAAAACCGAGAACACATAGTTGTAAATGTTTTCAAACATTTACTTGGGTGGGAGGGTTTTTTTGTGTCTTTGTGGCTTTGTGTTTAAAAAATATTAAATCTTACCGGCTTAGCGCCTTGGCGCCTTCGCGTTCAAAATACAATTAAATTGAGATTTAACGGGGTGTTATTTATAAATGATAAGTGATAAATGATATACCAGATGCCCATCGCGTTGCGCTCTTATCCCCCCTTGAGGGGGTTAGGGGGCTTGGTTTTTTATTATCTCCGGCGCGCTTCACAGCGAACCGGAGTTTTGGCTTTATGCAAGCCTATGAAAATATGGTAAGCCGTGCAATACCACCAGCCGGGGAGGCCGGTAGCTAACGCTGCTCTCTCATGAGCTTTGTTGCATTGCTGGCTTACAGTTATCCCCCCCCGGGGATATTTTTTTTTAGAGCAAAGAGCAAAGAGCCAAGAGCCAAGAGCCAAGAGCCAAGAGCCAAGAGCCAAGAGCCAAGAGCCAAGAACCAAGAGCCAAGAACCAAGAACCAAGACTTTTTGACTTGAGACCTACGACCTACGTCCTAAGTCATCAGACTTTTTTTAGTTCCCCCGAACCGCTGTTTCCAATTACTCCTCCCGATAGCCATCGGGAAAATGATAAAAGACACAGTGAAACACTGATAAGCCCCTCCAACCTCCCCAAAGGGGAGGCTTTGCGACATCTGGTGGATGTTTTTTTGTGTCTTCGGGTCTACCGATAAATCGGTATGTTCCATTTGTGTTTAAAAAATATTAAATCTTAGCGACTTAGCGGCTTTGCGTGCAAAACAAGACTTGCTTTTCGTTTTTAGAGCCAAGAACCAAGAACCAAGAGCCAAGACTTTTTGACCTAAGACCTACGACTTAAGACCTATGACTTACGACTTACGACTAACATCTCTCATCTGACATTTTGCTACTTTTGGTAGTGCTGTCTGGGTTCGACATCGCTTCGACATCGGTTCGACATCGGTTCGACCAAGGTGGCCTCAAGCCTGTGTTACAATATTTGCTCTTTTGCTGACATATTGCCGGGGTTGTCTATAGCCTGTACTATCATTTTGTCACCGCCGATGCCTTGGTTGTCGGCGGTGGCGGTGTACAGCCAGCGGGTACTCATGGCTTGCTGTACTGCTTCTCCTTCTTCAACCAGCGACCCGTCGGCATTGTATATTTTTACCCTTACGGCCACTACCTTAAAGTCGTCGGTAACGGTGATGGCAATGGTATTGCCCACGCCTCCGTTGTAGTTGCTCAGGTCAACGGACTGTATATCGGGGGCATTGAAGAAATCGGCCACAGCCACGTTATATGCTGTTAGACCTTTTTTGGCCTGGGCGGCGTATTCGGCTTTCAGGGCATTATCGCCCAGCGAAGCCTGAGCATAGATAACCGCCTGCTGAAACTTACTCTGTACCGCCAATTGCTTATCGGTAACCGCCTGACTATGCGCAGGTACTTTGCCCACTATGGTTTTACCGCCACGCTGACTGAATACTAAAATATCGCCCACTTTACCACTCAGGCCGTGGGTTACGATGTTGTTTTTTGATTGTGCCATAATTTGTTTTTTAATAGATGATTTTGGTTATTATTATATTTTTTAATGTGCAAGGCAGGCCTTGCTTTTAGCTGTTTGCTCTACCGCTTAGCTTGCTCCCGGATTATAAATCCGGGAGGACGGGGCCTGCGAATAGTATGTCGGACTATGAAAAAAATCGTGTAACCGAGCCCAATGGAAGACTCACGGGTCGTTATACATGTTTATATGATGTTCGAATGATTTTCATTTTTAAGAGCTCTTTGATTTTATTACACCCTACAAGCGTTAAAATATTTCATTGCGGTCTATAGGATGGTGAACTTCATCAATATACCGACATACTAATTAACCGGACCGATTACATCCCAGCCCATGTACCCCGTGACCGACCCTGTCGAACACGCATCACAATACGTACCTATGGTATGATTTCCAGCGGACAGGAAGACTAAAACATGCTGAAAAATCCTAGCTGTACCACCCGTAGAATTTCGAACAAGCGCATTTGCAACCCCGTCAATACCAATAATAACGCCATTAGCAATTGTCATATCAAGATGAATCCTATAAATGCCCGGTATAGAAATACTAAAGTGGCCTTGATTAGTAGTGTTAGCATCTTGAGTATATGTATATGGGTATGTTTTGTGTTCTTCTCCAACTACAGCGCTTGTCGCACTAGCAACCCATGTTGCCACCCCATTCGCATCGCTCTTCAGCACTTTACCAGCTCCCTGCGTCCCATCCTTAAGCTGCAAAGCCCCATTGGTAGTACCATTATCAATAATCACTTTGGCAGTTGTACCGCCTGTAGGTACGGTGGTAGTACCTATCAGTACCTGTTGGGCGGTGTTTACGCGCAGGCCTTCCTTGTTGTTAGCTGCTAATATCAGGTCGGCGCTGTTGATGGTGCCCAGCCAGTTGCCAGTGCCTGCTGTAAGTGAAGAACCATATGCAGCATTGTTGGCAGTTATACCGCTGTTACCTTTCAGTGTCCAGGCTAAGCTGTTACCGTCTGTCCAGGTGGCTAATCCGTTGGCATCGCTGGTCAGTACTTTGCCGGCTCCCTGTGTGCCGTCCACTATCTGTAATGCGCCATTGGTAGTACCATTGTTTATCTGTATGATGGCATTAGCTCCTCCGGTAAGAGAGGTTGCTGTACCTACCAGCAGTTTACCCCCGCTGGTTACCCGCAGGCGTTCCGCTCCGTTGGTTTTGGTAACAAAGTCGGCCACATCGTTAGTCCCTATCCAGTTGGCAGCGGGCGTAGTGCCTGTGTTACCATACTGTCCCCAGGCCGAGATAGCCGCTGCGCTGCCTATCTTTACCCATTGGGTACCATCGTTGTAATAATATCCGGGACTTACGGCAGTTCCGCCACTACCGGCAGATACCGTGTTGTATACCACCATACCGGCGGTATGGTTAGCTAATGGTGCAGCGGCAGTAGTACCTGTAAGTTCTACGCGGGGCAGTAAGAGACCCTTGGACGTACTCTGCATATCAATCAGAGCATCGGTGTTGTAATTTTGATTTACAGTGCCATCCGTCATTTTCAGCGTATGAATGGCTTGCGTTTGCGCTATGGCCGTAGTGGCGGCCAGCATTGTCAGTACCATGGCTATGCAGGTACGGGAAAGAAGATTTGTTGATTTCATAAGTGGGTTAATTGTTTTTTTAATTAGTATTAATTTTTTTATATGGTTATCCGTTAGATGACCTAATTTTTAAATCGATGTTTATCAGGGGCGTTGCCCCAACCCCCAGTTACTCCCGATAGCTATCGGGATGTCTTGACACAAAAAGTAAGCAAATGGCACAATCCGATTTATCGGATAAAAGTCAATCCGCCAGCTGGCGGATGCTTCGCTCGAAAAACCATCGTTCGAAAAGCTGAAATCCCCAAACTCCTCTCCGCCAATTGGCGGATCGTCAAACAATGGGTATTTCTACGCTTTTCTCACTCGTTTTTCGGCTCACCAGGCGAGGTCGCTCGCTATCGGAAGCTTTGCGACACCGGGTGGATGTTTTTTTGTGTCTTAGTGGCTTTGTGTTTAAATTCTTAAATATTAGCGCCTTGGCGCCTTTGCGTGCAAAAATAGAGCTTGCTTTACGTTTTTATGTGCCGTCAGCTATTGAGCTGTCAGGCACTACCGGAAATGACCGGCTGCGCGTGTCCCGATGCTTGCTCTACCGCTTGGCTTGCTTTTGGAATGAAAATCTGTGAGAATGGGGTGTTTGGCTAAAGTCCGGTTGATTTTTGCTTCATTTGTCCGTCAGCTAAAGCAGACGGCAATGAAATACCAGATGCCTCTCGCATTGCTCTTTTATCCCCCCTGAGGGGGGATTTAGGGGGGCTGTCCGAACACCATTCTCTTCAGTTTTCGTCAGAGAATTGTATCCGGGGCTATGGTGGTAGCGGCAGTACGTGGGCTGCTGCTGCACAGATATTGTATATGTTTACACGATTATGTCCGCCCGACTGTATAGAGACAGTGGGAAAGGGTTGTGAATAAGTGTTACGAAATGTTAACGGGGGGGGGGGGTAAACCTTAAAATTTCCATAATTCTTTTTCTTTAAGCAAGGGCGTTGAGCTCTTGAGGTTAATACTAAAAAGTTGTTGTGTAAAAAACTACGGGTGCAAATATAGATAGCTTGTTACGAGCCACCAAAAAAAGTCAGGGTACATTTGGGGTACATAGCGGGGAGAAATCTTAAATATTATCATAAAGATTCTTAAAAACCTACTCAAATGAGGTTTTTTGGCCACATAGTGCCACATAGTTTTTTCTTTTTCTTCTCAAAAACCGAGAACACATAGTTGTAAATGTTTGGAAACATTTACTTAGGGTGGGAGGGTTGTTTTGGCCACATAGTGCCACATAGATTTTTCTTTTTCTTCTCTAAAACCGAGAACACATAGTTGTAAATGTTTGGAAACATTTACTTGGGTGGGAGGGTTTTTTTTGTGTCTTTGTGTCTTTGTGTTTAAAGAATATTAAATCTTACCAGCTTAGCGGCTTGGCGCCTTCGCGTGCAAAATATAATTAAATTGGGATTTAATGGGGTGTTTTTTTTAATGATAAGTGATGAATGATAAATGATATACCAGATGTTTCTCGCATTGCGCTCTTAAGACATAAGTCCTAAGTCTTACGCCTTTTTTATAATTTTATTTCTACGTATTTCACACGTTGTCTGCGCCAGGTATATACGGCGTGTATGCGTCCGTCTTTTCCCTGTATAATACTTGGGTAAGAGTACTGCGACACGGGCGAATCTTCGAGTGTTAGCACCATTTGCCAATGTACACCATCGTTGGAAACTGCAATATTGAGCGGAGTACGAATACCTTTTTTTGCACCTGGAGGTGTGGCTATGGCGTTATAAATAAGTACCTGTCGGCCATCCTGCAGGGTTACGGCGTCGGTGCCGGAGTTGTTGTTGGGCAGGTTGGTAAGCGCCAGTGGCGACCATGTTTCGCCCTTGTCGGTACTCCACGAGGTGGCTATACGCCCGTTACGACTGCGGCACAGTATCTGAAGCCTGCCGTCTTTATGGGTAAGTATGCTGGGTTGTATGGCTTGCACGGTGCTGGCTTTGCTATTGTCGCCACCTTCGGGGTCGGTTGCGGTTGTGCCCTTGTTATCTACCATATCCTGAGTCATTACAGCATTTTCGGCAGCTAATGGCCCTACGATGTGCGTTTTGCTGCCACCATTTTCGGCTATCTCAAAATGCACTTTCCAGCCACCTTTTTCGGTGCTCGACGGGGCTATTATTTTTCCATCTACCCATACAGGTTTGTTCTTGATAGGACCCAGATATCCGGCTTCGAGCGGCTGTACTTTGCTCCAGGTGCGCCCGCCGTCGGTACTTGTTTTTACGTAACCTGTCCAGTCGGCCACGTTTTTCCCTATTTTATAAAACAAGAAAAGCGGTCCGTCGGGCATCTGAAAAAGTACCGGATTGTAGCAAGCCTTCCTCAGGGTAGGAGAGATAATGCCATCGGCCACTAATTCGGGTTTTGTCCATTGGGTGCTACCCTTTTCTTTCCGGCATACGTAGATACATACATCGGGGGCGCCTTCGCGTGTGCCGCCAAAAAATGCCGATACCAAATCGCCCTGAGTGGTTTCGGCTATGGTGGCCGAGTGACATTGCGGGAAATCGGCTTTTTCGTACAAAAACTCATTTACAACAATGCCTTTGCGCTGAGGAATATCCACGTCGAACACATAGTTTCCGGAGCCAACCTTCTGTACTTTGCCATTGGGGAAATGCAGTTCGGCCGTAGTATTTACAGGAATAGTAAGCTCCCAATGCAGTTTCATCAGCGATTTTTTCCAGTTGCTAACCAGTTTGCCATAGGGTGTTATATACGAGGCATTGATGTATTCCAAATCAGGAATATCAAATCCGGGTTTCAGAACGATATGCTTAAACGCAGTGCGGTTATAGTCGGTTTTGATGCCGGCCATGTTTTCGTAAGCCCACACTACGAGGTCGCCAAGCTGCATAACGTGATTGCCCGAGTTCATTTTCGGGTTAGCGGTATTGCCATTCCAAAGTTCCCAGATGGTAGTAGCCCCATTGGCAGCCATATATCCCCACGAAGGATATTTAGTGTTGGCAGCCAGTGCAAAGGCCACATCTTGCCGTCCCATGCGATGCAGTTCGCGCATAAGCCATTGGATACCCACAACACCACAGGTGATGTTCAGGTCGCCGGTACCAATCTGCGAAACGACATTGGCCGGCACTACGGTATGCAGTATATGTTTGGCAACAGTATCGTGATACTGAGTGGGTACCATGCCGAAAGCCAGTGGCAACAGGTTGGAGGTGGCAGTGTTGTTGCCATAATACAGCGAATCGGTACGGAAGAATTTATCGTTGAAAGCGGTTTTAATTTTTCCGGCTAAGGATAAAAAATCTTTTTCGTCCTGTTTCAATCCCTGAATGCGGGCGAACCGGGCCATTACATGCAAAATTTTATAGTAATATGCCGTAGAAATAAGCGTTCCGTCGGTGATGCGTTTCGGGTCCTGACTATGAATCATTTTGATATCTTCGGGAGGCATGCACCAGTCGCCGTATTCATCTTTTGTCATCAGGTAGTTGGCCGTCAGGTAATTTTTTTCCATGTGCGTCATCCATTTTCTGATGGCCGGATAGCTTTCGGTCATGGGTTGGGTGTTGCCATACTGCGTGTATGCCATATCGCACAAAAACGGCAGAGCAGCCGGCCACGTTACATTGTCGCTGTAGTAAGTAAGGTAGTTAGGCGCTACGTCGGGAATGCAGCCATCGTGGCGTTGGGCATCGCGTATGTCGGCAGCCCATTTGGTGTACATGGCATTGATGTCGAACAGGAAGCTCTCGCCCCAGCATCCGGTAGCGCGGTCGCCGAGCCAGGGTTGGCGCTCGTCGCGTTGCGGACAGTCTACAGGCATGCCTTTGTAATTTCCTAAAATTCCCCACCAGGCATTTTTCAGTACCTGATTCACTACCTCGTTTGAGGTTTCGAGTGTGCCGAGCCTTTCCATTTCGTCGCTCACCACTTCGCCCGCAAAGTCAGCTATTTGCGGTGTATATTTTAATCCGCTTACCTCCACGTATCTGAACCCGTGATACACGAAAGCCGGTGCCCATGATTCTCCATTTTTATCGCCTTTCAGGATGTACACGTCGGTTTGAAGCGCCGAGCGCAGGTTTTCGGTATACAGTTCGCCATTAGGTTGCAGGGTTTCGGCAAAGCGCAGAACCACTGAGTCGCCACTATTCCCTTTCACCTTTATCCTGAGCCATCCGGCCATATTTTGCCCCATATCCAGAATAAACTTATTGCCCAAAGGCTTGATAGAAACCGGGGCAAGTTGCGCCACCACTTTCATGCCCGGCATCATTTGAGGGCGTACCCGTCCTTCGGGGAAACGCACACGTTGGGCATTGTCCCATTTTGAATCATCGTATCCGGCTATAGTCCAGCCGGTAAGTTCTTTGCGGGCATCATAGTCCTCGCCGTTATATTCGTTGTTGCTGCGTATAGGCCCGTCGGCATTCAGTTTCCAGTTATCTCTGGTGCTTACAGTTTCGGTAGTACCATCGGTATATTCCACTATCAGAATCATGCGTGCCTTAGGGTAACCAAATGTAGGCACTTTCCAGGGTTTGTAGGTTTGGCGCATATTGTAATAGCGCCCTGTACCCAGCGCAATACCTACGGCATTAGCTCCTGCCTGCAGCAGCTGACTTACGTCATAAGTGTTGTACAACACCGACTTATGAAAGTCGGTAGGTGCGGGAGCCAATACCTGATCGCCAACGCGTTTCCCGTTCAGAAACAATTCGTAAACGCCAAGCCCCGAAATATGTACAGTGGCTCGTTTTACGGCTTTTTTTACAGGAAACTCCTTTCGTACATAGCGCACCGACAGGCGACTGTAATAGGTTTCGTCGTCCCAGGGCATGGCCTTGTCCAATCCAATCCACTGTGCCGATTTCCATTCCACCTCTTCCAGTAAACTCATGCTCCACAAAGCTGTTTCGCTCCAGGAACTTTCGCCTTTGTTGGTCCACACCTTTACTTTCCAGAAGTATTGTTGGTTGCTTTTCAGAGCCTGTCCGGCAAACGGAATCCAGAGCTGACTGTCGGAGCCAACCTTTCCGGAATTCCAAATGTCAGCTTCGTTTCTGCTCAGTTTCTCAGCCGACGATGCAACCAGAATCTGATAAGCTTTTTGTTTTACATTGTTTGCGGCAGGAATCTCTGTTTTCCAACTGAAACGTGGTGTTGTTACATCAATACCCAAAGGATTTTTCATGCCTTCGGTTTTGAGATCGACCACCGATATGGCAGCATTTAAAGAAACGAAACAGCAAAGCATCAAGACAGATAATATCGGTTTTACCAAAGCGGCAAAGCCTTTTTTCAGTCTTCCGAATATTGATAGATGCTGATAATCGGGTGTTTTGTAACAAGCGTAATGGGCAGAACGATTCATTTCAATAAAATTTTGATTCTGAGAATAACAGATATTATATAGAACAAAGAAAGATAAGCCTGAAGGCTGTTTTTT
>Ga0316605_10000323_pt1 | contig 37570 bp, 28 predicted proteins | sample OWC_soil_day20_n_FD_207666 | JGI IMG/M metagenome (GOLD analysis project Ga0316605, IMG submission 207666) | Wetland soil microbial communities from Old Woman Creek delta, Ohio, United States - OWC_soil_day20_noCT | ecosystem: Environmental > Terrestrial > Soil > Wetlands | place: USA: Ohio...
ACTGAATCTGTTGTTACTGTTGGAGGAACAATTGGAAGTGTTGCAAATGATAGTGTATCTCCATATACTCTTCCATCTGTTGGGGTTACTGCATAGGCTCTTACTTCATAGTTGGTGTTTGCTGTTAATGTAGTCATTGCGTATGTGAATGGTGTTGCTACTGGTGAAACCGTTTGGTCTGTCCATGTTGCTGCTGCTGTAGTTTTGTATTCAAAGCCTATTGCTGTTACTGCTTCTGTACCTTGTACATACGTTCCTTGGAAGGTTGCATTGGTTTGTGTTATAGCTGTTGGTTGTATGGTGGTTACTTGTACTGCTTGATGACCTGCTGTGGTTGTAAAGGTGTCTTGTACCCATGCTGAATAGTTAGTGCCACAATTTGCTCTTACATAATAGTCATAATGTGTGCCTGCTGTTAAGGTTGTAGGGAAGTTATAGGTTGTGGTAGTAACATCTACTGGTGTTCCTGTTGTGCCTAAACGTACTTGCCATGCACTTTCTGTCCCTGCTGGTATCCAGCTAACTGTTGCTGTTGTGTTTTGGATATTACTAACAGCTAAGTTGGTTGGTGGTGTACATGCTGAGCCACTTGGATCGTATACTGCTATATCATCTAATCCTACTCCATAACCGAAGTCGCCATATCCTTCAAATGCTATTTGATAGGTTGATGATGGTGAAGGTAGTGCTATGGAATCAAATTGCCATGCTGTAATATCAGAAGTATAGTATGCTAATTCTGTCCACAAACTATCTTGACTTGCTCTATACATTACCTTTAGTTCATCTTGATCGCCTGCCCAATACCTTTGAATATGCCAGAAACTAACGTAAGGTGTAGGTAATCCTGTAATATCCAACATTGGAGAAACTAATTTTGTTTTGTTTACTCTTGCTGTATTATAAAAATATGCAATTTTTTGTCCTCCGTGTGCAGCTGTTGATGTGCTATAATAATAGTCTGGATTAGTCCAATCAATGGTTCCTACTGTATAATCTTGTTGCCAACAAGAAAGTCCATTTTCAAAACCTTCTACCCATGGGAATGAAGATATTGCTCCATCAGCACAAGGAGTTGTGAATTGAACAGTTTCTGAATAGATTGTTGTATCTCCATTACATATTGCTCTAACTGCTACAAGATATGGTGTTCCTGATGTTAAACCTTGTATAATTAATGGAGATGTAGTTGCAGAAATATCTGTTAGTGTTGAACCTGTTGTGTTTGTCCTATATGAAACAATATAACTTGTTGCACCTGGATGATTCCATGAAACTTCTGCTGTAGTTGTTGTGATATTTGATACAGCAACATCAAATGGTCTTGGACATGGTTCAAGAACAATTGATATATTATCTATTGCTGCTGGTGGTGTATAATTGTAATAACCATCAAAATAGAAGAAGATCAATCTCTTAACTCCTAATACATTATCAAGTGGTAATTGTTCTGTTTGCCATGTTGATTGTTGTGCAAATAATCCTAAATTATCATTTACATTGCTTGGAAGTCCTGTTGGATTAAGAGTATCTGTTATATCTCTTAAATATACTATCAATCCTGAATAAGCTGAGGTTCCTGATACATAGCCTTGACATTTCCAATCAAATGAAAGTGAATATGAAGCTGGTGTTGATCCAAAATCTATATCTCTATATCCATAAGCATATATATTTCCTGATGCTCCAGTAGTAAGTCCATTATCATTAGAAATATATGTGGCTGTACTATCTGTAGTATTTTGAGTTGATGGTCCATTGCCTGCGGCTTGTCCCATGGCCCAATTATATGTACTTCCACTTAAATTTCTCCATGCAAGAGATTCTGTTTGATTTTCAAAATCAAAAGAATAAGGTACTGAAGCTGGTAAAGCCTCTGTTCTAAATGTTAGTGGGGTTGACCATACTGATGTTTCTGTTGTACAATCAGAACGTATCCAAATTGTATATTCTGTTTGTGGAGTTAATCCTGTCAATTGTATAGGATTAGTAATTGTTGAAACAGGAGTTCCTGTGTTTGGATCTGTTATTGTTCCATCAGTAAGTACATATTGCCATGTTGTTGAAGTTCCGTTTTCTTGGAATGAAACATTTGCTGATGTTGAAGCAATTGCAGATGCCCCAAGAGAGGTTGGTCTTTGACAAGTTGCAAAAGGTAATACTTCAAAATTATCTAAATGTAAATAGTTATCTGCATTAGATATAGTTGATTCGCCATAGAATGCAATTTTTACATTTCCTGTGTATGGAAGTGAGGTTGCTGGATCAAATAATGGAAGTATGATATGTTTTAGAGGATATAGATTATTATAAACTCTTGTTGCAGCAGAATCATTTGACCAAACAAATGCATTGGCTGCATCCCATGTTAATCCATTATCTGTTGATACTACTACTGCAAATTTGTCATCAACTCCTGTTGTATTTGGTGCTCCACTTGCATCATAAGTTGAAAGTTTTACATCAAACTCAATTTGTGCTGGACTTGTTCCATCTCCTAAATCATATGATGGAGTAATTAACCAATAGTTTGCTCCTGTACTCCATATATTAATGTATGCATGATTTCCAGCATTTGGCATAATTGGTGTTGAATGTGAATACCATCCTGATGTTGTTGAAGACAAAGTCGCAGTTCCTGTTGCAGGAAGCAATCCAGCTTTTCTTTCCCAACATGTGCTTGGTGGAACAGTATTAAATCCTTCAACTACAGTTGGAACAGTTAATGCAACACAAGCTGTTTGGAAGTTGATTACATTTGAAATTGCAGATGTATCTGTTCCTGAACAAATGGAACGTACTCTTGCTTGATAAGATGTTCCTGGATTTAATCCTGTTAATGTGAATGGATTTGAATTTGCAGATACTTGTGTCCAACCAGTAGTTGATCCTGTTTGTTGATATTCTACAATCCATGATGTTGCTCCTTGTGGTTCTGTCCAACTTAAATAAACATCAGTTCCATTATAAGAAATTGAATCTGTTGCTAAGCCGTAAGGCATACCACAAGATAAAGCTACAAGTGAAATATTATCAATCTTTGCTGGAGGATTTGTTCCACCACCACTATCATTTCTCCAACAGAATACAAGTTGCTTAACTGTATTTGAATATGCAGCACTAAATGCTTGAGTATAAGTTTGGAAAGTTGTTTGATTGGTTAAATAAGAAGGATTTAATTTATATTGATCACTTGGCAATGTGCCTGGAGTTAGAGTTTGTCCTAATGGAAGCAAATAAACGTTAATTCCATCCCAGTTACTTTCACCATTATTTGACCAATCAAAACTTAATTGGAATGATGGGGAATTATCAAATGCAACAAGTGTTGAAAGGAATACTACTGAAATTGATGAAGTATTATAAGTTGCAGTTGCTCCTAAATCACTTGAAATATATAGTCCTCTTTCATCAATTCCATCAGTAGGGTCTGAGTCATTTGCTCCTGGAACTCCAATATACCATAAATTTGTTTGAGTTCCATTAGTAATTGTCCATACTGTATCTAATGTTGCATCTTCAAAATTAGATATTAATGGTAATGTGTTTACATAAGAAGGTAGATTAACTTTAACTGAATTTGTCCAAGTTCCTCCACATCCTCTTTGAACGGCTACCCATACTGAATCCCCAGTGTTAAATCCTTGGATTATATATGGAAGTGTTGATCCTGTAGAAACAGAAATTGTTGTAGCTGTTGTTGGGTCAAATGGTACTGCTAAGTTAGAAGAATAAGCAATAACATAACCATCTCCTTCATCTCCTTCATCGTTCCAATTAACGGAAACGGAAGAAGTTGATGCTGGCTCAGCAGTTAAGCCATATACATTGGGACAATCTGGGATTAAATCAACTTTAAAATTGTCTATATATGCTCTTGAATAACCACCTGATGGAGCAATAGCTGCTAATGCTATATAACGTCCTGTGCCTGTATAATTACTTAGAAATACAACTTTATCTTCCCAAGTATCGGTAGCTGTTAAAACTTGTGGTGTTCCAACTGGCACAAATGTATTGTAATCATTAGGGTCTGTCATAACTCCTACTTGAATACCACTTGCATCTATTGTTGAATATCTCATTTTAAATTCAACACTCAAAGTGTTAAGAAGAATTGTTGAATCAATTGGATTTGAAACTGCTACTGTTCTTGTGTCTCCATATGCATAAAAATACAATGCTCCAGGAGAAGAAAAATAGGTTGATGAAATATAAGGATAGTTAGTAGTATAAGTTGTAACGTTTCTTGACCAACATGGAGGATATGAAGTTACAGATGATCCAGTTCCATAAGAATCGAAGCTTTCAAGATAAGGCAAAGTAGAAATATCTGCACAAAGTGTACGGAAATTAACTATTGAACTTGCTTCTGATAATTCTGTTGAACAATCTGTAACAACATAAATATCATAACCACTTGAAGGAAGTAAGGTTGTTAATGTGTATGGGTTAGAATTTACTAGAACAGAATCATAAGTTGTAGATGATGATTGTTTATAATATATCCACCATGAAGCATCACTTGAATTTCCATTTACCCAAGAAACTTCTGCATCTGTTGTTGTAATATTTGCAACTGTAACATTTGTTGGTCTATTACATGTAGGCAATTCAGAAATTTCAACATCATCTAAACGTAGATAATATCCATCTGGTGTTCCTTGACGAACAAAAGCAATGTAACGATTGCCAGAATATTGGTTTAGGTTAAGTTCATATTGTTGCCAATCTGCTGAAGGGAGTAATTGATTAAAAATTCGAGTAAATCCTGATAGAGTATCAAAAGTACCCATTCCAGTAGTATCTAAAACAGTATTTTCATTTGAAATAAAAATTGAAATTTCATCTGGTTCTGTTGTCCCATTCCAAGCTCTCATTGCCCAAAAACGAAGTCTTTCATTTCCAGTTAATGCAATTTGAGGAGTGATTAACCAATCGTTATGAGATGATGTTCCATAATCTGTATAGCAAGCTGCATGTCTGGTACCAGAATGGCTTGTTCCTGTATAACTAATATTAGCACTGCTCTTCCACCAATATTCGTTTGTACCTGATGTGCCTCCTTTATCTATAACAGTCCAACAGTTAGGAGATGGTTTATTACCAGGTGCAACTGCAGGAGACCAATCATTTTCAAATCCTTCTGACCAAGGGAATGAAGATATGACATCACATGTAGTTGAATAGCTTATTGTGGGAGATGCAAAACTTGTATCCCCAGGTGTGCATACTGCATATACTCTTACTTGATAAGAACTACTTGATGACAAGTTACTGATTGTATATGGATTAGTGGTTGCTTCTTCTGCTATCCATGTTGAACTTGAAGCTAATTTGTATTCTACAATCCATGAAGATGCATTATTTGGATCTGTCCATCCTAAATCAAAAGATGTGTTTGTTGGATTTGATCCAATTGGAGCGGTTGGAGCAGAACAAGTCAACGCTCTTAAAGTAATATTGTCTATTGATGCAGGTGGTTGAGTTCCTCCACTATCATCATTTCTCCAAACAAAAACTAATTTCTTAACAGTGCCTGCAGGTCCTTGACTTGGAATAACTATCTGAATATTATTAACTGTATTAGGAGATCCAGTATAATTAATATATGGATTAGTTCCATTAAATAAGATTACTCCTGTTGAATATGATGTACTTGCCCATGTTGGAGTTGTTGTCCCTCCAGGAAAAGCCTCATTAGTATCAACTAAAAAAACTTTAATGAAGTCATAACTAGATTCTCCTCCTAATCTTGCATTAAAGCTTAGAGAATAACTTCCTGAACCATCAAATTCAATAATTCTACTTGCAGAAACTGCAGAAGTTGAAGTTAATGAATAAGAATTAGTAACTCCATTATCATTGGATATATAAAGTGAATTACCTGATATTGGTGCAGCAGAAACTGCTTGACCAATATACCAATAGTTTGAAGCTGTCCCATTTGAAATTACCCATTCTAAATTTTCTGAGGTATTTTCAAAATCACAGGAATAAGGTAATGTTGCTGGGGTCTGAGACCAGCCCTGAATAGCGAAAATCATCGCTAAGAGAAAGTAAAAAATCTTTTTCATACTTTTTAATGTGTTAGTTAAACAATAATTAATAAAATTTATTTTAAGATTATAAATTTCATGGCGACAAAGGTATGAATTTAAAAAACAAAAAACAAATAATTAGTAATAATTTTTCTATACTACACTGAAGTATTGCCTTAACTATTTGATTTTGTCTTACTTTCCTCTTCTAATTGCTGACGAGATTTTGATTTTGTAACAACATAAACTCCCAAAAAGACCAAAACTGCTGCCAAAACCTTTTCTAAGCCAAAGACGTCTTGACCTAAAAATATTGCAAGAACAGCTGCAATTATTGGTTGGAGATAGTTGTACATTGTGAGAGTTGTTGGTCTTAGGTTCTTCTGCCCTATTGGAATTAATAAATATGTAAGGAAGGTTGCCATTAAAACAACATATAAGATTTCTACTCCTATTAAAGTATTTATGGAACTAATATCAACTGCACTAATTTTGGGAATTCCAATTGGCAAAAGTAAAATGGTACTAAAAAGAAACATCCATTTCATTGAAGTTATAGGATGCTTAGTTTTGATAAAATCTCTAAAGAATACCAAATAACAAGCATAAGCAAGAGAACTTAAAAAACAAAGTGAATTTCCAAGCCAAGAACGAGTGCCACTCACATTAAGATATTTGCTGGAAAGGATTAAAATAACTGCTCCCAAACAACCAATAAAAACTCCAATAATTTTTTTAGATGTAATTGGCTCTTTAAGATATGCTGCAGAAATAAGCATTGTTAGAATTGGAGTTAGAGTAATGATTAGTGAGGCATCAATTGGAGAGGTTGTTTTAAGTCCAACAATAAATGAAGTTTGATTGATTACTATTCCTAATAAAGAGGCAAAAAATAAAATAACAAAGTCTTTGATTGAAAGTTTTTCTCTTTTAACAAATAATGAAGCTATCCAAAAAGCAAGTGTTGCTCCCAACATTCTAAAATAAGTTAGAGCTAAAGCATCAATATTTCCATTGGAAAGCACATTTTTTGCTATAACTATATTTATTCCAAATATTATATTGGTAGTAAGAATTGCTATATGTCCTTTTGAAGCTCCTTTCATATTCAAAATTTTGTGCAAAAGTACATATTTTATCCCATCTTCAATCTTTTTCAATAAACCAAAAACAAAATTATCCCCATATTTTATTGAAATAAATCAGGCTCCTATCTAAACAAAAAAAGTCGGCGACTTTTTTTGTTTAATCACCGACTTTTTCCAATTAAGTCCCTTTTAAATTAAAGAAAATGGAGTCTATTTTTATTCAAATATTAATTTATTGTTTTTAAGCTTAATTCTTGGTACAAAAAATAGGAAAAGCCATTTTTTACTCAAATAGCATAATTTTTTTCTAAATAATAATAATAATTTTATATGTTTATCGTTTGAGGTTACAATTAAAAGAATTGAGTTAAACCTTAGAAAAATCAGTTCTTTTATTGAAAAATATTGATTTAGAGTTAAAACATAATAAATTATGGTTGATATTATTGAATTAAATGCAAAGATTGAGAGTGAAAGTGCATTCGTTGATATGATAAACAACGAAATTCACAAGTCTATTATTGGTCAAAAGGGAATGGTAGAGAGATTAATCATTGGACTTTTGGCTAATGGGCATATTCTTTTGGAAGGAGTGCCTGGCTTAGCAAAGACATTAGCTATTACTTCTTTATCTAAAAGTATTGATGCTAAGTTTAGCAGAATTCAGTTTACTCCAGACCTTTTACCAGCTGACTTAATTGGTACAATGGTATACAGTCCTAAGGAGGAAGCTTTTGCTGTAAAGAAAGGACCTATTTTTTCTAATTTTGTTTTGGCGGATGAAATTAATCGTGCTCCTGCAAAAGTACAATCAGCTCTTTTGGAGGCTATGCAAGAGCGTCAAGTTACAATAGGAGAAAATACTTATAAATTAGAAGAACCTTTTTTGGTGCTTGCAACCCAAAACCCAATTGAACAAGAAGGAACTTACACTTTACCAGAAGCTCAGCTTGACAGATTTATGATGAAGGTTGTTATTACTTACCCTAAGAAAGAGGAAGAAAAATTAATTCTTGCTCAACAAGTGGGTGCTTCTATACCTAAAATTGAATCAGTAGTTAAACCTGAACATATCATTCATGCAAGAGATGTTGTTAAGGAGGTATATATAGATGAAAAGATCGCAAACTACATAACAGATATTGTTTTTGCTACTCGTTTCCCAAAAGAAAACAAATTAGAAAAACTAAGCTCTTACATTAGCTATGGTGCATCTCCAAGAGCAACAATAAATTTAGCATTGGCTTCACGAGCATATGCTTTTATTAAGAGAAGAGGTTATGTAATCCCAGAAGACGTTAGAGCAATCTGTTTGGATGTTATGCGTCATAGAGTTGGCTTAACTTACGAAGCAGAAGCTGATAATATAACTACCGAAGATATAATTAATGAAATTATAAACAAGGTTGATGTTCCTTAAAAGATGGAAGAGGATTTATTAAAGAAAGTTCGAAAGATTGAAATAAAGACCAGACGTTTGTCTAAGAATATATTCTCAGGACAATATCATAGCGCCTTTAAAGGAAGAGGTATGTCATTCAGCGAGGTCAGGGAATATAATTATGGAGATGAAGTAAGGAGTATCGATTGGAATGTTACTGCTAGATTTAATCACCCTTATGTTAAGGTATTTGAAGAAGAAAGAGAACTTACTGTTATTCTTTTAATTGATGTTAGTGGTAGTACTTTCTTTGGAACTAATGGAAGTTTGAAATCAGATATTATTACAGAGATTGCTGCAGTTTTAAGCTTTTCCGCTATTGCAAACAACGACAAGGTTGGAGTAATATTCTTTAGTGATAAGGTAGAAAAATACATTCCTGCTAAAAAAGGTTCTTCTCACATATTAAGAATAATAAAAGAATTGATAACATATAAGCAGAATAACACAAAAACTTCCTTCGATATTCCATTAAAGTTTATGAATAATGTTATTAAGAAACGTTCAACTTGTTTCCTTATAACTGATGCTTTTGGAAATTTTGACGATTCTTTAGAGATAATTTCTCGTAAGCACGACTTTTCTACAATAATTGTTAGAGATAAAAAAGAAGACATCATTCCTTCAATTGGTCTTGTTAGACTTTATGATAATGAAACCGGCAAACAAATATGGATAGATTCTTCTGATAAAAACCTCTTAAAACATTTCTCAGAACAAAGAGAAAAGCAAGATTATATACTAAAACAAAAGTTTAATAGACTTGGCATTGATAGCATTATGGTTTATACTGGCGAGGATTACATTAGGTCTTTAATAAAGTTATTTGAGAGAGGAGGACGTTTATGAAAAGACTATCAATAATAATTCTACTTTTATTTTCAATTAGCAATACCTTTTCACAACCAACAATTCCCAACATCAGCAAAACTAAGTTTCAAATTGGGGATCAGGTTGTTTATTCTTTTAGTATTCCTTTAGAGAAAGCAAGTGAATTAAGCACATATATTCTTACTGAGAAGAAAGATAGTTTAGAAATAATAAAACAAACCATCGACACAACTAAAAGAAACGGTAAAGAATTCTTAGATGTAAAATTCTATTTTACTTCTTTTGTTGAAGGAAAGCATAAAATAATAAATCAAAATGGTAGGAGCTTTGAATACGAGGTTACATCCTTCCCTATTGACACTACAAGTTTTGAAATAAAAGACATTAAAGCTAACATTAAGGAACCATTTTCTATAAAAGAAATAATGCCAATAATAATATGGGTACTTATTGCAATTGGCCTTATTATTTTATCTTATTTTTCGATAAAGCTTTGGAAAAAATATAGAAAAACGAACATAAAAGAAATTTTTATCAAACCTAAGCCTATTCTCCCTGCTCATGAAATTGCTTTAAATGCACTTGAACAATTAAGACTAAGACGCCTCATTGAGAATAACAGAATAAAAGAATACTATTCAGAAATATCAGAAATACTTAGAATATATCTTAATGACAGATTCTCAATTATTGCGATAGAGATGACAACTCAAGAAATATTAGCTCAAATTAAAGGCATTGAATTTACAGATGAAATATCTTTTAATCTACTTAAGGAAGTTTTAGAGTATTCAGACTTGGTTAAATTTGCAAAATACACTCCTACTTCACACTTAAGCGAAAAATGCATGCAAGATGCAGTAGAATTTGTTAATAACACCAAACTAATAGTTGAAGACAAAGAAAAGGAGGTAAAAAATGATTAATGGTTTTGAATATCCTTATTTCTTGCTTCTTTTATTAATTATTCCATTGCTAATTGTTTTTCAATTTTTTTATGACAAAAAGCAATATCCCAACATTCACTATTCTCAACTTTCTCCATTTGATAAATATTCCAAATCATGGAAAGTTAGATTCAGACTTTTACCTAACTATTTAAGATTTTTAGTACTTACTCTATTAATTATAGCAATAGCCAGACCTCAGTCTTACTTAAGTAAAGATGAAATGAATGTTGAAGGGGTTGATATTGTTGTCGCATTAGATATTTCTGGCTCCATGCTTGCAGAAGATTTTAAACCAAACAGATTGGAGGCAGCTAAAGAAGTTGCAATGGATTTTATGCAAGGAAGACTAACCGATAATATTGGATTAGTAGTTTTCTCAGGAGAAGCATTTACTCAATGCCCTCCAACAACAGACCATAGAATGCTTTTAGAATTAACTTCAAAAGTAGAAAGCGGTATTATTGAAGATGGGACAGCAATTGGAGATGGTTTGGCAACTGCCATTAACAGAATGAAAGACACCAAAACAAAGAGTAAAACAATAATTCTTTTGACTGATGGTGTAAATAATATGGGAGCTATAGACCCATTAACTGCAGCAGAAATAGCTAAAGAACACAAGATGAGAGTTTACACAATAGGAATTGGTAAAATTGGAATGGCTCCATACCCTTTTCAAACTCCTTTTGGAAAACAATACCAAAATATTGAAGTTAATATTGATGAACCTCTTTTAAAGGAAATAGCTAAGGTTACAGGAGGAAAATACTTCCGCTCAACCGACAAAAACTCTCTTCAAACAATATTTAAAGAGATTGATAATATGGAGAAATCCATTATTGATGTATCTTCCTACAAGATGAAAAAAGATCGAGCTCTTCCTTTCTTGATTGCTGCTTTATTATTTTTGATTACTGAAGTGTTATTAAGGAAAACCATATTAAGAACAAATCCATAGATATGATTAGAACAGAATTTCCAGAAGCATTATATCTCTTAATACTCATACCCTTTTTTTTTATTATACATTATATGTATATAAAGAAAAAGAAGGCAAGATTAAATAACCTTGTTGACAAAGAACTTATCAAAACAATTGCTCCAGAGATTTCTTATGGAAAACTTTGGACTAAATTTACTCTTCTAAATCTTGCCTATGCTTTTATTGTAATTGCAATTGCCAATCCCCAAATAGGAACTGCAATAGAAAAGAGCGAAAGAAAGGGAACTGATTTAATGGTTTGCTTAGATATTTCTAATAGTATGCTTGCTGAAGACATTAAACCTAACAGAATATCTCGAGCAAAGCAATCTTTAAACAATTTGATTAATCAGTTAAACAATGACCGTATAGGAATAATAATTTTTGCAGGAAGTGCATACGTTCAACTACCTATCACCAACGATTATAGTGCTGCAAAAACTTTTATTGATGTTATTGACCCGTCTATGATATCAAATCAAGGAACTGCAATAGGTGAAGCTTTGGAGATAGCTAATGAGAGCTTTGGAGAAAAAAATAAAAATAAATCCAAAAGTATTATTCTTATTTCTGATGGTGAAGACAACGAAGAAGAAGCTGTAAGTATTGCAAAGAAAATTGCTAAAGATGGAGTTGTAATAAACACTATTGGATTAGGTCTGCCTGAAGGATCATTAATACCAATTGCAAAAAAAGGTATTGGAAAAATAGACTACAAGAAAGATGAAAATGGTTCATATGTTATGACAAAACTTAATGAGACTATTCTTAAAGACATAGCCTCTGTTGGAAATGGAGTATATATTAGAGCTAATAATGCATCAATTGGATTAGATAATATTCTTGCAAGAATAAATAAGATGGACAAAAATGAATATCAAGCCATAGCCTATAAGGATTATGAAAATAGATTTTATATATTTGCATTTATTGCGCTTGTGTTTCTTTGTATAGAATTTTTAGTTTTTGAAAAGAAGAATAAGTATATTAATAGGAAGTTTTTCTTTGGAAAAGAATAGGATTTATTTATGAAAAAGTTAGTTTTTGGAATATTAATTTTATTTATTTTTATTTCTTGCGATAAAGAAAAGAATTATTTGCGAGAAGGAAATAAGAATTTTGAAGAGAAGCAATATGCTAAAGCAGAAGATAACTTCAGAAAATCTCTTAACATAGACAGTACTTACAAAAAAGCACAGTTCAATCTTGCTAATTCTACATATAAACAAAATAAAGAAGATCAATACAATCAATCTTTATTATATTATGAAAAAGCATTAGCTCAAGACACAATTATTGACACATTATTTACTGCAAACACATTGTATAATAGAGGTAATACTAATTTCAAGCTTGCTTTATTAGATTCATTAGAAAAAGGAGAAAAATATAATGAAGGACTAAAAAAAGCCGTTGAAGACTACAAAAAAACTCTTAAACTTAATCCTAAAGATAGTTATGCTAAGTATAATCTTTCGTTAGCAATGAGATTACTAAAACAAAATCAGAATAAAAACCAAAACAAACAAAAGAAGAAACAAGACAACAAAAATCAACAGCAACAACCTAAACAACAAGAACAAAATAAGCCAAAGCAAAATAAAGATAGCCAAAGAATGTTAGAAGCATTAAAGAACAATGAGAAAAACACTTTGGAAAAACTAAAAAAAGAAAAAGAAAAAAAAGTGATTAATAGTAGAAACGCTAAAGATTGGTAATTTTGGTATGAAAAAGAAAATTATTGTATTCATCTTATCATTATTTGGATTTATAGGATTCAACCTATATGCTCAAGAAATAATCTTTACTGCCTCAGGTCCATCTGTAATAGGCGTTGGAGAGCAATTTAGAGTTGTATATAAAATTAATTCTGATGACATTTCAAAATTTACTCCTCCAAGTATTAGTGGATTTGAAATTTTAGCTGGACCAAGCACTTCAAGAATGTCATCTTATAATATGATAAATGGTAGAACAACCAATACTTCTTCAACAAGTTTTACTTACGTTTTAACAGCTAACAGAGAAGGAACATTTACTATTAGAGGTGCAAAAATTAATGTTAATAACAAAACATACACATCTAATTCTCTAACCATTAAAGTTCAAAAAAATCCTACTCAATCACAACGAGCACAAGCCCAAAGAGGATACTCCCAAAATCAAAACCACCAAGCTTCTGTTACTGTTTTAGATGATAAAGCTTTGTTTATAAGAGCAAGTGCAAATAAATCAAAAGCTTTTATTGGAGAAGAGATAATTATTACCTACAAACTATACACCCTTGTTAATATTTCCGAATATCAAGTAAATAGAATGCCTATTAATAAGGGATTCTGGATTGAGGAAATTGATATGTCTCAAGACCCAACAATAAGCACTGAAACAATTGACGGGAAACAATATCAAGTTGCTACACTCAGAAAAGTTATTGCCTATCCTCAAGAATCTGGTAAATTAAAAATTGCTCCTTTAGATATCGATGTAGTAGCACATATTGCATCTCGAAGCCAAAGAAGAGTATCTACAGGAGATCCATTTTTTGATTCCTTCTTCCAATCAATGGGTCCAACAGGGTATGAAAGAGTTAAGAAAAGCATAAAGTCAAATGTTATCAATGTAAATGTTAGTGAACTTCCAAAAACTAACATTGATTTCTCTGGAGCAGTAGGAAATTTCCAAATTTTTGCAACTGCAAATCCTCTTCAATGCAAAACCAACGAAGCCATTACACTAAGATATACAATTTCAGGCTCAGGAAACTTGAGTCTTATTGATAAAATTAACTTAAAAATTCCTGAGGATTTTGAATCTTTTGACCCAACAATAAATGATCAAATAAACAAAACACCGAATGGATTAAATGGTAAAAGAACATTTGAATACATATTAATTCCACGTGTTCAAGGTGAGTTTAAAATACCAAAGGTAAATTTTACTTACTTTGACATTAAAACCAAAAACTATAAAATAATTTCAACAAATGAATTTGTATTAAAAATTGCAAAAGGCAAGGATGAACTTAGCGGATTAGCTCAACAAATGAGTGAAAGAGAAAAATATATTAATAGAGATATAGAACACATAAAAACAAAACCAACTAATTTCCATTCACAAAATTCTTCAATTTACTTCAAACCATATCTATTGTTAGTATTTCTTCTTATCATTATTATTACAATTGGATACATTATTTTTAAAAATAAATCCAACAAGAAAAATAGTGACATTTCATATGTTAGATATAAGAAAGCAAATAAGGTTGCGCTTAATAGACTAAAGAAAGCAAAAAAGTATTTAGAAAATCATCAAAAAGATGAATTTTATAATGAAATTGCTCAAGCAACATGGAACTACCTTTCTGATAGATTTAAGATTGTAAAAATGGATTTAAGCTTTGATAACGTCAAAGAAATATTGAATAATAGAAATATCAACGAAAATACTATCAATAATCTAATATCACTTTTAAATAATTGTGAATATGTGAGATTTTCACAAGGTGAAGAGCTTCAAAAAATGGACTCTCTTTACGAACAAGCAGCAAATTCTTTATCTGACATAGAATCTCAAATGAAATAATTAAACAAAAAGTTAGTATGAAAAAGTTTATATATTTGATTATTCTTTTATTTATAAGCATATACTCAAATGCTCAATCATCAGAAATATTATTTGAAAAAGGTAATCAGGCTTACAACAATAAACAATATGAGAAAGCCTTAAAGAACTACCTTCAAGTCAATAATAAAAAAGATATTTCAGCAGATTTATATTATAATATTGGAAATACTTATTTTCGAATTAATGATTATGCAAACGCAATATTATATTATGAAAGAGGTATTCTATTGAAACCTAATGACGACAATCTAAATACTAATCTAAAAGTAGCAAAAGCAAGACTAAAAAGCGATGTTTATATTATGCCTAACTTCTTTTTGGTTGATTGGTGGAATAATATTTCAAATCTATTTATTCCTTCAACATGGACAATCGTATCAATAATACTACTTTTAATTTCAAGCATAATATTCATATATTACTACTTCTCCTTCAATAATAAAAAAATATTTTTTTATTCATTTATCCTTCTTTCCATTCTTTTTGTGGTTTCATGTTTTGCTGGATTTACTCGACAAGATCTAATTCAATCAAAAGATTATGCCATAGTTTTTTCTGAAACAACTATGGGAAAAGACTCTCCAGATGAGAATTCAACAGATAAAATAAAAATTGTTAAAGGTCAAAAGATAAAAATTGTAGATAAAAGCAGTAATTGGATAAAGATTAAAACGGAAGATGGAAAAGAAGCATGGATTGAGAATAAAAACATCGTGATTATATAAAAACAAACAGACAAAATGGACCAAGACATAGAACATAAAGGCATAATTTCAGATATACAAAACAATTTAATTAGAGTAACCATTGTATCTGAATCAATGTGTGCATCTTGCCACGCAAAAGGAGCATGTATATCTGGTGACTCAAAAGAAAAAATTATTGAGGTTAAAACTACTGATACCTCAAACTATAAAATTGGAGATGAAGTTGTTGTTTGTATGGAAAAAAAGATTGGAGTAAAAGCAGTTTTAATAGGTTTTTTCTTCCCATTTATTATTTTAATTGCAACTTTTATACTCGCATATAATTTTCTTTTTGCCAAAAATGAAGTTTACCCATCTCTATTAGCAATTTTTACAGTTGGTATTTATTTCTTCATTATTTATTTACTTAGAAATAGAATTGAAAAAAACATCAATTTCTATATCAAATAAACATTCTATTTTTTAAGTAATCTCTCAAACAATTTATATAAGCTATCTTATGCTTATACATATATACCTATTTACATCTAGCAAAAAAATACCTATAAAAAAACAGCAAAATTAGTTTGGTTAAATATTTATTTGTATTTTTGCTCATTAAAATTGGAAATAATTTAAAAGCAATAAAATAATAGATTTATGAAAAACAGAACATTACTATTAGGATTAATGTTTTTATTCCTTTCTTTTATTGGAATAAATTCAGTTAATGCTCAAACAAATGATCAATGGATTTCTCTTGGACCAAATAACATCAGTGGTCGTTCAAGAGCTGTAATCTTTGACCGCTTCAATAACAATATCATTTATTCAGGTGGTGTTGCTGGAGGTTTGTTTATTAGTGTAAATAATGGTAAAAATTGGCAAGAAATTACCTTAGGTAACGGACAACAAAATCTTGCTATAACTAGCATTGCTCAAGACAATAATGGTGTTATTTATTTAGGAACAGGAGAAGGAAACTACAAAAGAAACGGATTCGGAATAAATAGTGATGTTATTGGAATGTTGGGTAATGGAGTTTATAAATCAACTACATTAAATGAAACAAACAAAAGCTGGGCTTCAAATTTAGCTACAGATGAAGAAAAATACGCTTGGGCAAGTCAAAACATTAGTTTTCAATTATTAGATTTTACTAAACCAACAACTCCATATAGTTATGGTGATGGTAAAGCTTTTGTTAATAAAATTGCAGTTAATAAAACAACAAACAAAGTTTATGTTGCAACTGACGCAGGATTAATGTTAATGAATGATGATGCAACAAACTGGTCTGCAGTTAGTGCAATTCCAGCTACAGCTACTGTGGGAGATATTTGCATTAGTAACAATGGAAATATTGCAGTTTATTTTACAGACAGTGAAGGTAAAATAGCTATTTCTTCTGATGACTTTACTGCACATTCAATTATTCTAAATTCTTCAAATATTACTACTTTTGACGCAAATGCATTATCAATTAATCGTATTAGATTAGCTTTTGGCATAAACAATCCTAACAAACTTTACGCTTATGTAAATTATTTCAGTGAAACTGGAGAAGGATCTATAAGCTACGAAGAAATATTAATAAGAACTGATGATATAAATAGTGTTACTTGGAGAAGAACAACTCCAACATCATATTCAAATGGAGCAGATCCTGCTTCAATGTCAATTGTCGTTGATGATAGAACTACTCCTGAAATAGTTTATCTTGGAGGAAACTATGTAAGAAAAGGATACGATGCAAACAATTCTGATATTTACTATTGGGAAAGTATCAGTCAATACTCTAACTCATTTGGAAGTACTGATGGAGTAAGAACCTCTCCTTCTTATGTAAGCAAAGGAATTCACGAACTACTTATAAAAGACAATGCAACTACATCTTTTGATTCTACAATAATTGTTGCAGCAACTGATGGAGGTATTCATATTTACTCTTACGATTCTACACTTTACACAACAGACTGGAAACTTTCAACAAAAAACATGATTAACACACAATTCTATAGTGTAGCTGTTGCTCCAGACGCTTCAGTTGTTGGAGGAACTGTTTCAAATGGTTCAATATATATTCCTAATACTGGAAATTTGGGAGAAAATAAAGGTGGTGATGTAATTTGGACAATAAATTCTCCAGGATATAATCCTAACTACTTCCAATACACTGAAAATGGAGGTAATGTTGGAGCTTCACAATTCCAACGTATTGACCCAACTCCAAGAAAATCTCTAATTCTTTCAAGACCTTATGGACAAATTGCACGTACATATGGAAATAACGGAGATTATTATTCAATTGATGACGTAACTTGGAACTATGGCGCAACTTTATTCCCTAGCGGAATTATTGAAAATCAAACTTGGGCTCAATACGAACCATTAGTAACTCCTTTATATTTATGGGAATCTATCAACTCAACTTTACCTGACTCAATGTCATTAGTAATTGATAAAAACACAGTAGTTAATCCAATCAATCGTACATCTTCTGATGTAGAATGGAGAGAAGGTTCATGGATAGTTCCAGGAGATACAGTTTTAGCAAACAGCCCAACAATGGGATATCCTTTCATTTATGTATTTAATGATTCTGTTCAATTCAATCAAGACACTGCAATCAAAATTCAAAACCCAATCCAATCAAGATTATTCTTTGGAACATCTCAAGCTATGTATGTTTGCTCAAACATTAATGACTATGCAGCTTCTCCACTTTCTGGATCACTTACTCCAATTTCAATGGTTAAGTTCTATGAAACAACAAAATTTGCTAACGTACCAACAGAAAAAATTCATTGCTTTGCAATAACTAATGACGGGAAAACTCTTTTCGTTTCAACTGACAAAATTGGTGCTGTTTCTGATACATCATTCCTTTATAGATTTGACTTATCTAACATCGACTTTTTAAATTCTCCCAATGCAATATCTATTGTTCCTGAGGTAATGCAATTTTACCGTCAAATCACATCTATCAACGTTGACAAACAAAACGGAAATAATGTAATTTTAACTTTCGGAACTTACCTAAGTGCAAACTCAAACATTCAAGTTTCATCAAATGCATTAGCAACTCCATTCTCTTCAGTTGTATTTAAAGAAACAATCAACAGAGACCCTATAAACGATGAAGACTTCCTACCTAACAACAAACCTGTTTTCTGTGCTTTAATTGAAAGCATGAATAATAATGGACAAAACATTGCTTATATTGGAGCTGAAGACGGAATTTACAAAACAGAAAACTTCTTAGGAACAGCTTCTGGAACAAAAGTTGAAGTTGAGTGGGAAAAAATGACAGGTATTCCAAATGTACCAGTATTCCAAATGACACAACAAACAATGAACCTTCCAAGATATGAATTCCACACTTACTTAGGACAAAATACATTCTTTACTTCATTTGCGAACACAAAACTTCCAGGAGCAATTTATGCTGCAACTCACGGAAAAGGTCTATTTGCTTACTTAGGAGACACTGTTGCTGCAAATACTAATGTAATCGGAATTAAGGATAACATTGTTACAATTAATGAAAAGCCAAGCTTAAAAGCTTATCCTAACCCAGCTTCAAGCACAACAACTCTTGAATATAACCTTTCAAAAGCATCTGATGTAACACTTCAAGTTTATGATATGAATTCTCGTTTAGTAAGTTCATTAAACAAAGGACGTCAATCTGCAGGAGTACATTCACAAGAAATAAATGTACAAAACCTAAACAGAGGAATCTATATGGTTCGTATCATCACAAGCAACTCAACAAGCACAGCAAAATTAATTATTAAATAATCTATTAAAACTATTCAATAAGAAAGGGAGGTTCATAATGACCTCCTTTTTTTGTATATTTGCACCAAACAAAAACAAAGGAGGATTTATGATTAGTATGATTGTAAAATTATTAATATCTGTCGGCTTAGGATTCTTGATAGGCTTAGAGAGAGAAAGGTCACATAAAGTTGTTGGCGTAAAAACATTATCTCTAATTACTCTTGGCAGCACAATCTTTACCTTGGTGTCGGTCTATTACATTAAATCTGACCCAACAAGAGTAATTGCACAAATAGTTTCTGGAGTTGGATTTATTGGAGCAGGTATAATATTCAAAAACGATACTCAAATATCAGGACTAACAACAGCAGCAACCGTTTGGTGTGCAGCAGCAGTTGGAGTTTTGGTTGGAATGGGACTATTTGAACTTGCAGTCGTTTCAACCGTTCTTGTTTTAATCATTAACGTTGTGTTTGAATACATCAAGAAAAAAGAAAAGAAATAAGAACATCAACAACTTAGCATAATATAGAATATCTTTTGAAAATCAACAAAATAGCAACAAGAAAGACAAGAGATATAAAAAAATTTCAACCTAATTAATAAAAAAAAAGCTTTCGTATGTATATTTGCAAAAGTATTAACAATTAATAAATAACCTATATGAAAAAATTCAGATTATTATTTTTAATTAGCTCATTATTAGTTACGGCTACATTAATAAATTCCTGCAAGAAAGAAGATACCAAACCCACCGTTCCAGTAGTTGAACACATAACAGGCACACAATCAACTTATGGAAATGTTGGAGCACAAGTTACAGTTGCAGCTGGATCAGTTGAAGGAGTTGGAGAAATAACAGGAACAGTTACAGAAAACGTTAATGGAGTAAGCACTGTTAACCTGTCAGCAACAGTAACCGATGATTTCATTCTTCAATTGGTAAACAATGTTGGAGGATTTACCGTTGTTGGAAATAACGTTACAGCCCCTACCCTTAAAATTAAAGCCACCAACGAAGGATTTGAAAGCATTCAAGGCTTTGATCCAGGCATATTGGTTAAGTTTGACAGTGAAGTTGGAGATAAATACAACACAGCATGGGGAAATGTTAGAACAGTAACCCATAAATCAACAACCAATGACTACTATTGGAGTGGAATGAATATTAAAGTTCTTAAAGTTGAGGAACCTAAATCATCAAATGGAGTAACAAAAATCATCTATTATGCAAACCATAACTGGGGAATAGTTGGAGTTGAATTTGTTTTCGAAACAGGCAATTCACTAAAATTCCCAGTAGAATTAACTCCTTCATCCAAATAGATAGAGCTCTACCCTATTTTTATAAGAATCTAAATAATGACCTTAAAGTAAAAAACTTTAAGATCATTATTTTTTTATTTGATAATAATCCTTGCTTATGCGGTCTTTTTGTGTGAAAATATGTCTGAACTATACAACAAAATAAATATTAAAGAGTTATTAGAAACAAGGCCTTTTTTGTTTAATTTTAAACTATTTCAATTATTAATTGTCTAATAATAACATATTTAAATATTAACCTTTTAAACTATGAAAAACAAATTTTTCATTTCAATCATTTCTGTTATGTTATCATTTATAACATATTCAGCAATGGCTCAATATGGTGTTGTTGTCCAATACACCACAAATCAAGAGCAAGCTTTTATCTTAAATGACCAAGGAAAGATATATTTTTCTGGAAGTAATTTAGTAATAAATCAATCAAATGGACAAACTCAAACAATAGCAATTTCCGATATTAGGAAATTATATTTCCAAACCAACTTAAGCATAAATGAAGATATTGCTTTGGATAAGAATATTATTCTTTATCCAAATCCTGCAAATGATAATATTAAATTATCAAACATTAAATCTCATAGTTTAATAAGTATTTACAGCATGGATGGAAAATTATTAATTAATCAGTTTAGTTCTTCTGACCAAAGCATAAATGTTGGAAACCTAAAAAAAGGTTTATATATAGTAAAAGTTAATAACAAAACATTTAAACTTATCAAACAATGAGAAAGATAGCATTATTAATAATGGCTCTATTAATTAATGGAGTATTATTTGCACAACAAGAAAAAATGTTAATTCATCATTCTTCAAATGTTGTATATGAAAAATCTATCTCTTCAATTGATAGTATAAAAATGAACACTTCAACATCTAATGTTCTTATTAACGAAACAAATGATATTATTACAATACCAATTAGTGGAATAGACAGCATTACTTTTACAAACGATACAGCAACTAATCCAATATCAAATGTAGTATATATAGTTTTTAATGATACAAATTGTAATATAATAAATCCTCTTTCTTCTTTAGGTGTTATAATAACTGATACAGCTAATAAGGTAAATATTATTACAACTGCAAATATTGAAAACATAGAATATAATATATCTGGAACAACATCTAACGGATCTATTACAATCAATAGTGATAAAAAATTAATCTTAAATCTTGCAGGGGCTAATATTACAAATCCAAATGGAGCTGCAATTTTAGTTTCTTCTAATAAAGATACTAAGGTAATTCTTACAGAAAATACAGAAAATTACCTTAGTGATGGTTCTGCTTCTTCTGCAAAGGCTCCTATTCATAGTGCAGGTAATTTAATATTTGATGGACAAGGAAACCTAAAACTAAAAAGTATTAAGAAGCATGGTATATCTTCTTCAAAAGCAATTTCAATATTAAATGGAAATATAGAAGTTCTTTATGCATTAAGTGATGGAACTCACTCAGAAGGTTTTTCTATGACTAATGGAACATTAAAAATAGATACAACCTTGGGTGATGGTATTGATGCTGGAGCAACAGCTATAATTATTGATGGTGGAGAGATTAATATTAGCTCAAGAGCCGATGATACAAAAGGGATAAAAACTGATGCAACAGTAACAATTAATGGTTCAAATATTATTATGACTGTTGCAGGAGCACAATCAAAAGGTATTAAAGGAGCATCAAAAGTTACAATTAATAATGGTAATATAAATGTAACAACATCAGGAATAACAGTTCGTGAAGCATTAGACCTTGGATTTGACACAAAATATGCAACAGGAATAAGTTCTGACACTAATATAATTATTAATGGAGGGACAATAACAATGGTAAATACCTCTACTAATAATGGTGGCAAATGCCTTTCAGCTGACGGCAGTGTTTATATTAATGGAGGAACATTAAATCTTACAACAAATGGGAATGGTGATACAATAACAAATTCACTTGGAGTAAAAGATAATTTTTCTTCTTCATGTATAAAAGGAGACTATGGTGTTTATATATTAGGTGGTAATATTACATGCCAAAGTAATGGTTTAGCTGGTAAAGGAATTTCTGCCGATAGCTTAATTATTATTGGTGTTGCAGAAGTTGCAGATAGCCTTTTACACTTAAATGTTACAACAACAGGAAATCGTTTTTATGTTTCTGGCACAATAGGCACAGGTCCTAATGATAATGCAGACTATGCAAATCCAAAAGCAGTAAAATCAGATGGTGATCTTTATGTAAATAGTGGTATTATTACAATTAGCTGTACACAAACAACAGAAGGTGGTGAAGGTTTAGAAAGTAAAGATTCATTATTTATTAATGGTGGTATAATTGAAATCAACACTTATGATGATTGTGTTAATGCTGCAAATCATATTCAAATAAATGGAGGAAAGACTTATGCTTATGCAAGAGGAAATGATGGATTTGATTCAAACGGTACTTTCTTAATTACTGGAGGACTAACAATAGCTTGTGGAACCCGTGCTCCTGAAGAAGGATTTGATTGCGACCAAAACAATTTTAAAATAACAGGAGGAATTCTTATTGGAACAGGAGGTGCTACAAGTACACCAACATCTTCACTTTGCACTCAACACACATTAAAATATTCTAATGCAACTGCAGGAAACTCGATATGCATAAAGAACAGCTCCAACACAGCAATACTTACTTATACCCTACCTACTTATTATGGTTCTAGTCAAGGTGGACCTGGTGGAGGAAACACAATGTTATTATTATACACAAGTCCAAGCCTAACACAAGGAACTTATACACTTCAATATGGAGGAACAATAACAGGAGGAACATCATTCCATAACTACTACGACGGAGCAACATATACAGGAGGCTCTTCAAAAACATTTACCATTAGCACAAATATGGTAACATCAGTACAGTAAAAATAAATACAATTATTAATTAGCTAATAAATTAAAGGTAATTACTTATTTAATAAGCTTTCAAACTAACTAAACTTCCTTTTGATCTCAAAACAATGGCATTGTTTTGAGATTAAAGTCCTATTTAATTATTTCTTTCTTTGATTTATTAATTTCTTTCTTTACTTAAATTATTTCTTTCTTTGATTTATTAATTTCTTTCTTTACTTAAATTTTTTCTTTCTTTACTTTAATTTACTGAAACAGCGTTTTATTTTTTTGAAACAGCATTTTATTTCCCCCTCTCCTTTTTTTATTGTTTTAGATGATTAAGTTTAAAGTCCTTTTCTTATTTTCCCCAAATAACTCTTAGGATTTAATTCCCATTATCATTTAAAACTCTTTGTATTTCATTAATTTTGATAATATTTTATGATTTTTTATTGGTTATTCATAAATAAATTGTAGTTTTGGAGTTGTAAAACAGATTAAAAAAGAATTCAATTCAACAATTTATTTATTTATTGAGAAGAATAATAGGAAATACTCATAATAATCAATAAATAAACTATTAATCTCAACAATAAAAAACAATTATAAAATCATATTATGGAAAAAATGTTGCTTAGAGAAAAGGAAGTGTCTCCAAATAGTAATGTTCTTATGAACTTGTTGGGGGATGTGTTTTTGCCTTATGATGAATTGGAGAAAAAGCTGGTTGCTAAAGATCTAATTTATATTTGGAACTACTATAATGATGGTAAGGCATGGCTTTGTAAGGTTCAATTTAAGAAGAAAACTGTTTTCTGGTTATCTATTTGGAAAGGGTTCTATATGTTAACGTTCTACTTTAACGAGAAAAACTATATTGGCATTTATGATTTAGGTCTTGAAGGGTCAATAATAAAGAATTTTGAAAATACTAAACTTGTTGGTAAGTTTAGACAATTGATTTTTGAGATAAGAGATAATAGTCAATTTGAGGATATTGAAAAGGTTGTTGATTATAAAATTAGCTTAAAATAGAGTAGCTATTTCTATATTTTATTTCCAATTATTCATGTTTAAAAAAGGTAAAAATATTTTTTTTATTTTTATTTGCTCTATTATGTGAAATTATTATACATTTGCATCCCCAAAAATTACCAATTCATAAGTCTTTATGGTTTACAATTACTTAATCTATTGGCAATTAAAATAGGTATTATTTATTTTAATAATAGGAAAAAATATTTTTTAAATGATTAAGTGGAAGAGTGAAAAAGGGACTGATTTATCTGCGTTAGGATTAATTGTAACTTTAGGTATTGTTTATGGAGACTTAGGTACTTCTCCTTTATATACAATGCAAGCTATAATGCGAACATTGGATTTTACTTCATATAATTTTCAGAGTTTTGTAATTGGAGGTTTATCAGCTTTGTTTTGGACTCTTACTCTCCAAACTACCATTAAATATGTTTTTATTACTCTAAAGGCTAACAACAAAGGTGAAGGAGGAATTTTCTTACTTTTTACCTTAATTAGGAATAAGCATAAATGGATTTATTTCCCTGCAATTATTGGAGCTTGTGCATTGCTTGGTGACGGAGTTATTACACCTGCAATGACTGTTACTTCAGCTATGGAAGGAGTTGTTAAATTTTTCCCTGATTTAAATGTTGTATTAATTGTTGTTACCATCATATCCATTCTTTTCTTCGCACAACAATTTGGCACTTATAAATTGGGAAAATATTTTGGCCCAATTATGTTCATTTGGTTTTCTTTGCTATTGATTTTAGGAATATTTTCTTTATCAAGTTATCCAACTATTTTAAAAGCTCTTAATCCAATTTATGCTATACAATTAATTATTCATTATCCAAGTAGTTTAGCTTTTCTTGGAGCTGTTTTCCTTGTTACAACAGGTGCTGAAGCTTTGTATTCTGATTTGGGGCATTGTGGTATTAAGAATATTAGAATATCTTGGATTTTTGTTAAGTTAAGTCTGATTTTAAATTATTTTGGTCAGGGTGCTTGGTTGATAAGTCATGAGTCAACTTGGGATTCAAGTATTAATCCTTTCTTTGCAATTATGCCTAATTGGTTATTACCATACGGAGTTATTATTGCAACACTTGCTGCTATAATTGCTTCTCAAGCATTGATTTCTGGCTCTTACACAATTGTTTCGGAAGCCATATCTCTTAATTTCTTCCCTAAAATAAAAATAAAATATCCAACAAATGTAAAAGGGCAAATGTATATTCCTTTTGTAAATAAAACTTTATGGATATTATGTATTTTAGTAGTCTTGTTCTTCCAATCTTCTGCAAAAATGGAAGCAGCTTATGGACTTTCAATAACAATTGCTATGTTAATGACTTCTTTGCTTCTAATGTATTATCTAAAGAGTAAGAAAGGTAAGATATTTGCCATCATTTCTGGTATTATTTTCATATCCATTGAAATAACTTTTCTTTTGGCTAATTTAACCAAATTTGCAGATGGAGGATGGGTTTCAATGGTAATTATGCTTGTATTTATTTCAATTATGTTTACTTGGCATAGAGGTTCTAATATTGAAAGTCTATTTGTGAAATACTTAAGCATTGATCGTTTTAAGGATTTATTTGTTGCCATTTCTAAAGATGATTCTATACCTAAATATTCTACAAACTTGGTTTATCTAACCAAAAGCAATAGTCCATCAAGATTGGAGCATTTAATTTTCTATTCCATCCTTATTAATAGAGTAAAAAGAGCTGACACTTACTGGTTTTTGCATGTAAACAATACTGACGACCCAAAACAACTAACTTATGAAGTGTATGAAATTGTTACAAACAAGGTTATTAGAATAGATTTAAATATTGGATTTAAGGTAGAACCAAAAATCAATATGTATTTTAGAGAAATAACTTCAAAACTAATTAAAGAAAAAAGGATTGATATGAGAAGTCATTATCAATCGTTAAAGGATTTTAATGTATTGTCGGATATTAGATTCATCGTTATCAATCAGATTAAGAATAACGACTACGATTTTAACCTATCTCGTCAAATTCTTATGAACTACTTCTATTTAATAAAGCAATTATTAGTTAATAAGATAAAATCACTACAATTAGACCAAACAAGAACAAAGGTTGAAAGTATTCCATTTGAAACTTCAAAACGTATCTTCCAAGATGAAGAAAACATAAAGATTAATCCTTTATTTAAAATAGTTGAAGATTTCTTGGTAGAAGATAATATTCACACTTCATATCAAAAAAAAACTATAAATAAGATTTAGTTTAAGGATTAAATCTTATTCAAAAGAAACATTTCATTATTTAAATTCTATACCTAAACTTAGGATTAGGGGTAAGATAAGAAATGATAGTTTTTCATTTACTTAATTCTGTTTTTATGAATAAATTAATCTTTAAAAACATTGTTCTCTATTAACTTTTCATGAAACTCCCTTGCTTCTTCTCGTGGAACCTTTACTACCGATTTATCATATTTATTCAGAAGTTTCGCTGGAAAGTCAAACCAACCCTTATCACATACTAAGTATTCACAGTCCAAATTAATTTCAAAATCTTTAACGCAACTATCTCCTTTCATCAAAACAATAATATAACTAAAACCACAAGGCATTCTCTTATTGGTAGGTGAAACCTTCCAGTCTTTTTGTATTTTGTTTAATACAACTGTATCAGTAATAATAAAATCACCTATTTCTTCTGTAAAATAGGTAGGGCCTCCTTCACTCAATATTCCATGTAAAGAATATTCTCCTGAATTAAAATCATATCCTTCAAAGATTTGTACTTTCTCTTTACAACTAAGGAAAAGTATCACAGTTAAAAAAAGTAATAATAATCTTTTCATTTACTTTTGTTTTTCAATCTATTACTATAAATCAACCTCATATTTTTCAAACTTCCAAGATTCAATAATACTATCTTTATTAAAGTAGAAGTCTAAGCTTTCTATTTCAAGAATATCATCGTATTGATCTTCACATGTTATTTCATATCTCAAAATATTTGGTGGAGTTTCAATACTATTCTCTGGTTCTCCTAATAAATCAATTAGTTCTTTAGTTGTCATACCTTTGATTCTAACATCATGTAATAAACTTTTAGTCATAAATTCTCGAAGTGGCGGTATGGCTTGCGCATCAGTATCAAAATTCCATCCTTCTCTATCAAAAGCAATTTGCTTTTTCTTACAACATCCAGTAAATATTATTACAATAATTAGAAAAATAATTCTTTTCATAATTTTATTGTTTAATATCCTTATCCAAAGATATATCTTATAACATCTTCCAAATTGGCAAGAGGGATAATCTCTATTTTGTATCTTGAAGTGTCTAACCCTTTGGTGTTATATTTTGAGATAAAGATTTTCTCAAAGCCTAATTTATCTGCTTCAGCTATTCTTTGGTCTATTCTTATTACTGGTCTTAACTCTCCGCTTAGTCCAATTTCAGAAGCAAAACAATATTGAGAACTTATTGAAATATCTTCTGAAGAAGAAATTATACTTACAACAACTGCCAAATCAATGGCTGGGTCATCAACTCTAATTCCTCCTGCAATATTTAAGAATACATCTTTATTTATTAGCTTAAATCCTCCCCTTTTTTCCAAAACTGCTAAAAGCATTGAAAGACGTCTTAGGTCAAATCCAGTGGAAGTTCTTTGTCCTGTTCCATAATTGGAATTAGCCACCAAAGCTTGGGTTTCAATTAAAATTGGGCGTGTGCCTTCCATTGTTGCAGCAATTGCTGTTCCACTTAAAGCTTCATCTCTTTGTGAAAGTAAAATTTCGGATGGATTGCTTACTTCTCTAAGTCCAGTGGATTGCATTTCATAAATTCCTAACTCACTTGTTGAGCCAAAACGATTCTTAACTGAGCGAAGCATACGATAACCATAATTTCTATCTCCTTCAAATTGAAGAACTGTATCTACTATATGTTCCAATATCTTAGGTCCTGCAATTGAGCCATCTTTTGTTATGTGTCCAACTAAAAAGACTGCTGTAGAAGTTGTCTTTGCATATCTTTGCAACTCTCCAGCACATTCTCTAATTTGCGAAATACTTCCTGCCGAAGATTCAATATCTTGAGTTGTTATGGTTTGAATGGAATCTATAATTATTATATCAGGTTTCAAATCATCACAATGTTCAAATATTGATTGTATATTTGTTTCGGTAAGAATAAAACAATCATTATTTTCTCCCTCTACCCTATCGGCTCTTAGTTTGATTTGTTGAAGGCTTTCTTCTCCACTAACATAAAGAATTTTCTTCCCCTTACAGTTAAGTGCAACTTGAAGCAAAAGAGTACTCTTGCCAATTCCTGGCTCTCCACCAACCAATACAACAGAACCAACAACCAATCCTCCTCCCAAAACTCTATTGAGCTCAGAATTGAAAGTATTTATTCTCTTTTCTTGAGAAAATGTTATTTCATTAATGATTTGAGGCTTTGATGAGGATTTATTGTTTTTCTTGCTATACTTACTCTCCCCTTCTCTTTCAAGAACTTCCTCCTGATAAGAGTTCCATGCTCCACATTGAGGACATTTCCCAATCCAACTTGAAGACTGAGCACCACACTCCTTACAAAAAAAAGCTGTTTTTACTTTCATATCTCATTTTAACTTGGTCTTGCATCAACCTTATATCTCATCTCTCTTTGATAGGAGAATTTCTTTTGATCTTTAAGGTATTTTTTATGATAAGGACCATAAGGGAAATCCATAAATACAGACCTTTGCATTTGATAACATGTTCCAAAAAGAGGTATTGTTCTTGGCTCCATTTCATAGGTATCTTTCGATTTATCTACCTTATATGGAGGGATTGGACTATCGTAATTGAAATCAGCCTTTCTATTAAAAAGAGTATCGGAAGTTGTGGTAGAAATTAAATTATATTCAGCAACTGAGTTAATGTTTGTTGACCACCATGGTTTGTTTAGGCTATAAATGGTAACAAACATAACTGCATCAGCACCATATTTCATCTTATATTTATTCAAATCATTTGGTTTAAGATATTGAGAAGAAAACATTGTATCTTCATTATGTATATTCATTGTTATCATTGGAGGAACAACATAATAACCTTTAAGACTCAATTCTTTTGCAATATTAATTATATACATTTCAGGAGCAGCCAAATTTTTTGACCTGTTCCATGGATAAATTAACAGAATTGTTTTAGGCTTTTGGGTATACATAAGTGAATAAGAAATTATTCTATCTTCTCTTTTTGGAAAGTATTTTAGCCAAGTCTTCTTCACAAAACCGAGAGTATCTCCTGCTGCAATTTTATCCTGACGTTCTCTTTCTTTTTTAAGTTTCTTTATTTCTTTTTTGCTTAAGCGAGTTACGTTTGTGTCAATTACAACTTCTTTCTTTTCTCCAGTAATATTTGCAATAACATCTTCTGTTGAATCCTCTTCCTTAGGCATATTTTTTTCTATTACATCCTTGGCAAGATTACAACTTACAAATAAGCATATAGTGATCAATATTAATAATAGCTTTCTCATAGTCCAAGTTTTTTTACAAGAGAATCAACATAAGGTTGTGATTCTGGATAATATACTGTTTCTTTAACAAAATATTCCTTAGCTTCTTTGGTTTTTCCTTGTTGGAAAAGTAAAAGTGCATACTCTACACATGCTCCTGGAGGTGGAAGTTTACGCTTGCCCTTTGGCAATTCAACAATTTTTGAATATTGGCGTGAAAATTTCTTTATTTCTTTTTCAGAGAAATCTCTTGTACCATAGGCATACAAAAGATTATCGTAATCATAATACTTATATAAAGCATTTGAACATGATCCAAACAATAAAGCACAAAAAACAATAATTACAAGCTTTTTCATTAGAAATACTCTACAAATTAATTTTCAAAGATAATAATTTATTTTGGAGTAAAAATATATACTACGGTTTTTTGACAAACATCTTAGTTGCTCTTTTAAATATACCACTCATATAAGCAATTGAAATTCCATAATTTGAAACAGGAACTTTGGCTTCAATAACTGGCAATAATCTACTTTGCAATTGTTTTTCTGTAGCGACACAACCTCCACATTGAATTACCATAGCATATTCTTCAATTGGCTTAGGAAATGGCGAAAGACCAGCAACAACATCAAATTCTATCTCTTTCTTTGAATATTTTCTAATCATTTGAGGTAGTTTTACTCTTCCAATATCCTCACATGTTGGTTGATGAGAGCAAGTCTCCAACATTAATATTCTATCTCCATCATTTAAACTATCAATTTTAGGTGTACCTTTCACATATTCATCAAATGCACCTTTCAAGCGAGCCAATACTATTGAAAAACTAGTTAATGGTATTTTTTCATCAACAACACTACTTACATAATCAAAAGCTTGGCTATCTGTAATAACCAAATCAGGATTAGGGTAAATATTCTTTAAGGTGTATTCAAGCTGAGTTTCTTTTACAACAATATTTATTGAATCATTATCAAGAACATCTCTTATTAACTGTACTTGTGGCAAAATCATTCTTCCTTCTGGAGCAGAACTATCAATTGGAGTAACAAGGATAACTACACTATTTTCCTTTATTAAACCTTTTAATATTCCTTTTGTTTGATATGCTGTTGGTGGTATTGTTTCTCTTATTTTTTGTGTTAGATTTATTTTGCTTTCAGAACTATCTTGAGAAAACTCAATTATAGATTGATTGTAATTCTTTTCAATTGTTTCCTTTAAATCTTTTCTTATTGGGCTCAAATCACTTTTAGTGAATACCAATATAAAAGGCACCTTTAAATTTTCACTTGTTTTTATTAACTCGGCTTCTTCTTTTCCAAAATTGTTATCAAAAGCAATTATAGCCAAATCAATTTGAGAAAAAACTTCATAAGCTTTTTCAACTCTTTTCTTTCCTAATTCCGAGACATCATCAATTCCTGCAGTATCAATTAAAACAACTGCACCAATACCCTTAATTTCCATTGTTTTCTTAACTGCATCGGTTGTTGTTCCTGCCAAATTGCTCACTATTGAAATCTCTTGTCCTACAAGCCTATTTATCAATGTACTTTTCCCAACATTACATCTTCCAAATACTCCAATATGTGGTTTATTTTCTCTTCCCTTATTCATAGCAAAATATTTTTGCAAACTTACGCAATATTTTTTTTATTGCTATCTTTGCAGGCTAATTAATAAATAATATTATGGGAATGATTAAAATGAATTTCTCTAATGATAACCCTTCAATACTTAGTGCAAAATTTTGGGTTAAAACTCTAATAATGGCTATTTCTATATTCATTACTTGCTATCTATTTTCATTTGCAAAAGTAGATGGTGTATTTAATGCATTATTAGCCGCATTAATAATTAGTCTGTTAAACGCATTCTTAAAACCTGTTTTAGTTTTATTTTCATTACCTATAATGGTTACCACATTAGGACTATTTAACTTGGTAATAAATGCAATTATTATTTTATTAACAAGCTATTTACTTAAAGGATTTGAAGTAAATGGTTTTTGGGATGCTTTTCTTTTTAGTATAATTATTACTGTAATTAGTTTTATTATTGATCTTACTATTAAACTGTATCAAACCAAAAAACAAGTTGAAAATAGTTTTAAAGCTAATAAAAACAACAATAACTTAGAAGAAAAAGTTGAAGAAACAGATTACGAAGATGTAACTGATAAAGACTAAAAATTTATAATATTTAAGAAGAAAAATAAATGAAGAAGATTGAAAATATTAATGAACTTACTCAATACATTGAAATACTAAAACAAAAAGGTAAAACAATTGGGCTTGTTCCAACAATGGGTGCTTTGCATGCTGGTCATATGTCATTAATAAAAAGAGCAAGAGAAGAAAATGATATTGTTGTTAGCAGTGTTTTTGTTAATCCAATTCAATTCAACAATAAAGAAGACTTAGAGAAATACCCTCGCAATTTAGAGAAAGATTCTCAACTTTTGGAAGAAAATGGTTGTGATATTATGTTTTCTCCAAATGCTCAAGAAGTTTATAAAGACGAACCTACAGAACAGTTTTCTTTTGGAAGTCTGGAAGCTGTTATGGAAGGCAAACAAAGGCCAGGACATTTTAATGGAGTTGCAATAATTGTTAGTCGTTTGTTTAATTGGGTTAATCCAAATAGAGCTTACTTTGGAGAAAAAGACTTTCAACAAATAGCAATTATTAGAGATATGGTAAGACAATTAAACTCACAAGTTGAAATTGTTCCTTGTCCAATTGTTAGAGAAGAAGATGGTCTTGCTTTAAGTTCAAGAAATGCTCGTTTAAGTCAAAAGGCAAGAGAAATAGCTCCAAAGATTCATTTTATTTTACAAAAGAGTGCTACAATGAAAGACAGTTTGTCTTTTTCTCAAATCAAAACCTTTGTTGTTAATGAATTTAAACTAATTAAAGATTTTGAATTGGAGTATTTTGAAATTGTTGATGACACCACTCTTCAACCAATAAGCAAAAAAGGAGATAATGGAGTTGTTGGCTGTATTGCCATTTGGTTAGATGGAGTAAGGCTAATTGACGTTCAAAGATACTACTAATTCATAAAGCCTAATCCTAAAATTACCTCCATATCATTTATTTTACCGAACTTTGCAAACTTAAAATTAGTCTTTCTTACAAAGACAATGCAATTTAATTTGAATATAAAAAAGTAATATAATCACTATGAAGCAATTAATTGAATGCGTTCCTAATATTAGTGAAGGACGTAACCAAAATATCATCAAACAGGTTGTTGATGAAATAGAAAAAGTTGACGGCGTTAAACTATTAGACGTTGATCCAGGTGCTACAACAAATAGAACTGTTATTACTTTTGTTGGTGAACCTAAAGATGTTTGTGAAGCTGCTTTCAGAGTAATTAAGAAAGCTTCTGAACTTATAGATATGAAATCACATCATGGCGACCACCCTCGTTTTGGTGCAACTGATGTATGTCCTTTAATTCCCGTCTCTGGCATTACAATGGAAGAAGTTGTAGAATATGCAAGAGAATTAGGAAAAAGAGTTGGTGAAGAATTAGGCATTCCTGTATATTGTTATGAAAATGCTTGTTTTGAACCAAAAAGAAGAAACCTTGCTTCTTGCCGTGCAGGTGAATATGAAGGATTAAAAGAAAAGATACAAAACCCTGATTGGAAGCCTTGCTTTGGACCTAATCAATGGAATGATAAAATAGCTACAACAGGAGCAACTGCTATTTCAGCAAGAGATTTCCTTATTGCCGTAAACTATAACCTTAATACAACATCTGTTCGTCGAGCTAATGCAATAGCTTTTGACGTTAGAGAAAAAGGACGTCCTGCAAGAGAAGGTGGAAGTGTTAATGGAAAACCATTAAAAGATGAAAACGGTAAAGCAATAATGATTCCAGGTTCTTTAAAAGGAACTAAAGCTATTGGTTGGTTTATTGATGAATATGGAATTGCACAAGTTTCAATGAATATCACCAATATATCTCAAACTCCTCTTCATATTTGTTTTGAAGAAGTTTGTAAAAAAGCTGGAGCAAGAGGAATAAGAGTAACAGGTGTTGAAATAGTTGGTTTAATTCCTAAGAAAACCTTGATTGATGCTGGTAAATATTATCTTGCAAAACAAGAACGTTCACTTGGAATTGATGAAAAAGAAATAATAAAGATTGCAATAAAATCAATGGGCTTAGATGATTTAAAACCATTTATCCCAGAAGAAAAAGTAATTGAATATCTAATAGAAGACAAGTCAAAGAAGAAATTAGTTGACATGACTTGCACTGATTTTGCAAATGAAACAGCATCAGAAAGTCCAGCTCCTGGTGGTGGTTCAATTGCAGCTTATATGGGTTCACTTGGAGCTTCACTTGCAACAATGGTAGCTAATCTTTCCTCTCATAAAGCAGGTTGGGATGAAAGATGGGAAGAATTTTCAATAATTGCAGAAAAAGGACAAGCCTTAAAAGACGAATTAATCCACCTTGTTGATGAAGACACAAATGCTTTCAACAAGATAATGGATGCTTTTGGCTTACCAAAGAAAACTGACGAAGAAAAAGCAGCAAGAACAAATGCAATTCAAGAAGCAACAAAATATGCAATAGAAATTCCTTACCGTACACTTTGCAAATCATTTGAAGTATTTGAAATATGCAAAGCAATGGTAGAAATAGGAAACCCTAATTCAGTAACAGATGCAGGAGTTGGTATCTTATGTGCAAGAGCAGCTTGTTATGGAGCCTTTATGAATATGAAGATTAATGCTTCATCATTAAAAGACAAAGCATTTGTAGATGACATAATTGGTAAAGGACAAGAATTAATAGATAAAGCAGATGCAATAGAAAAAGAATACACTGCTAGAATTCTAAAACAAATAAGCGAATAAGTTGTATAGAGAATTTTTATTAGTAGCCTTAGGAGGAGCAGTTGGCTCTGTTTCAAGATTTGGAATAGGAGAATTATTATCAAATAAAACAAGCACTTCTTTTCCTTGGGCTACTTTATTTATAAATTTATTGGGATGTTTCCTTATTGGGCTAATTTTAGGACTTTCCCAAAAATATGAATTTGCCTCACACTACTCCATACGTTCTTTCTTTATAGTTGGACTTTGTGGAGGCTTCACAACCTTTTCTACCTTCTCACTTGACACCTTACGTCTTTTCCAAAACTCACAAAACCTTCAAGCAATAGGTTATATTTTAGCAAGCATCCTAATTGGATTAGCCCTAACAATGTTTGGATATTATCTTCTTGCTAAAAGTTAAAAGCCCTAAGCCGTTAAAGAGGTAAAACTTTCATTATCATTCCAAATTAAAAAATCAATACTTTTCCTTAAAGCCTAAAAATTGTTATTATGATACTCCATATCATAAATTATTCGTTTATTTGCAAAATATTTTAGTTAGTCAAGCACTACTAAATTTAGTATGAACCAAAATTAGTTTGATGTTAAATTCAAAAACACTGCATGAGGTTTTAGAATATAGTGTAAAGACCTTTGCAAACAATCCTTTGATGGCTTTTGTTGGTGAAAAGCCAATCACATTTTCAGAATTCTCTCAGAAAGTTCTCCAAGTTCAAGACATATTAGTTCAAAGAGGTATAGGTTATCAAGACAAGGTAGTTATTCTTGGTCAAAACTCTCCTTCATGGGCAATTGCTTATTTTGCAATTGTTGATATGGGAGCTGTTGTTGTTCCTCTTCTTCCCGATTTCACTAAGGGAGAAATTACTAACTGCATAAACCATTCTGATGCTAAGATGATTTTTGTTTCAGAAAGGTTGAACGAAAAAATTGAAAAAGAAGCATATCAATATATTGAGACCATAATAAATCTTGATAATTTTGAGATTATTGACCAAAAGGAAACAAAATCAATTGGCAAAAAATCAATACCTCAACCTCAAGACTTGGCAGAAATCATTTACACCTCTGGAACTTCTGGTTTTAGCAAGGGAGTTATGCTTACTCATGCCAACTTAGCCGCTCAATTAGTTCAAATACATTACATTTGGCCAATAAGCGAAAAAGATGTTTACCTATCTGTACTTCCTCTTTCTCACACATTCGAAAACTCTCTTGGACTATTAACTGCTGTTATGAAAGGTGCTTCAATGTACTTCCATAACAAACTTCCAGTTTCAACTACCTTTATGGATAGTGTTAAGAAAGTTCGTCCTACAACCATTCTAACCGTTCCATTATTTATTGAAAAAGCATATAGAAACGTTATAAAACCAGAATTGGAGAAAACAGCTCTTAGAAGAATACTTCTAACAAGCCATCTTTTCAAAAGAATAATGTATCGCAAGGCAGCAAAGAAACTCTATAAGGTTTTTGGAGGAAGACTAACTTTCTTTGGAATTGGAGGAGCAAAACTTGATGGCGAAACAGAATTATTTTTGCGATTGGGTAAACATTTCCCTTATGCAATTGGTTATGGACTAACCGAAACAGCACCATTAATTATTGGAGCAAACCCTAATCAAGTTTCCTGGCAAACAACAGGCTATCCAATTAAAGATGTTCAAGTTAAAATAGTTGATGTAAACCCTGAAACTAACGAAGGAGAACTTTGGGTTAAAGCACCTAACGTTATGAAAGGCTATTACAAAAACCCAGAACTAACACAAACAGTTCTTACAGAAGATGGTTGGTTTAAGACTGGAGACTTGGTAAGTGAAAAGAAAGGACGTTACGAAATTAAGGGAAGAATTAAAAATGTTATTGTTGGAGCAACAGGAGAAAATATATATCCAGAAGAAATCGAAATGGTTTTAAATCAACATAAATTAGTTTTAGAAAGTGTTGTTATTGAAAGAAAAGGAAAGCTTGTTGCAATGGTTCAATTTAATCCGGAAGAATTGGAAAAAAGACTTGCCATATACAAGGAAGATGCAGCAAAAGCATTGGAATATATCAAGAAAGACCTTCTTCGTGCAGCAAATGAAAGACTAAATCGTTTTTCAAAGCTATCTCTAATTATTGAAACCAAAACAGAGTTTGAAAAAACCGCAACCCTAAAGATTAAAAGATACCTTTATAAATAAGACTTTAGATTAAATAATACCAAAATCTAAGTTGTACCGAAACAAAAACGAAGAAGCATTAATTAGCTTCTTCGTTTTTTTGTTTTAAATAAGCTCAAGAAAGACAAACTCCTTATTTATGAGAAAATAAAAGAGGATTTAATCTCCCAAAACGAAGATTTAATCTAGAATAATGCCATTATATTCTCAATATAATGCCATTAAACTAATCATATAATGTCTTGTACTGAAAAAAGTTGACACTTTTTATACAAAAAAAGTGTAACAAAAATGGAGAAAAGAGGCAAGATTACGGATGCAATTCGTATAGAGATAATCGAGGATTATCTGAGCAGTGGAGC
>Ga0316605_10000324_pt1 | contig 37422 bp, 37 predicted proteins | sample OWC_soil_day20_n_FD_207666 | JGI IMG/M metagenome (GOLD analysis project Ga0316605, IMG submission 207666) | Wetland soil microbial communities from Old Woman Creek delta, Ohio, United States - OWC_soil_day20_noCT | ecosystem: Environmental > Terrestrial > Soil > Wetlands | place: USA: Ohio...
GTCAGCATGGTGGTCTTCCTGGCCGGCGCGTTCGGCCTGATGTTCGCCGTCGAGAAGACGAAGAACTCCGCTGCCGGCGTGCCGGTGCTGCTGGGCTTCACCTTCTTCATGGGCCTGATGCTGTCGCGGCTGATCGGCTCGGTGCTGGGCCTGTCCAACGGCGCCAGCCTGATCATGGTGGCCTTTGGCGGTACTGGCGCCATCTTCCTCGGCATGGCGTCGCTGTCGACGATCATCAAGCGCGATTTGACGGCGATGGGCAAGTGGCTTTTCATCGGCGCGATCATGCTGCTGGTGGCGGGCATCGCCAACTTCTTCATCCAGTCGAGCGCACTGATGATCACGCTGATGGTGCTGGCCATCGGCATCTTCTCGGCCTTCATCCTGCACGACCTGAAGCGCGTGCAGGACGGCCAGGAGACCAACTACATCACCGCCACGCTGGGGGTGTACCTGAGCCTGTACAACGTGTTCCAGAGCCTGCTGGCACTGCTGGGCATCTTCGGCGGCGACCGCGACTGAGCGTACGCCTTCGCAGCATCGACAACAGGGCCTTCGGGCCCTGTTCCGTTTGGGACTTACGGTGCGTCGCGGTCGAAGACCGCAATACTCTCCACATGCGCGGTATGCGGGAACATGTTCACCATGCCCGCCTGCGTGCAGCGGTAGCCCGCCTGGTGCACCAGCAGCCCGGCATCGCGCGCCAGCGTGGCCGGGTTGCAACTTACATAGACGATGCGCCTCGGCGGCACCCAATCTGCCACCGGCGCAGCATGCAGTTCGGCCAGCGCCTTCGACAGTGCGAAGGCGCCCTCGCGCGGCGGGTCGACCAGCCATCTGTCGGCCAGACCCTGCGCCACGAGGTCGGGCGCGGCAAAGGCGAAAAGATCGCGCGCCTCGAAGCGGGTCTTCGCCGCCAGGCCATTGAGAACAGCGTTGTCACGGGCGCGCTGCACCAGCACCTCGCTGCCCTCGATGCCCAGCACCATCGCCGCACGGGTGGCCAGCGGCAAGCTGAAGTTGCCCAGGCCACAGAACCAGTCGATCACCCAATCGTCGCGCTGCACCTCCAGCAGGCGAAGCGCGTGCCCGACCAGCACGCCGTTGATCGCGGCGTTGACCTGGGTGAAATCGGTGGGGCTGAAAGGCAGGCGAACGCCGAACTCCGGCAAGGCATAGGCCAATTCAGGGCCGGCGTCGTCGAGGCGGCGCACGCTGTCCGGCCCCTTCGGCTGCAGCCACCACTGCACGCCGTGCGCGGCGCCGAAGTCGCGCAGGCGCTGCAGGTCGGCCTGGCCCAGCGGCTCCAGATGGCGCAGCACCAGCGCGGTGACTTCGTCACCCATGGCCAGCTCAATCTGCGGCAGGCGGTCGCGCTGATCCATGGCGCCGATCAGTTCGCGCAGCGGCATCAGCATGCGGCTCATCTTGTCGGGCAGCACCGGGCAGACCTGCATGTCGGCGACATAACGCGATTTGCGCTCGTGGAAGCCGACCAGCACCGTGCCCTTCTTGGCCACGTGGCGCACCGACAGCCGCGCGCGGTGGCGGTAGCCCCACGCCGGCCCTTCGATCGGCCGCAGCATCTGCTCGGGCTTGACCTTGGCCAGGTGCCACAGATTGTCTTCCAGCACCCGCTGCTTGATGGCCACCTGGGCCATCGGATGCAGGTGCTGCATCTTGCAGCCGCCACAGGCCCCCGCATGCAGGCCGAAGTGCGGGCAGGCCGGACGCACGCGCTGCGCGCTCTCCCGTCGCAAAGCGGTCATCACGCCCTGCTCCCAGTGGTTCTTGCTGCGCCCGGTGCGGCAGGTGACCACCTCGCCGGGCAAGGCGCCTTCGATGAAGACCACCTTGCCGTCACTCCTGCGGGCCACGCCCTGCGCCTCCAGGTCGAGCGCGTCGACCGTCAGCCATTCGTCTTGTGTCATGTCCAGGATTATCCGGGCGTGTTCCATGCAAAAGGCCGCCCTTGGGCGGCCTTGTCGCGGGTGCGGCGGATGGCTCAGGGACGGGCGTACTCCGAGATCACCTTCCAACGACCGTCGACGATCTGTGACATGCGCGAGGCATCGCTGCCCAGCCGCTTGGTGGCGCTGAAGGTCGCCTCTGCACTGCCGAAGATGTCGGGCGGAATGGTGATCGTGTCCATCGCCTTGATGAAGCTGTCGGTGCTGAGGTTCGGCCCGGCCTTGGACGCTCCCTTGAGGAAGGCATCGATGATCACGTAGCCGTAGACGGCGAACACGTCGGGATCCTCGTTGAAGCGTGTCTTGTACTTGGTGGCCCAGTGGCGCAGCGGCTGCGAGGCCTCGTCGAGGTACGGGTGCTGGGCACCCATGGTCGAGATCAGACCGTCCATGGCCTTGCCGCCGAGCTTCGGGATCAGCCAGGTGTAGGAGGCACTGGACCCGAAGAACACCGGGTTGAAGCCGGTCTTGCGCGCCTCGCCGATGGTGCCGATGGTCTCGCGGATGATCGTGCCCATCACCACCAGTTCGCAGCCCGAACCCTTCATCCTCGCCACCTGCGACGAAAAGTCGGTCGCACCACGTTTGTAGGAGGTCTTTTCGGTGAACTCCATGTTCAGCGTCTTCAGGCCGGCCTCGGCGCCGCGCATGACTTCGAGGCCGAACTCGTCGTCCTGGTAGATGGTGCAGACCTTCTTGACGCCCTTGTCCTTGACCATCTTCGGCAGCCAGGTGCGCATCTGGTCGTAGTAGGTCACCGCGAAGGAGTACTTCAGCCGGTTCAGCGGCTCGTACATCTCGCGTGCCGCGGTTACCGGCAAGAAGTTGATGACGTTCTTCTCGAACTGGATCGGCATCGACGCGTTGTTCTGCGCCGTGCCGGTGTGCGCCACGACGATGAACACCTTGTCCTGGTTGACCAGCTTCTGCGCGGCCAGCACGGCCTTCTTCGGGTCGTAGCCGTCGTCCTCGACCAGCAGCTTGAGCTTGCGGCCATGCACGCCGCCCTGCTCATTGACCTCCTCGACGCGCAGCAGCATGCCCTGGCGCACCGCCTTGCCGAAGGCGGCGATGGGTCCGGACAAATCCTGGATCGATCCGACCAGGATCTCGTCCTTGCTGACGCCTTGGGATTGCGCCTGGGCGACGCCGGAGGCCAAGCCCAGAGCGGCAGCCAAGGCACTGAGTAGCGGTTTCATCATCGGTCGGTCTCCTGGTTGGGGCAATGAATTCACGGCAGCGCGGTCGCGACGCCTCAGGGTTTCGCGTAGTCGGAAATCACCTTCCACCTGCCGTCAACGATCTGCGAGAGGCGCGACGCGTCACTGCCCAGCCGCTTGGTCGGCCCGAAGGTGAAGGGCGGCGCCCCGAACATGTCGGTCGGGAAGCTCATCGAGTCCATCGCCTTGATGAAGCTGTCGGTCGTCAGAGTCGGGCCGGCCTTCGCCGCCGCCTGGATGAAATAGTCCATCACCGTGTAGCCGTAGGCGGAGAACAGCGTCGGGTCGTCGTTGAACTTGGTCTTGTATTTGTTGGCCCAGAAGCGGATGGCCTGCGACGGGTCGTCCGGATACGGAATCTGCGCGGTCATCGTCCCGTACAGGCCATCCATCGCCTTGCCGCCCAGTTTGTGGATCAATTCGGTGTAGACGGCCGACGTGCCAATGAAGATCGGGTTGAAGGCGGCCTTGCGCGCCTCGCCGATCGTGCCGATGGTCTCGCGGATGATCGTGCCCAGCACCACCATCTCGCAGCCCGCCGCCTTGGCCCGCGCCACCTGCGACGAGAAGTCGGTCGAGCCACGCTTGAACGAGGACTTCTCGGTCAGCTCCATGTTCAGCGTCTTCAGGCCGGCCTCGGCGCCGCGCAGCACCTCCAGCCCGAAGTCGTCGTCCTGGTAGATCGCGCAGACCTTCTTCGAACCCTTTTCCTTCACCAGCTTGGGCAGGTAGGTGCGCATCTGGTCGTAGTAGGTCACCGCGAAGGAGTACTTGAGTCGGTTGAAGGGCTCGTACATCTCGCGCGCTGCGGTGATCGGCAGGAAGTTGATGACGTTCTTCTCGAACTGCACCGGCATGGCCGCATTGTTCTGCGCGGTGCCGATGTGGCCGGCGACGATGAACACCTTGTCCTGGTTGACCAGCTTCTGCGCCGCCAGCACGGCGCGCTTCGGGTCATAGCCGTCGTCCTCGACCAGCAGCTTGACCTTGCGGCCATGCACGCCGCCTTGCTCGTTGGCTTCTTCGGCACGCAGCAGCATGCCCTGGCGCACCGCCTTGCCGTAGGACGCCAGCGGTCCGGACATGTCGAGGATCGAGCCCACCAGGATCTCGTTCTTGCTCACGCCCTGCGATTGCGCCAGCGCCGTGCCGGCAGCCAGCGCCAGCGAAGCGGCCAGCAAAGTCAAGAGTCTCTTCATCGTCGTGCTCCCAAGAGAAAGTTACGGTCGTATCTCAGCGGTACATGGCCTCGATGGCCTCGGCATACTTCTTCTCGACCAGCTTGCGCTTGAGCTTCATGGTCGGCGTCAATTCATCATCCTCGGCGGTCAGCTGGTTCTGCAGCAGATAGAACTTCTTGATCTGCTCGACCCGTGCGAACTTCTTGTTCACGCGCTCGATCTCGCCCCAGATCAGGTCCTGCACCTCCTTGGCCTGCGTCAGGCTGGCGTAGTTGCTGAACGGGATGTCGCGGTCCTGCGCGTACTTCTCGACGTTCTCCTGGTCGATCATCACGATCACCACCAGGTACGGACGCTTGTCGCCGATGACCACCGCGTCGGTGACGTAGGGCGAGAACTTCAGATCGTTCTCGAGTTCGCTGGGCGTAATGTTCTTGCCGCCGGCCGTGATGATGATGTCCTTCATCCGGTCGGTGATGTAGAAGTAGCCGTCGTCGTCGACATGGCCCACGTCGCCGGTGTGCAGCCAGCCATCGGCATCGATGGTCTCGGCCGTCTTCTCCGGCTGGTTCAGGTAGCCGAGGATGACGTTCGGCCCGCGCAGCATGATCTCGTTCGTGCCTTCGGCGATACGCATCTCCAGGCCCGGCCCGGGGCGGCCGATGCTGCCGGGCCGCATGGCGTCGCGTGGGTTGGCCGTGCCGGCGCCGCAGGTCTCGGTCATGCCCCAGCCCTCACCCAGCGGGATGCCCAGCGCCAGGTACCAACGGATCAGGTCGGGCGAGATCGGTGCCGCACCGGTCAGGCCGACCTCGACCCGGTCCATGCCAATCATGCGCTTGACATTGTTCAGCACCAGCCACTGCGCCAGCTTGTAGCGCAGCTTTAGCGCCCCCGAGGGCTCGCGCCCATCGAGAGTGCACTGCGCCACCTCGCGGCCGACCTGCAGCGCCCAGCCGTAAGCCGCCTGCTGCAGCTTGTCGGCCTCGCTCAGGCCGATGGCCACCTGGGAATAGATCTTTTCCCACACGCGCGGCACGGCAAAGAACAGGTTCGGCCGAACCTCACGCAGGTTCTCGAACACCGTCTCGGGGTTCTCGACGAAGTTCACCACCGAGCCGCGCTCGATGGGCACGAACTCGCCGATCATGCGCTCGGCAATGTGGCACAGCGGCAGGAAGGCGATGCGCTCGCCGCCACGCGGCAGGCCCTCGTATAGCGTGGTCGACAACGAAGCCAGCACCGAGCAGATGTTGTCCTGGCTGATCATCGCGCCCTTGGGCCGGCCGGTGGTGCCCGAGGTGTAGACCAGCACCGCCACGTCGCCAGGGTCGCGAGTGCGGCTGCGTTCGTCCAGCAGCCCTGGATGCTGCTTCAGGTGGATGCGGCCCAGCTCGCGCAACTGCTCCAGGCTGATGACGCGCGGATCGTCGAAGGCGGCCAGCCCTTCCATGTCGAAGACGATGACGCGCCGCACCAGCGGCAGCCGGTCGGAGATCTCGAGGTACTTGTCGAGCTGCTCGTCGTCCTCGACGAACAGGTACACGCTGCGCGAATCGCTGCACAGGAACTCGACCTGCGGCGCCGCGTCGGTGGGATAGATGCCGTTGCACACGCCACCCACCGACTGCACGGCCAGGTCGCACCAGACCCATTCGCGGCAGGTGTTGGACAACACCGAGGCCACCTCGCCCGGTTCCAAACCCAGGCTGACCAAACCGGCACCGATTTCGCCGACGATGGTGGACACCTCGTTCCAGCTGTAGGCACGCCAGAGGCCCATCTCCTTCTGGCGCATCATGGTGGCGTCACCAAGCTCCTTGACGCGCAGGCGGAACAGTTCGGGAATGGACTTGTAGGGCAGCGCATCGGCCTTCCAGCCGAACTCGTCGCCACGGACGATGCGGTGCGGATCCCGCGTGACGGTACTGCTCATCTCCATGTCTTCTTCTTCTTCCAGCGACGTTCGCCGCGCACGCCGCTTTCCTTCTTGCCGAGATAGAACTCCTTGATGTCCTCCTTCTCGCGCAGCACGGCACAGGTGTCGTCCATGACGATGCGTCCGGTCTCGAGCACGTAGCCGTGATCGGCGACGTTCAGCGCCATGTTGGCGTTCTGCTCGACCAGCAGCATGGTCGTGCCGCGCTCGCGGTTGATGCGCACGACGATCTCGAAGATCTCGCGCGTCAGCTTCGGCGACAGCCCCAGGCTGGGCTCGTCGAGCAGCATCAGCTCGGGCGCAGCCATCAGCGCACGCGAGATCGCCAGCATCTGCTGCTGGCCGCCGGACAGCAGACCGGCATCCTGCGTGGCACGCTCCTTCAGGATCGGGAAGTAGGCGTAGGCCATCTCGATGTCACGCGCCACCGCGTCGCGGTCCATGCGCGTATAGGCGCCCATCAGCAGGTTGTCGCGCACCGACAGCAGGGGGAACACCTCGCGCCCTTCGGGCACATGGCTCACGCCCATGCGCACGATCACCGACGGGTCGAGCGCGGTGATGTTCTGGCCCTTGAAGCTGACGCTGCCGCGGTTCGGGTCGATGATGCCGGAGATGGTCTTGAGGATCGTGCTCTTGCCGGCGCCATTGCTGCCGAGCACGGTGACGATCTCGCCGCGCCGCACCTTCAGGCTGACGCCGCGGATGGCCTTGATCGGCCCATAGGAGCTTTCGACGTTGGCCAGCGCCAGGATGACGTCGTCGTCGCGGCCTGCCACCTGCGTCATGCCTCGACCCTCCGCAGCGAGCTCAGGTCGTCTGTGCTGCCCAGGTAGGCCTCGATCACGCCAGGGTGCGATTGCACCTCCTCGGGCGTACCGAGCGCCAGCACCTCGCCCTGGTTCATCGCCAGCACGCGGTCGCTGACCTTGGAGACCAGGCTCATGTCGTGCTCGACCATCAGCACGGTGATGCCCAAATCACGCTGGATGTCCTGGATCCACCAGGCCATGTCGTCGGTCTCTTCGACATTCAGGCCGGACGAGGGCTCGTCCAGCAGCAGCAGCTTCGGCTCGGCGCACAGCGCGCGCGCCAGCTCCACCACCTTGCGCACGCCGTAGGGCAACCCCGCGACCATCATGTCTCGATACTTCTGCAGGCTGAGGAAGTCGATCACCTCCTCGGCCTTGCGCCGGGCATGGATCTCGGCGCGGCGTGTCGCGCCGGTGAACAGCAGGTCCTGCCACAGGCTGGTGCGCCGGTGGGTGTGGGTGCCGATCAGCAGGTTCTGCAGCACGCTGGCAAATTCGAACAACTCGATGTTCTGGAAGGTGCGCGCGATGCCCAGGGCCGCCACCGCGTGCGGAGGCTGGGCCACCAGGTCCTCGCCCTCGTAGCGGATGCCGCCGGCCGTGGGCTGGTAGATGCGGCTGATCAGGTTGAACACCGTGGTCTTGCCGGCACCGTTCGGGCCGATGATGGTGAAGACCTCGCCGCGCTGCACCTCGAAGCTGACCTTGTTGACCGCCACCAGACCGCCAAAGCGCACGGTCAGGTCCGTGGCACTGAGCAACGCGCCACTCATGCGCAACGCTCCCAAAGCGACTCGAAAGGGTCGAGCAGCCGCCGCAGAACCGGCTTTGCCGGGCTGCAGGCGGCGCCCCCCTGGGGGGGAGCGCCGTAGGCGCTACGGGGGGGGGTCATTTCAACCGATCCGATTTCTGGAAGGCTTTCTGCCGCTTGAACATGCCGGCCCGATAGAACGGGAACATCTGCAGGTATGTGCGCATCTTCAACCAGCGGCCGTACAGGCCATGCGGCTCGAACATCACGAACGCCACCAGCACCACGCCGTAGACCACCGCCTGCAGCCCAGGCGACTGGCCCACCGAATCGGGCAGATAGTCCTTGCCCATCGCGATCAGCTGCGGCATGGTGATCAGGAAGATCGCGCCGAGGAACACCCCGTGCACCGAGCCCAGGCCGCCGACGACGACCATCAGCAGCAGGTCGATCGACTGCACGATGTTGAACTGCTCGGGCGACAGGAACTTGATCTTGTGCGCGTAGAGGGCCCCACCCAGCCCGGCCAAGCCGGCCGACAGCGCGAAGGACATGGTCTTGTAGCGCGCCAGGTGGATGCCCATGCTCTGCGCCGAAATTTCCGAGTCGCGTATGGCAACGAAGGCACGGCCCGTGGGAGAGCGCAGCAGGTTCAAGATGGCCAGCGTCGACAGCACCACCACCACCAGGCAGAGGAAATAGAACTCGGTGTTGCTGTCGAGCGTCCAGCCGAACATCGCCGGCGACTTCACGTGCAGGCCGGCATTGCCGCCGGTCACCGACTCCCAGCGCGCCAGGCCTTCTTCGACGATGAAGCCGAAGGCCAACGTGGCGATGCCCAGATAGATGCCCTTGACGCGCAACGCCGGCACGCCGATGACGATGCCGACGATCGCCGACAAGCCGCCCGAGCAGGCCAGGGCCAGCGGAAAGGGCCAGCCGGCGTTGGTGAGCACGGCCTGCGTGTAGGCGCCCACGCCCAGAAAGGCCGCATGGCCGATCGAGAACTGACCGGTGAAGCCGGCCAGCAGCATCAGCCCCAGGCCGACGGTCGCGTAGATGAGCACGAACACCAGCTGCGCCAGGACGTATTCGGACAGGATCCAGGGCGCGCCCAGCAGGAACAGGCCGAGCAGACCGTACCAGAAGGCCTGGCCGCCATGCTTGACGATGCGGATGTCCTGGTCGTAGTCGGTCTTGAAGATGAAGCGCATTTCAGTCGCTCGTACCTGCAAACAAAGTCGCCATGGAACTGGCAGTCGAGCGAACGCCGTGGAGCCGGCTCTGCCGGTCCACTGGCGTCGCCCCCCGGGGGGGGAGCGCCGAATGCGCTGCCGGGGGGGTCATACTTTCTTGCGCAACTTCTCGCCAAACAGTCCGTTCGGCTTGATCATCAGCATCAGCAGCACGACGATGTAGGGCGCGATGTCCTTGAAGCCTTCGGGCAGGTAGAAGCCCGACAGGCTTTCGACGATGCCGATGATCAGCCCGCCGACGATCGCGCCCGGCAGGCTGCCGAAGCCGCCGACGACGGCCGCCGGAAAGGCCTTCAGGCCGATGTAGCCCATGTTGGCATGCACGAAGGTGATCGGCGCCAGCAACAAGCCGGCGATGGCCGCCACCGCCGCGGCCAGGCCCCACACCAGGCCATTGAGCCGCTGCACCGGAATGCCCATGTAGTAGGCCGCGATCTGGTTCTGCGACGAGGCCTGCATCGCGATGCCGATCTTGCTGTAGCGGAACAGTGCATACAGCCCCAGGCACAGCAGCGCGGTGGCGCCGATGACGACCAGGTGTTCGTAGGCCAGCACCAGTTCACCCAGGCGCAACGTCATGTCCTTGTAGGGCACGGGCAGCGTGTGCGTCTCGGTGCCGATGACCGGCACCATCGTGATCAGCCCGCGCATGATGTAGGCCATGCCGATCGTCAGCATGACAATCGAGAAGGCAGGCTGACCCAGGACCGGGCGGATGACGATGCGCTCGGCCACCACGCCGAAGGCAGCCAGCGCGGCGATCGAGCACAGCACCGCCAGCCAGAACGGGAAGCCCAGCAGGGTGGTCAGCACGAAGCCGGCAAAGGCACCGAGCATCATCAAGTCGCCCTGGGCGAAGGTGACGGTTTCGGTAGCCTTGTAGATGAGCACGAAGCCCAGTGCGATCAGGCCGTAGATGCAGCCCTGTGCGGAACCACTGATGATCAGCTGGACAAATTGCACTGCACTGAGAGGGGGCTGCTTGAACGACGCGCGATGCTAGCGGCGAAAAGCACAGGCCAACCCCGGGGGAAACGCTGAACGGGACGAGCTTGTCGGTGCGGCGGGGGGCCGAGCCGGTGTCGCACAGGCGACCGTCGCCGCTAGCGTGGCGGCAGCAGTTTGGCCGGATCGATCGGCTTGCCCTGTCGGCGGATCTCGAAATGCAGCTGCACCCGCTCGGCATCCGAAGAACCCATCTCGGCGATCTTCTGCCCGCGGCGCACGATCTGGTCGTCCTTGACCAGCAGCACCTGGTTGTGGGCGTAGGCCGTGAGGTAGGTCTCGCTGTGCTTGACGATCACCAGGTTGCCATAGCCGCGCAGCGACGAGCCCGCATAGACCACGCGCCCGTCGCCGGCGGCAAGGACCGGATCGCCAGCCTTGCCGCTGATGGTCAGGCCCTTGTTGCGGCCTTCGTCGAAGCCCGCTACCACCGCACCCGCGGCAGGCCAGATCCACTGCACCTCGTCCCCCGTGTCACGTGCCGGCGCGGCGCTGTCGGCCGGCGGCGGCGGCGCCGCCACCGGGGGCGCGGGCGGAGCGGGCGGCGTGGACGCGGCCGCGCCCGCCGACGCTGCCGCCGCCGCACTGGAGCCTGCGCCTGCGGCCGAGGCCGCAGGCCGGCTGTCCAGTGGGCGTGTTTCGACGCGGCCGGTGCTCGGCACCGCACGCGCCGTCGCCGCACCCGGCTCGGGCGGGGGCGGCACGACCCGCAGCACCTGCCCCGTCTCGACCAGGTTCGGGTTCTCGAGGTTGTTCCAGCGCACCAGGTCGCGCCAGTTCTGGCCGCTGTCCAGCGCGATGCGCAGCAGCGTGTCGCCGGGCTTGACGGTGTAGTAGCCCGGCTTGCCGGCGTTTTCGGCGCCAGGCAAGGGCTTCGGCGCGGGCTCGACAGGCGGCGGCGTCACCGTGCCCACGACCGGCGGCGGCGTCACCGTGGCCACGACCGGCGGCTTGGCTGCCGTGCTGCGGTCCTCGACCGGCGCCTTGCGCCCCGAGGACGCACATCCGGCCAAGGCCATGAGGGCCACGGCCGCCCAGAGCCGGCAGGCCCTACCTTCAGGTTGCGGATGCATGCCTGATCATTCCCTCTACTCGATGCCGGATTTTAGGGGAACGAAGTGCACCGCCTCGTGCAACGAGCGGCGGAAATCGTCACCCTGCCGGTCCACGACCAGCAGCACCTGGCCGCTGCCGGCGCGCCCCTCCATAGGTGCCACCAGCCGTCCGCCATCGGCCAGCTGTTCCAGCCAGGCCGCGGGCAGGTCGCTGCCGCCAGCCGCGGCGATGATGCTGTCGTAGGGCGCATTCGGCGGGTGGCCGAGGCGGCCGTCGCCGTAGACCAGACGGATGTGGCCGGCACGGTGCTCGCCCAGGTTGGCCCGCGCCTTGTCGTGCAGCGGCTTGAGCCGCTCGATCGACAGCACGCGCTGCGCCATCTGGCCCAGCAGCGCGGTCTGGTAGCCGCAGCCGGTGCCGATCTCGAGCACGCGGCCGAGCGTGCCGCTGGCGCGCGCACGACTGCCCTCGTGCAGGATGCTCAGCATGCGCGCCACCACCGACGGCTTGGAGATCGTCTGCCCCAGCCCGATCGGCAGGCTGGTGTCCTCGTAGGCCTGCGTGGCCAGCCCGCTGTCGACGAACTGGTGTCGGGGCACGACACGCATCGCCTGGCATACCGCCTCGTGGCAAAGGAACTCCGCACGCAATCGCTGCACCAGCGCCAGCCGCACTGCCGCCGAGTCCAGCCCCAGCCCGGTCGGCCGGTGCTGCTGGCCGGCGTCGCGCGCCGCCTGGTGCAGCGGCGCCTGCGGTCGCAGCGTGGTCTTGCTCTTCGCGGTCGCGCCCGGCGCCGACTGCTCCAGCACGGCGGGAAAGCGCGCGCCGCGCACCGCGGGTTTGGCCGTCACGAACTCGGTCCCATGCCGCAAGCCGCAGTCATGCCAGCGCAGCCCAGCGGCTCAAGCCCGCATGGTCGGTCAGGTCCACCTGCAGCGGAGTGATCGAGATGCAGCCGGCCGCGGTGGCATGGAAATCGGTGCCCTCGCCGGCATCGCGCGCGTCGCCGGCAGGGCCGATCCAGAAGATCGGCTCGCCGCGCGGGTTGGTCTGGCGGATCACTGCCTGGCTGGCATGGCGTCGACCGAGGCGAGTGATACGCCTCGGCAGGCGGTGCGCATCGGCCCGGTTGGGAATGTTGACGTTCAGCAGCCAGGGCCCCTGCGGCATGCCGCCGGCCAGCACGCGGTCGACCACTTGGCGGGCCGCGGCAGCCGCGGCCTCGAGCTCGCCCCAGCCCTTGTGCACCTGCGAGAAGGCAATCGCCGGGATGCCGAACAGGTAGCCCTCCATTGCCGCAGCCACGGTGCCGGAATAGAGCGTGTCGTCGCCCATGTTGGCGCCATTGTTGATCCCCGAAAGCACCAGGTCGGGGCGCTGCGGCAGAAGCCCGGTGAGGGCCACGTGCACACAGTCCGAGGGCGTGCCGTTGACGACCTTGAAGCCCTTGACGGCTTCGCCCACGGACTCGAACACCGAAAGCGGCCGGTTCAGCGTCAGCGCATTCGAGGTGCCGCTGGCATTCTGCTCCGGCGCCACCACGTCGATCTCGCCGAGATCCGCACAGGCCCGCACCAGCGCAGCCAGCCCGGGGGCAAGATAACCATCGTCGTTGGCAATCAGGATTCGCATCGCGCCATTGTAGGCAGCCATGCGTCGCGCCCCTGCGCCAAAGCGGACTTGCCTATCATCCCGCTTCCCTGCCGATGGAGACAAACCCATGCAAGCCTGGTTCTGCGAGACATTGAGCGGCCCCGACGGCCTGCTGTGGAAGGACGTACCGACGCCTCAGCCGGGCCCGGGCGAGGTGCGCATCGCCATCCGCGCCGCCAGCCTGAACTTCCCGGACATCCTGATCGTGCAGGGAAAGTACCAGTTCAAGCCGGCACTGCCCTTCGTGCCCGGCTCCGAATACTCCGGTGTGGTCGAGGCGCTGGGTGAAGGCGTCACCCAACTGAAGGTTGGCGACGCGGTCGCGGCCATGGGCTCGACCGGCGGTTTCGCCACGCATGCCATCGTTGCCGCCAAATCGGTGCTGAAGCTGCCGCCGGGCTTCGCGCTGGAGGATGGCGCGGCGTTTGCGCTGACCTACGGCACCTCCCACCATGCGCTGGTCGACCGCGCGGCGCTCAAGGCCGGCGAGACCGTGCTGGTGCTGGGTGCGGCCGGCGGCGTGGGCACGTCGGCCATCCAGGTGGCCAAGGCGATGGGCGCAAAGGTCATCGCCGCGGCCTCCACCGACGCGAAGTGCGCCTTCTGCCGCGAGCTCGGCGCCGATGCCACGCTCAACTATGCCTCGCAGAACATCCGCGACTCCTTGAAGGAGTTGACCGGCGGCAAGGGCCCCGACGTGGTCTACGACCCGGTAGGCGGCGATATGGCCGAGCCGGTGCTGCGCTCCATTGCGTGGCGCGGCCGCTATCTGGTGATCGGCTTCGCCCAGGGCGGCATCCCCGCCCTGCCCTGGAACCTACCCCTGCTCAAAGGCGCGTCGATCGTCGGCGTGTTCTGGGGCGAATTCGTACGACGTGAGCCCGAGGCCAGCGCGCGCGGCATGGCCGAGCTGGCCCGGTGGTACGCAGAAGGCAAGATCAAGCCTGCGATCGACCTGCGTCTGCCGATGCGCGAGCTGCCCGCCGCCTATGCACGCATGGCCACGCGCAAGGTGCAGGGCAAGGTGCTGATGGTCAACGAATGACACTACGCGTCACATCCCATCTGCGCTAGCATGAAGCTGCACGACCAAGGAGTGGCCCGATGGCCGTGAAGGTGCTGATCGTCGAAGACAACCCGGTGGCACGCAGCTTCCTGTGCCGCGTGGTGCGCGAGAGTTTCAGCGACGTCATCGCCATCACCGAGGCCGGCGACCTGGAATCGGCGCGCAAGCAGATCAACCTGACCGGCGGCGCCCAGGGTATCCACGGCGTCGACCCCTTCAAGTTGCTGCTGGTCGACCTGGAACTGCCCGATGGCAACGGCATGGAACTTCTGGCCGAGCTCAGCGCCTACCCGGCGACGAAGATCGTCACCACGCTGTACTCCGACGACGACCACCTGTTCCCGGCGCTGCAGTGCGGCGCCGACGGCTACCTGCTCAAGGAAGACCGCTTCGAGGTATTGGTCGAGGAGTTGCAGAAGATCGTGCGCGGCCAGCCGCCGCTGTCGCCGGCCATCGCGCGTCGGCTGCTGACGCACTTCCGCCCCGGGCGCAGCGGCGAAGCAGCACCGTCCGATTCGGGCTTCAATTCCGCCGGCGCCTTTCAAAGCAGCCGGCCGGTGCCGATCGAAAAGCCGCTCGACCACGAGCGCCTGACGCCGCGCGAGAGCGAGGTGCTGACCTACCTGAGCAAGGGTTTCACGATCAAGGAGATCGCCTCGCTGATGGGCATCAAGTGGTTCACCGTCAACGACCACATCAAGTCCATCTACAAGAAGCTCAACGTCTCGAGCCGCGCCGAAGCGGCCGTGCTGGCCAGCAAGCAGGGGCTGGTGTGAGTCGCTGCCGCGGCTAGAGCCGCGCGGCGGTGCGGCCATGAGTCCAGGCAATTCGCCTGACAGCGTGGATCTGGCGCCGATGACCCAGGCCCCGCAGACTGGCGCGGTTGACAGCCGCTTCCATCCGGGCCGCACCGTCCAGTCCGTGCCACGCCGTCTGCGCTTACCGCGGCGCGAGCTGCTGGTGATTGCGTTGCTGTGCTGTCTGGGCCTGTTTGCGCTGATGCGCGTGCTGGCCATGCAGCCCTACCTGGATGCGACCTGGCGTGTCGAACGCGCTGCCGCGGTCGAGCTGCTCTCCAGCCCGCTGCCGGCACTGCAGGGGCTGACCGGCGCACATCTCGAGCGCATCAGCGGCCGGGACGGACAGACGCTCGACGTGGACTCCGGCCTGCTGCACCGCTCGCCGCGCTGGAGCGTCGACGATGCCACGCGCCAGCAGCAGCTCGATGCGCAGCGGCGGCTGTCGTCAATGCTGGAGCAGGGCCGGCTGTCGCTGCAGTTCGCCGACGGCCGTGCCGTGGCGCTGGAGCCGAAGAAGCGCGGACTGGCCGGGCTGGGACTCCTTTTCTGGCTGCTGGCCGGCTGCGCGCTGGCGCTGGGCCTGGTCACGGCAGCCGTGTTGATGGCCCACCCGCACTGGCGCAACGTACCCTATGCGGCGATGAGCCTGTGCCAGGGCGCCAACCTGCTGGCCATCGGCATCGAGACGCTGCCCGGCCTGGGCCTGCCGCTGGCCTATGCACAACACGGCTTGTTCGCGCGCATGGCCTTCGACCTGTGCAGCGCCGCGGCCATGGTGCACCTGGCCACGCTGCAGCCACTGCGCCTACCCTCCGGCCGCTGGATCGCCTCAGCCACCTGGGGCGGCTGCGCCCTGCTGCTCGGCCTGGCGGCGCGCCAGGCGCTGCCGCAGGTCTGGTGGTGGGCGCAGGCCGGCATGATCGGCTGCGGCGCACTGACGCTGCTGCTGATGAGCTGGTCCTACCGGCTGGAGCCGAACCCCTTCGCGCTGCTGATGCGTCGGCTCGCAGGGGCAGCCACCGTCACGCTGCTGCTGCTCAGCGCCGCGGTCGCGGTGGCCAGCTGGCACGAGGACATTGCCCAGGCCGAGGCCTCGTTCAGCTCGGTCATCTGGCACCTGTTCCTGACTACGCTGATCCTGCTGCTGCCGATGTTCTCGCGCGTGCAGCCGCTGATGCGCGAGCTGGCCATGCTGGCCGGTACCAGCAGCGTGGCCACCTCGCTGAACCTGCTGTTCGCGGCCACCTTCGCGCTCGGCACCTTCGCCTCGCTGTCGCTGTCGGTGTTCTTCGCGCTGGCGGTGTACGCCGGCACGCGACGCTGGCTGCTGCAGCCCATGAGCGGGCAACATGTGCCCGGCGCCGAGCGCATGTTCGAGCGCCTCTACCGGGTGCTGCGCGAGGTCGAGGCCAGGCCGCGCGACAGCGCCGAGCTGCTGACGCGTCTGCTGCGCGACCTGTTCGAGCCGCTGGAGGTGCAGATGCTGGACCGGCCTTCCACGCGCTCGCGCGTGCTCGGCGACGGCTCGGCGCTGCTGGTGCCGCTGCCGACCATCGACGCCGATCATGAGCGCGGCACCGACGGCTCGATCGTGCTGCGCTTCGCCGAACGCGGCAAGCGCATGTTCTCGCGCGACGACGCCCGCCTGACGGACCGCGTGGTCGAGCAACTGCGCCGCGCCGTGGCCTACGACAAAGCGGTCGAACGCGGCCGCAGCGAAGAGCGCGCACGCATCGCGCAGGACCTGCACGACGACATCGGCGCGCGCCTGCTGACACTGATGTACAAGGCCCAGACACCGGAGATGGAGGACTACATCCGGCACACCCTGAAGGACCTGAAGACGCTGACGCGCGGCCTGGCCAGCAGCGACCAGCGTCTGTCGCATGCCACCGCCGAATGGAAGACCGACATCGCGCAGCGCCTCAGCGCGGCGCAGATCGAATTGAGCTGGACCTTCACCTTCGATCGCGACATCGTGCTCGGCGTGGTGCAGTGGTCGGCTTTGACGCGGGTGCTGCGCGAACTAGTCAGCAACGCGATCCAGCATTCCTGCGCCACGCACCTGGAGATCTCGGCCTCGCTCGAAGGCGGACGGCTGCGCCTGTCGCTGGCCGACGACGGCATCGGCCGCAACCCGCAGGACTGGTCCCACGGGCTGGGCCTGGGCGGCGTGCGCAAGCGCGTCAAGCTGCTCGGCGGCGACGTGCAGTGGCGCGAGAACGGCCGCGCCGGCATCGTCTGCACGGTGCTTGTCCCGGACCTCCATCCACGCCAGTGAGTGTGGCCGCGGGCCCCAGCGGCTTCGGGATAATCGCGCGATGAATCCGTTGCTGTCCCGACTGCACCCCTACCCCTTCGAGCGGCTGAAGGAGCTTTCCGCCGGCATCGTGCCGGCCCCCGGCCTCAAGCCCATCGGCCTGGGTATCGGCGAGCCGCGCCATGCCACGCCGGCGCTGATCGAGGAGGCACTGGTCGAGGCGCTGCCGGGGCTGTCGTCCTACCCCGCCACGGCCGGCGAGCCGGCCTTGCGCGAGGCCTTCGCCGGCTGGCTGCGGCGGCGCTACGGCGTGAGCGTGGACCCCTTCACGCAGACGCTGCCGGTGAACGGTTCGCGCGAGGCGCTGTTCGCGCTGGCGCAGACGCTGATCGACTCGAGCCGCCCCGGCGCCACCGTGGTCTGCCCGAATCCCTTCTATCAGATCTACGAGGGTGCCGCGCTGCTGGCCGGGGCGCAGACCGCCTTCGCCAACAGCGATCCGGCGCGCAACTTCGCCGCTGACTGGTCGCAGATCGACGCCGCCACCTGGTCACGTACCCAGTTGCTGTACGTCTGCTCGCCCGGCAACCCCACCGGCGCGGTGATGCCGCTGGACGAGTGGCAGAGGCTGTTCGAGCTGAGCGACCGGCATGGCTTCGTCATCGCCAGTGACGAGTGTTACTCCGAGATCTATTTCCGCGACGAGCCGCCGCTGGGCTCGCTGCAGGCAGCGCGCTTGCTGGGGCGCGACGATTTCCGCAACCTGGTGGCCTTCACCAGCCTGTCCAAGCGCTCCAACGTGCCGGGGCTTCGCTCCGGCTTCGTCGCCGGCGACGCACGGCTGCTCAAGGCCTTCCTGCTGTACCGCACCTACCACGGCAGCGCGATGAGCCCGCTGGTGCAGCGCGCCAGCATCGCCGCCTGGCGCGACGAAGCGCATGTGCAGGCCAACCGCGACTTGTACCGCAGCAAGTTCGCTCAGGTCACGCCGCTTTTGGCCGATGTCCTGGATGTGCGTCTTCCGGACGCCGGTTTCTACCTTTGGGCTGCGGTGCCGGGTTCGGCGCAGGGTGCCGCCGCTCTTGCAGGAGACGATGTGGCTTTCGCGCTGCAGTTGCTGGCTCAATACAATGTCGCGGTGCTCCCCGGCAGCCTTCTGGCGCGCACAGCGCAGGGCTGCAACCCGGGCGCGGGCCGCATCCGCATGGCGCTGGTCGCCCCCACCGACGATTGTGTCGAGGCCGCCCACCGCATCCGCAACTTCACCCTCTCACTGCGCGAACACCCATGACACACAAACTGAAGGACCTGATCGAACTCGCCTGGGAAGGCCGCGCCCAGATCACCGCCGCGTCGGCACCCGACGTGCGCCAGGCCGTCGACGAGGTCATCGCCGACCTGAACGCCGGACGCATCCGCGTCGCCGAGCGCCAGGGCGTGGGCCAGTGGACGGTGAACCAGTGGGTCAAGAAGGCCGTGCTGTTGAGCTTCCGCCTGAACGACAACCATGTGATGCGTGCAGGGGACCTGGGCTTCTTCGACAAGGTGCCCACCAAGTTCTCGCACCTGGACGAAGCGGCGATGCGCGCCACCGGCGTGCGCGTGGTGCCGCCGGCGGTGGCACGTCGCGGCAGCTACATCGCGAAGAACGTGGTGCTGATGCCCAGCTACGTGAACATCGGCGCCTATGTCGACGAAGGCACGATGGTCGACACCTGGGCCACCGTGGGCTCGTGCGCGCAGATCGGCAAGAACGTGCACCTGTCGGGCGGCGTCGGCATCGGCGGCGTGCTCGAGCCGCTGCAGGCCGGGCCGACGATCATCGAGGACAACTGCTTCATCGGCGCCCGCTCCGAGGTGGTGGAAGGCGTGATCGTCGAGGAGAACTCGGTCATCAGCATGGGCGTGTACATCGGCCAGAGTACCAAGATCTACGACCGCGCTACCGGCGAGGTCAGCTACGGCCGCATCCCTGCCGGCTCGGTGGTGGTCAGCGGCAACCTGCCCAGCGCCGACGGCAAGTACAGCCTGTACTGCGCGGTGATCGTCAAGCGTGTGGACGCGCAGACCCGCGCCAAGACCAGCATCAACGAGCTTTTGCGCGCCTGAACAAGGAAACCTGATGAGTGCCGGCAACATGGAAAAGGTCTTGCGGCTGATGGCCGACAAGAGCGCATCCGACGTCTACCTGTCGGCCAACACGCCGATCCTGATCCGCATCAACGGGCAGATCCTGCAGCTTTCCGACCAGGTGCTGACACCGTCGCAGATCCGACAGTTGCTCGGCGAACTGCTCACGCCGCAGCAGTTCGAGGAATTCGACGACACCGGCGAGCTGAACCTGGCCATCGGGTTGCCGGGCATCGGCAGTTTCCGCATGTCGGCCTTCCGCCAGCGCGGCACGATGGCGGCGGTGTTCCGTTGCATCCCCTTCGACATTCCAGCGCTGGACACGCTCGGCCTGCCGCCCATGCTGTCCACGCTGGTGCTGGAAAAACGCGGGCTGATCCTGATGGTCGGCGCCACCGGTACTGGCAAGAGCACGACGCTGGCGTCGATGCTGGAATGGCGCAACCAGCAGGCCACGGGCCACATCCTGACCATCGAGGACCCGATCGAGTTCCTGTTCAGCAACAAGAAGTCGGTGGTCAACCAGCGCGAGGTGGGCCGTGACTGCGAGTCGCTGCAGATCGCGCTGAAGAACGCGCTGCGTCAGGCACCGGACTGCATCCTGATCGGCGAGATCCGCGACCGCGAGACCATGACCTCGGCCATCTCCTACGCCCTGTCGGGGCACCTGGTGCTGGCCACGCTGCATGCCAACAACAGCTATCACGCACTGGGCCGCATCCTGTCCTTCTATGCACCCGAGGCACGGCCGGCGCTGCTGGCCGATCTGGCGGCCGGCCTGCGTGCGGTGATCTCGCAGCGGCTGCTGCGCGCCAACTCCGGCGGCCGCGTGGCTGCGGTGGAGATCCTGCTGAACACGGTGCTGGTGGCCGAACTGATCGAGAAAGGCGACATCGCCGGTGTCAAGGAGGCGATGGAGAAGTCGCTGGCCGAAGGCTCACAGAGCTTCGAGGCCGACATCGCCCGGCTCATCACCGAAGCCGTGGTCTCGCGCGACGAGGGCATGGCCCACGCCGATTCGCCGACCAACCTGATCTGGCGCCTGCACAACGACATGACGCCGGTGTCCAAGGCCTCCGCGCCGAAGGAGGAGCACGACGGCGCCATCTTCACCGACATCACGCTCGACGTGATGCCAGCCGAATCGCGCGCGATACCGCTCGGCACGCGATGAGCGCCGCACGGCCGTTCCGAAGGCGCTCGTTCCCCAAGGGCTGCGAAGCGGCCCCTTCGTGGCCGCGGGGGACTGCCTGCAGGGCTCAGGGGGCCCGATGAACGCGCTGCGCCTGACCGAGGCGCTGATCGCCCGGCGCAGCGTCACGCCCGAGGACGGGGGTTGCCAGGCGCTGCTCGGTGAGCGGCTGCAGGCGGCCGGTTTCTTCTGCGAGACGCATGTCTTCGGGCCGGCCGACTTCCGCGTCACCAACCTGTTCGCGCTGCGCCAAGGCAGTCGCGTCGGGCCGACGCTGGCCTTCGCCGGCCATACCGATGTGGTGCCCACCGGGCCGCTGGAACGCTGGCGCAGCGACCCCTTCGTGCCCAGCCACCGTGACGGGCACCTGTATGGCCGCGGCGCGGCGGACATGAAAACCTCGATCGCCGCGATGGTGGTGGCCACTGAGGAGTTCATTCAAAAGCACCCGGACCATGGCGGTGCGATCGCCTTCCTGTTGACCAGCGACGAAGAAGGCCCCTCGGTCGACGGCACGGTGCGCCTGGTCGAGCTGCTGCAATCGCGCGGACAGTCGCTCGACGCCTGCATCGTCGGCGAGCCCACCTCGGTGGACCAGCTCGGCGACATGATCAAGAACGGCCGCCGCGGCACGCTGTCGGGACGGCTCGTCGTCAAAGGCATCCAGGGGCACATCGCTTACCCGCACCTGGCGCGCAACCCGATCCACGACCTCGCCCCGGCGCTGGCCGAACTGGTGGCGACCCGCTGGGACGAGGGCAATCAGTTCTTCCCGCCCACCAGCTGGCAGATGTCGAACATCCATGCCGGCACCGGCGCGGGCAATGTCATCCCGGGTGAGCTGGACTTGCAATTCAACTTCCGCTTCAGCAACGAGTCGACGGCCGAATCGCTGAAGCAGCGCGTGCATGCCGTGCTCGACCGCCATGGCCTGGATTACCAGCTGGCCTGGACGCTGGGCGGCGAGACCTTCCTGACTCCGCCCGGCAGCCTGAGCCAGGGCTTAAGCCGCGCCATCCATGACGAGACCGGCATCACGCCGGTGCTGTCCACCACCGGCGGCACCTCGGACGGCCGATTCATCGCCCGCATCTGCCCGCAGGTGGTGGAGTTCGGCCCGGTCAATGCCAGCATCCACAAGATCGACGAACACGTGAAGGTGCAGGACATCGAGCGGCTGAAGAACATCTACCGGCGCACGCTGGAGAATCTGCTGTTGTGACGCTGCTGGACCTGATCGAACGCTGCAGCGCCCGCCTCCAGGAGGCGGGCGTTTGTTTTGGGCATGGCACGAGCAACGCCTTCGACGAGGCGGCGTGGCTGGCGCTGTGGCGCCTGGGCCTGCCGCTGGACGACCTGGACGGTGTCGCCGACCGGGAGCTCACGCCCGAGCAGCACTCCGCCATCGAAGCGCTGATCGAACAGCGCATCACCACGCGCAAGCCGGCCGCCTACCTCACCGGCGAGGCCTGGCTGCAGGGCCTGCCCTTCCATGTGGATCAACGCGTCATCGTGCCGCGCTCGCTTATCGCCGAGCCTCTGGTCGACGGCGCGCTCGACGCTTGCCTGGTCGAGGCGCCACGGCGCGTACTGGACCTGTGTACCGGCAACGGCAGCCTGGCGGTGCTGGCGGCACTGGCCTGGCCGGGCTCGGCCGTGGACGCCACCGACCTGTCGGCCGATGCGCTGGCGGTGGCCCGCCTCAACGTCGAGCGGCATGCCCTTGACGATCGCATCCGCCTGCGCCAAGGCGACGGCCTGGCCGCGGCCGAAGGCCGCTACGACCTGATACTTTGCAACCCGCCGTACGTGAACCAGGACTCGATGGCCACCCTGCCCCCTGAATACCGCGCCGAGCCCGCGCTGGCCCTCGATGGCAACTTCGCCGGCGGCGCCGACGGCATGGACTTCGTGCGCTCGCTGGTCGCCCAGGCGGCGGTGCACCTGCAAGCGCAGGGTGTGCTGGTGCTGGAGATCGGCCACGAGCGGCCGCATTTCGAGGCCGCCTTCCCCGCGCTGCAGCCGCTGTGGCTGAGCACCAGCGCCGGCGACGACCAGGTGCTGTTGCTGGGCCGGGAGCAGCTGCCTTGATCACGTTGCGCAATCTGACGCTGCGGCGCGGCACCAAGGTCGTGCTGCAGGGTGCCAACCTGACGCTGCATCCGGGCGAGAAGGTCGGGCTGATCGGCCGGAACGGCGCCGGCAAGTCGAGCCTGTTCCTGCTGCTGACCGACAAGCTGCATGCCGATGCCGGCGACGTGGAGATCCCGCCGCGCTGGCAGATCGGCGAGGTGGCGCAGGCCATGCCCGAAACCGAGGACGGCGCCACCGACTTCGTGCTGCAGGGCGACCTGCCGCTGCAGCGCGCGCGCTCGGCGCTCCACGCGGCCGAGGCCAGCGGCGACGGCCATGCGATGGCCGATGCCCACATGCTGCTCGACGAGGCCGGCGCCTTCGACGCGAACGCCCGCGCGCAGGCGCTGCTGCTCGGCCTGGGTTTTCGCGTCGACCAGCTCGATGCGCCGGTGAACAGCTTCTCCGGCGGCTGGCGCATGCGGCTGCAGCTGGCGCGCGCGCTGATGTGCCCGGCCGACCTGCTGCTGCTGGACGAGCCGACCAACCACCTGGACCTGGACGCGCTGGTCTGGCTCGAAGCCTGGCTGAAGCGTTTCGAGGGCACGATGATCGTCATCAGCCACGACCGCGAGTTCCTCGATGCGATCACCCGCGTCACCGTGCACCTGGACGAGCAGACCCTCACCCGCTACACCGGCAACTACAGCGCCTTCGAGGAGATGCGCGCCGAACGGCTGTCGCAGGCCGCCGCCGCCTTCGGCAAGCAGCAGGAGCGCATCGCCCACCTGCAGCGCTTCATCGACCGCTTCAAGGCCAAGGCCAGCAAGGCCAAGCAGGCGCAAAGCCGCGTCAAGGCGCTGGCGCGCATGGAAAAGCTGGCGCCGGTGCTCACCAGCTCGGACTTCGAGTTCGAGTTCCGCGAACCGCAGAGCCTGCCCAACCCGATGCTGGCCTTCGACGCCCTGGCTTGCGGATACGGCAGCACCGCCATCGTGCAGAACATCCACCGCTCGGTGCTGGCGGGCCAGCGCATCGGCATCCTCGGCGCCAACGGCCAGGGCAAGTCGACGCTGGTCAAGACCATCGCCCATGCGCTGCCGCCGCTGGCCGGCACCATGACCGAAGGCAAGGGCCTGGTCATCGGCTACTTCGCACAGCAGGAGCTGGACGTGCTGCAGCTCGACGACGGCCCGCTGATGCACATGGTGCGGCTGGCCCGCGACGTCGGGCCGCCGGGGCGCGAGCAAGAGCTGCGCGACTTTCTCGGCCAGTTCCGTTTCACCGGCGAGATGGTCAACCAGGCGGTGGGCTCGCTGTCCGGCGGCGAGAAGGCGCGCCTGGTGCTGGCCATGCTGGTGTGGCAGCGCCCCAACCTGCTGCTGCTGGACGAGCCCACCAACCACCTGGACCTGACGACACGCGAGGCGCTGTCGATCGCGCTCAACGAATTCGAAGGCACCGTCATGCTCGTCAGTCACGACCGCGCGCTGCTGCGCGAAGTCTGCGACGAGTTCTGGCTGGTCAGCGGCGGCCAGGTGCAGCCCTTCGACGGCGACCTGGACGATTACCAGCGCTGGCTGCTGGACGTGTCGCGAGCCACGGCGAAGGGGCTGCCGGCACCGGCCTGGCAGCGCGCGGCCGAGGCCGAGCCTGCAGTGGCAGCGCCGGCACCGCGTGCTGCCCCGCCGAAGCCAGCGCCGGCCGCATCGCGCGACGAGCGCAAGGCCGAGAAGCAGGCCCGCGCCAAGCGCTCCGACGCGACCCGCCCGCTGCGCGTCGAGCTGCAGCAGATCGACGCCCGCCTGGCCCGGCTGGCCGCGGAAAAGGCCGAGGTCGAAGCCGCGCTGGCCGCCGCCACGGTGCCGCCCGAGGACTATGGCGAGCTGGGGCGCCGCCTGGCCCATGTGGCCGCCGAGACGCACATGCTCGAGGAGCGCTGGCTGGCGCTGCAGGCCGAGCTGGAAGCCCTGGGCAACTGACCGAGGCTCAGGCGGGGGCCGCCTCGGCGGCCATCGCCATGCGGACCTGCACCACATCGTCGACGCTGAGCAGTTCCAGGTCGAACTGCCTGGCGTAGGCACTCACCTGTGCACCTCGGGCCATGCTGCCGTCGGCGTTCATCAGTTCGCACAGCACCGCGGCGGCTTGCAGCCCGGCGAGCTTCATCAGGTCCACCGAGGCTTCGGTGTGGCCACGCCGGACCAGCACGCCGCCAGGCGCGGCACACAGCGGGAACACATGCCCGGGCGAGACGATGTTTGCCGCCCCGGCGTCCGGCGCGATGGCCGCACGCACGGTAGTCACGCGGTCGGCCGCCGACACACCGGTGCTGATGCCTACGCGTGCCTCGATCGACACGGTGAAGGGCGTGCCATGGCGGCTCTGGTTGTGCTCGACCATGCGGCGCAGGCCGAGCCGCGCGACATGCTTGGCGTCCAGGCACAGGCACACGATCCCGCTGCAGTCGCGGATCAGCTGGGCCATCACCGGCAGGTCGATCAGCTCGGCCGCGACGATGAGGTCGGCCTCGTTCTCGCGGTCGGCGTCGTCCTGGACCAGCACCGGGCGCCCGCGTCGCAGCGCGGCCAGGGCCCGCGCGACACGGTCCGCGGCCGGGGCGGATCGACGGACATCTGTGGAAGGTGAAGAGAGTTGGGACATGAAACGCTCCGTGGAGAGTGGAAGGGGCGTTTCAGGGCAAACGCCGACGCCGCGACCTTGCGGACGCGGCGGCGACGTGGTCTTCTTTCATCCGGACTGTGACCGTCGGCTCCGGCATCGAACCGGATCTGCTGACCCCGAGGCGGGAGGCCTCGGGCGCTCGCGGGCTCGAGCTTTCGCTCCTACCGCCGGTGGGGAATTCCGCCCCGCCCTGAAGACCCGGCCATCGTACGGCAAACGTCACAGGTCAGGAATCTGGTCCGGGCATTTAGATTGCACGCAATTCAATTGTTCGCTATACTTCGTTTCATGCCCCCCTCTCGCCCCCGCCAGCGCAGTGCCACCCGCCAGGACGATTGGCTGCTGCTCGACCAGCAGCTGTGCTTCGCGCTGTACGCCGCGTCGCTGGCAATGACCAAGCTTTACAAGCCGCTGCTCGATCCGCTGGGCCTGACCTACCCTCAGTACCTGGTGATGCTGGTGCTGTGGCAGGACGACGGCCTGACGGTGTCGCAGATCGGCGAGCGCCTGGCGCTGGATTCCGGGACGTTGACGCCGCTGCTCAAGCGCCTGGCAAGCGCCGGCCTGGTGCAGCGCCTTCGCGACACCGCCGATGAACGCCGCGTGCTGCTGCAGCTGACAGCGGCGGGCCGCGCGCTGAAGGCCCGCGCCGTGCGCGTGCCGCAGACCATCACCGCCGCGTCGGGCTGCGAACTGAACGAACTGTCCTCGCTGACGGCGCGCCTGCAGGCATTGCGCCAGCAACTCACCGCCTCCCTCCTCCACGTGGAATGACGCAACTTCAACCCAGCAAAGGAAAGACCATGGCTATCGACAAAGCCCTCTACACCGCCCAAGCCACCTCCACCGGCGGGCGCACCGGCAGCACCGAATCGTCCGACGGCAAGATCAAGATGCAGCTGTCCACCCCCAAGGAACTGGGAGGCGACAGCGGCCCGGGCACCAACCCGGAGCAGCTGTTCGCGGCCGGCTACTCGGCCTGCTTCATCGGCGCGATGAAGGCCGTGGCGCGCATGCAGAAGGTCGCGCTGCCGGCCGAGGTGTCGATCCAGGCCGACGTGTCCATTGGGCCGATGACCGGCAAGCCCGGCGCCTTCGGCATCGCCGTGGCCATGGTGGTGTCGGTGCCGGGCATGGACAAGGCGGCCACCGAGGCGCTGGTCAAGGCCGCGCACGAGGTCTGCCCGTATTCGAACGCCACGCGCGGCAACATCGACGTCGCGCTCAGCGTGGCCTGATCAGCAGGTCCAGCATCAGCTCGATGCGGGCCTGCCAGGGCGTGAGCGCACCGTAGCTGGGCAGTGCGTCGGCCGCCGCGCCGAACACGCCGCCGAGCAGGCAGCGCGAGGCGCGCACCACCGGCACGCCGGCATCGCTGGCGCGGCGCGCAGCCTGCAGCAGCGACTGGTGCACGCTGCCGTTGCCGGTGCCGGCGATGACCAGACCCTGCGCTCCGGCAGCGACCAGCGCATCGATGGCCGTGCCGCTGGCGCCGGCATGGCTGGTGACGATCTCCACCGTAGGCCAGGCAGCTGCGTCCGCAGGCATGGCGACCGCGGCCGGGTGTGCGGTGGCTCGTGCAGGCTCGCGAAAGCGCTGCAGCACGCCGTCCTGCAGCAGCGCCAGTACGCCGGCGTCGCCAGCGCCGAAAGCCTGGACCCGCCAGCCGTGCTGCTTGCGCAGGTCCACCGCGGCGTACACCTGCCCGCCCAGCACGGCCAGCACGCCGTCCAGCGCGCCGCTACGCGCCAGCGTCACTGCGTCGAGCAGGTTCTGCGGGCCATCAGCCTGCAACGAACTGGCCGGCCGCATCGCCGCCGCCATCACCACCGGCTTGGCCGGCGCCAGCGTACGGTGCAGGAAGTAGGCCGTCTCCTCCAGCGTGTCGGTGCCGTGGGTGATGACCACGCCGCCGACCTCGGCGCGCTGCAACTGCTTCTGCACCGCCGCGGCCAGCGCCAGCCAAGTCGCCAGCGTCATGTCCTTGCTGTCCAGTTGGGCCATCTGCAGGCATTCGATCGGCCAGCCGGCCAGCGGCGGCACGGCCGCCACCAGCGCCTCCACGCCCAGGCTGGCGGCGCGATAGCCGACGCTGTCGGTGGCACTGTCGGCCGTGCCGGCGATGGTGCCGCCGGTGCCCAGGATCACCACCCTGCGCTCAGTGCTTGCCTTTGATGCATTCATGGATGAAAATACAGTGACTGGACAAATCAACAGGTACCCCCATGATCGAAAGCCCGAAGCTCACCGACCGGCAGCAGCAGATTCTCGACTTGGTCCAAAGCGCGATCGAGCGCACCGGCGCCCCGCCCACCCGGGCCGAGATTGCCGCCGAGCTGGGCTTCCGCTCGGCCAACGCCGCCGAGGAGCACCTGCAGGCCCTGGCGCGCAAGGGCGTCATCGAACTGGTGGGCGGAACCTCGCGCGGCATCCGCTTGAAGTCTGACACATTGCGTGCTCTCAATGCCGCACGGCTCAACCCCTACGGCAAGCAATACAGTCTGCCGCTGCCCGGCCTGGCGCAGCTGACGCTGCCGCTGGTCGGCCGCGTGGCGGCCGGCTCGCCAATCCTGGCCCAGGAGCACATCGACCAGAGCTACCTGATGGAAGCCAGCCTGTTCCCGCGCCGACCCGACTACCTGCTCAAGGTGCGCGGCATGAGCATGCGCGACGCCGGCATCATGGACGGTGACCTGCTCGCGGTGCAGAAGTCGCGCGAGGCCAAGAACGGCCAGATCGTCGTCGCCCGCCTGGGCGACGACGTCACCGTCAAGCGCTTCCGCAAGACCAAGGCCGGCATCGAGCTGATCCCCGAGAACCCCGACTTCGAGACCCTCCATGTCGCGGCCGACGACGAGAGTTTCGAGCTGGAGGGCTTGGCTGTCGGCCTGATCCGCAACACCATGCTGATGTAGGGGCGCAGCGCATGCTCAAGTCGCCCAAGGCGGCCCGGGCCGACGACTGCAAGACGCTGGAGCAGTTGCCCAACATCGGCCCGGCGCTGGCCGCCGACCTGCGGCGCCTGGGCATCCACCACCCCGGCGAGCTGCGCACACGTGACCCCCTCCAGCTGTACCAGGCGCTGTGCCGGGCCACCGGCAAGCGCCAGGACCCTTGCGTCCTGGACACCTTCATGGCCGCCACCGACTTCATGCGCGGGGCCGCGCCCACGCCGTGGTGGCACTACACGGCGCAGCGCAATCAGGTCTACGGCGCAGTTTGACCGAGGGCGCGCCATTCCCGCCCCTGCGGGCGGTCACGAGCACGAACTGGTGGCTCTTGCGGCCTTTGTTCCGCCTTTATCACGGCCCGTGACGCCGAACAATGCGCTCAAGTTTGCAGCGTTGTGTCCGAAGTCACAGTCATGATCTCTTTCAGTCTGCTCGTTCGCCCCCGATACCGGGACACCCTGGCGTCGCGCATCGGCTGGCGCACCGAGGTCTGCCCGCCGTCGCTGCGCCAGGCCCCGCGTTCCGCCTGGAACCGGTTGTGGTTTTGGCTGCTGGCCCCGGGCCCGCTCCAGTCTTCACCCGCGCTGAACCGCCTGCCACCGGTGCGCCAGGATTTCCTCGACAGCATCGGCGACGTCCCCAGCACAGCCGCCAATACGCTGAGCATGCGCATCGGCCAAGCCCGCACGCTGCGCGAGCTTTGGCATCTGCGCGCCGAGCTGTACAGCGTGGTCGCCCTGCACCACAGCCAGCACGAGGCCGAGCGCCGGCTGGCCGAACTGAACCGCCATTTCCCGACCCGGGCACCCCGCTCGGGCTTCGTGCCGCTGCTGTCATGAGCGATGAGCGCGCCGGACCGCGCCACCACCTGCCCCGCAGTGCCCTGTCTGGCGTGGGCACACCCGAGGACCGGCAAGCGCGCATCGCCGCGCGTCGCGCCTTCGTCAATTTGAAGCAGACCTACCTGCTGGCCATCGACGCCCTGCCCGGCCCGCGCGCCGAGTGGCTGCGCTTCCAGATCCGCCATGCGGCCGAGCCGGCCGATCTGTGGCTGCTGCGTGCCGCGGTCTTCGAGGCATTGCCGCGCCAGGGCTACCGCACCGAGCGCGACACGCTGCAGCGGGGCATCGCATCGGTGTTCCCGACCAGCCATGCCAACAGCGGCTTCGCGCCGCTGTTCTGAGCCACCTCAAGCGCCGGCGTCGGCCAGCGCCAGCACCAAGTCCGTCTGCATGAAGTGGAAGGTGTAGCGCTCGCCGAAGGCGGCGTCGATCACCGACAAGTAGCGCTGCATCACCGCCTCGACGAAGGCGCGCTGCCGCGACGGTGGCAGCACATGGGTCCAGGCGCCGAAGCCGGCATTGCAGAAGCCGAAGAAGGCCTCCTCGGTGCCGAAATCCCAGCGCTTCATCGCACTGCGGCTGGACAGCAGCTTCAACCCGAGGCCGGTTGCCAGCGCCGCGTACTGCGCGGCGTCCAGGCGCAGGTACGGGTCGCTGAAGCCGTCGAACTCCGCGGCCCAGGCCGGCTCGCGCCGCACCGCCTCGGCCACCTCTTCCAGGCTGGTCAGGTCGGCACGGGTCACCAGGCGCAGGTGCGCCTGGCCAAGAGGCTTGAGCGCACGGCGGATGCCGCGCAGCGCCTGGTCCTGCTGCGGCACCCAGTGCAGCGTGTTGAAGGACACCACCCGGTCGAAGCGCGGGCCGAAGTCCAGCTGGCGCGCATCGGCAACCTCGAAGCGCAGGTTCGGCCAGGCGTCCGTGCCGAACTGCTGCTGCGCATAGGCCACCATGTCGGCCGAGGCGTCCACACCCAGCACTTCGCCACGGGGCAACTGCTCGGCAATGCGCGCGGTGAGCTTGCCGTCACCGCAGCCCACGTCGAGCAGCTGCTCGTCGCCGCGCAGCGGCAGGTGTGCGAGAACCTCGTCGGCCATCGCCGCCTGCAGCGTGGAATGCCGGGCGTAGTCGGCGCCGTGCCAGGTGTCGGTGCGGGACATCGTCGGCGCCCGCTCAGCGGCCCAGGAAATCGGCCTTGCCGAGCTCGACGCCGGCATGGCGCAGCAAGGCATAGGCGGTGGTCGCGTGGAAGTAGAAGTTGGGCATCGCGTAGTGCTTGAGGAAGGTCTCGCCGCTGAACTGCAGCGCATCGCCGCTGCGCATCGGCACGCTGATCGGGCGCGCATCCGAGCCGTCGATCTGCGCCGCGCTGAACGATTGCACATGGTCGAGGGTCTTGCGGATGCGCGCGCGCAGATCGTCCAGGCTGGCTTCGTTGTCCTCCCACTTCGGGATCTCCGTGCCGGCCAGCCGCGACATGCAGGCCTTGGCGGCATCGCTGGCAATCTGGATCTGCCGCGCGAAGGGCAGCATGTCCGGCGCCAGGCGCAGGCCCAGGTAGTTGTTGGGATCGAACTTGCGCGCCTTGGCGTGGGCCTCGGCCTTGTCCAGCCAAGCCAGCATGTTGCCGAGGATGCGGCTGAACACCGGGGCGCTGGCGGAGTGCATCGTCAGACTCATGGTCGGGGTCTCCTCATGGGGGTGTACGCGGCCGATCGTAGCGCCCGGCAACCCGGCGCGTCCGGCAAGGCAGAATGCCCACTGCCATGAACATCATCATCCTCGACGACTACCAGGACGCGGTGCGCAAGCTCAAGTGCGCGGCCAAGCTGGACACACTGAACGCCAAGGTCTTCACCAACACGGTCAAGGGCATCGGCCAGCTGTCGGTGCGCCTGCGCGATGCCGATGTGCTGGTGCTGATCCGCGAACGCACGCAGTTCCCCAAGCAGCTGCTGGAAAAGCTGCCCAAGCTGAAGCTGATCGCGCAGACCGGCCGGGTCGGCGCACACATCGACGTGGCCGCCTGCACCAAGCTGGGCATCGCCGTGGCCGAGGGCGTGGGCTCGCCGGTGGCGCCTGCCGAGCTCACCTGGGCATTGATCATGGCCAGCATGCGCCGGTTGCCGCAGTACATCGGCAACCTCAAGCACGGCGCCTGGCAGCAGTCGGGGCTGAAGACGGCGTCGATGCCGCCCAACTTCGGCATCGGCCAGGTGCTCAAAGGCCGGCGTCTGGGCATCTGGGGCTACGGCAAGATCGGCCAGCTGGTGGCCGGCTACGGCCGCGCGTTCGGCATGCAGGTCTGCGTGTGGGGCAGCGAGTCGGCACGCGCCAAAGCCATTGCCGACGGGCACGAGGCAGCCTCGTCCTGTGAGAGCTTCTTCGAAACCTGTGACGTGCTCAGCGTGCACCTGCGCCTGAGCGAGGCCACCCAGGGCATCGTCAAGCTGGAAGACCTGTCGCGCATGAAGCCGACCGCGCTTTTCGTCAACACCTCGCGCGCTGAACTGGTGGAAGACCATGCGCTGGTCTCGGCGCTGAACCGCGGCCGTCCCGGCATGGCAGCCATTGACGTGTTCGAAAGCGAACCGATCCTGCAGGGCCACCCGCTGCTGCGCCTGGAAAACGCGGTGTGCACGCCGCATATCGGCTACGTCGAGCAGGACAGCTATGAGCTGTACTTCAATGCCGCGTTCGACAACGTGGTCAACTTCGTCAACAACGAGCCGACGAACATCGTCAACCCCGATGCGTTGAAGGTGCTGCGCTGAGCGTGGCAGGCCGCGCGTTCACGCCACGCTGGGCGCTGCTAGGCGGCAACTTCGCCATCGGCTGCGGCGTGATGGTCACGGCCGGCGTGCTCAACGACATCGTGCGCTCGCTGAACGTATCGGTGGCACTGGGCGGCCAGCTGATCGGCGCGGCGGCGGTGGTCATGGCCTTCGGCTCGCCGATCCTGGCCGGACTGCTGAGCGGCTGGGATCGGCGCCAGTTGCTGGTGCTGGCGTTGCTGTGGTTCGCCGCAGGGCATCTGCTGAGCGCCATGATGGCGAGCTATGCCACGCTGCTGCCGCTGCGCTGCCTGTGCATGCTCGGTGCTGCCGCGTTCACGCCACAGGCGGCCTCGGCCATCAGCGCGCTCACACCTCCGCAGGAGCGCGGGCGGGCCATCACCTTCATCTTCCTGGGTTGGGCAGTGGCATCGGTGGTCGGCATACCCCTTGCAGCCTATGTCGGCGAGACCTGGGGTTGGCGCTGGGCGTTCGTCGGCGTGGCCCTGCTCTCGCTGGCCGCGGCGGCTGGCGTCTGGCGCGCGCTGCCCGACGGCATCCGTCCGACGGCGCTGTCGCTGGCCGACTGGCGCAGCGTGTTCACCCATCCCGTGCTGATGGCCATCGTGGCGGTGACGGCGATGAGCAGCGCCGGACAGTTCACGCTGTTCAGCTACTTCGCCCCGTACTACCGCCAGGTGCTGGGCGCGAGCGCGGCCGAGATCAGCCTGCTGTTCCTGTGGTTCGGCGCGCTCGGGCTGGTGGGGAACGTGCTGCTGACCCGGTTGATCGACCGCATCGGCGCCGCTGCAGCGGTGGCGCTGACGCTGGCCAGCATGGCGGTTTCGCTGCTGGCCTGGCCGCTGGCGCTCGGCTTCTCGAGTGCCCTACTGGTCACTGCGCCCTGGGCACTGGGCTGTTTCGCGTCCAACTCGGCACAGCAGGCTCGGCTGGCGCTGGCCGCCCCGACGCTGGCCACGGCGCTGATCTCGTTGAATTCGTCGGCCATGTACTTGGGACACTTTGCCGGCTCTGCCAGCGGCGGCGCAATGATCAGCGCCGCCGGCTTCGGTGGCCTGAGCTGGATGGCTCTGGCCTGGATGTGCGCGGCGCTGGGCACCAGTCTGTGGGCCGCGCGGCCCATGCGCGATCAGCCGCATGTCTGAGCTGCCCGGCGACGATGACGACGGGCAGCGCCGGCCGCGCAGCGCGATGGAGGTCTTCCGCGTTTTCAACCGCCTGGCGCTGCAGGGATTTGGCGGCGTGCTGGCAGTGGCGCAGCGTGAACTGGTGGAGCGTGAGCGCTGGATGACGCCGGCGCAGTTCCTGGAACTGCTGTCGCTGGGCCAGGTGCTGCCCGGGCCGAACATCGTCAACATGGCGCTGATGATCGGCGACCGCTTCCTCGGCTGGCGCGGCGCGGCGGCGGCGTTGGCCGGGCTGATGTGCGCCCCGCTGCTGATCGTGCTGCTGCTGGCCGCGCTGTACCGCGAGACCATGTCGCAGCCAATGGTGGCCGGCGCGCTGCGAGGCATGGGCGCCGTGGCGGCCGGCCTGGTGATCGCCACCGCACTGAAGCTGGTGGGCACGTTGCGCGGCAACCCGATGGGCTTGAAGGCTTGTGCGCTGTTCGCCGTGCTCACGCTGCTGGCCATCGGCGTGCTGCGCTGGCCGATGGTGGGCGTGGTGCTGGGGCTGGGCGGTGCGGCCGTGGCCACGGCCTGGGCCCGGATCGGCCGATGAACGACTTGTTCTTCGGCGTCCACGGGCAGGACAGCGGCGTGCTGCTGCAGCTGTTCCTGCACTTCGGCCTGCTGTCGCTGCTGGCCATTGGCGGCGCCATCACCACCGCTCCGGACATGCAGCGCTACGTGGTCGGCAAGCAAGGCTGGCTGAGCGACGCGCAATTCACCAGTTCGGTGGCCATCGCCCAGGCCGCGCCTGGGCCGAACGTGCTCTTCGTCGCCGTGGTCGGCTGGAACATCGCCGGCCTGGCCGGCGCGGCCGCCACGCTGGCGGGCAGCCTGCTGCCGTCGGCGACATTGGCCCTGGCCGCCACCCGCTTCGGCGACGAGCGAAGCGATTCGCGCGGCATGCGCGCCTTCACCGCCGGCATGGCGCCGCTGACGCTCGGCCTGCTGCTGGCCACAGGCTGGATCCTCACCGAGCCGGTGCGCGACAGCGTCGGCCCGCTGCTGCTCGTGCCCTTCACCGTGGCGATGATGCTGAAGACGAAGATCAGCCCGATCTGGCTGGTGGCCGTCGGTGCGGTGGTGGGGGCTCTGGGTCTGGCGGGCTGAGGCGCCCTACTTCCAGGCCGGCTCATTGCCGAGTCTTGCCAGGTCGAAGCGGTGCACTTCGTGCAGCAGCTCGACGAAGCGGTCGCTGACATGGTCGAGCACCGCGCGGCCCTTGTCGGCGGTGGCCCGCGTGGCATCACCGCAGGCGCCCTCGGGGTTCAGGTCCTGCGTCTGCCAGCCGAGCTTGCCGCTAGGCGTGATCGACAGGAAGCGGTTCTGCTCGGCCAGCGTTTCGGTCAGCGAGCCGAAGGCCTTGGCCTTGTCCATGTGCACGGTCTGCGGCTTCAGCGCCAGCATCACCGAGGTCTCCAGGTCGCCGGCATGGATGCCGTGCTTCAGCTCGTGCTCGCTGAACAGGCCTGGCGGCAGACCCAGCATGTACCAGTGCGCCGACACCGCCATCAGGCCGTGTTTTTCGCGCAGGTCGCGGATGACGATGTCCATCGCGTTCATCTGTCCGCCATGGGCGTTGAAGAGCATGAACTTGCGCACCCCCGCACGCGCGACGCTGGCGCCGATCTCCATCCACATCTGCATCAGCGTGGCCGCCGACAGCGTGATCGTGCCTGGGTAGCGCGAATGTTCGTTGCTCTTGCCGTAGGCCAGCGTCGGCAGGAACAGCACCGGCAGTTCGTCGGGCAGCTTGGGCACGGTGGCCGCGACCACGCCGTCGATGGTGGCATGGTCGGTGCAGATCGGCATGTGCGGGCCGTGCTGTTCGACCGCGCCCACGGGCAGCACGGCAATCAGTTGCTCGCGCGGCAGTCGCGTGAACTGTTCGCTGGTGTGGTCCGACCAGTAGCGGCTGTGCCAAGTGTGCATGGTGGGGCCCGGGAAGTGACAGTGCGGCGCGATCGTAGCCGGCCCGCGGCAGCGCTTCGCCCAAAAAGAGGCGGGCGCTGCCACCCCTCACGAACAGGTTCCACACGAAGTGCGCATACCGCAGCTTCGAGTCGAAGCGGTAGATCACCGCACCCAGGCAGTGCGAGACACCACTGGCCACAGCCAAGCCAGACCGGAGGCCGACATTCGCTCGGACAGCACCGCCTACCCCATGGCAACGTACGGACCGGTCGACCCCAATGGAGGCTTCAGCCGATCGCGCAGATTCGAGACGACGCCGAGCGATGCCGCGGCCCAGACCACGCCGAGCAGTGACCCGCGCAACTGCCTCCAAAGCCCCAAGCCGCCGGGGTCACAGGCTCAAGCCCTGCCCCGCCTCTTCTTCGGTCCGGCCGTCGCGGATGTGATAAATCCGCTTGAAGGTCGGGATGATCTTCTCGTCGTGGGTCACCACGATGATGGCCGTGTGGTACTGCGTCGCCATCTGGTTGAGGATGCGCACGACCGCCAGCGCCCGTTCGCTGTCCAGCGGGGCCGTGGGCTCGTCGGCCAGGATCACCGGCGGCCGGTTCACCAGGGCGCGGGCGATCGACACGCGCTGCTGTTCACCGCCGGAGAGCTCGGACGGCTGGGCCTTCGCGCGGTGCCCGACGTCCAGTGCTGTCAGCAGTTCGAGCGCCCGCGTGCGCGCCTCGCCGTTGGGGCGTCCGGCCAGCATCGGCAACAAGGCGACGTTGTCGGTGACGTCCAGGAACGGGATCAGGTACGGTGCCTGGAACACGAAGCCGATGCTGTCGCGGCGCAGCGCGCGCAGGTCGGAAATCTTCCAGCGATCGTCGTAGATGGTCTGCCCACCGAGGATCATGCGTCCGGCCGTCGGCTCGATGACCGCGCCCAGGCACTTGAGCAGGGTGCTCTTGCCCGAGCCCGACGGACCGATCAGACCCACCACCTCACCGGGCGCCACGACCATGTTGACGTCCTTCAGCGCGTCGACCGCCGTGTCGCCTTCGCCATAGCGCTTGCGCAGGCCTTCGATGCGGATGCCGGCTTCGCTCATGTCGTGCGCCCTCAGCCGCCGATGGCCGCGGCCGGGTCGACCTTCAGGGCCGCACGTATCGCCAGCGTGCTGGCGAGCGCACAGATGAGCATCACCGCCACCAACCCGCGCACCGCGTCGCCGGACTCCAGCAGCACGTATTTGGGGAAGATGGGCGCCCACAGCGTGGCGGCCACCTTGCCGACGATGAAGCCGATCAGGCCCAGCCCCAGGGCCTGCTGCAGGATCATCCCGGCGATGGTGCGGTTGCGCGTGCCGATCAGCTTGAGCACCGCGATCTCGCGGATCTTGCCCAGCGTCATGGTGTAGATGATGAAGGCCACGATGGCCGCGCTGACCACCGCCAGGATCACCAGGAACATGGCGATCTGCCGGGCCGAGGTGGCGATCAGCTTGGCGATCAGGATCTCCTCCATCTGCGCGCGTGTGTAGGCCTCCAGGTGCTTCCAGCGCCGGATCGGCTCGGCCACGCTCTCGGCCGGCACGCCGGGCTGCACCTGCACCAGCACCGCGTTGACGCTGTGGTTGGCGGCCTGCGAGGCCTGGATCGCCTCCAGCAGCCCGGGCACTCCCGGCCGGTTCAGGGCAGGGTTGGCGGCGGTGCGGGCGCGGTCATTCAGGATGGCGTCGTTGTCCTTCAGGAACTGGGCTTCCTGCGCGTCCTTCAGCGGGATGAAGACCATCGGGTCCCCGCCCGACGACACCATGCGCTGGGTCAGGCCCACCACCGTGTAGTCGTGGCGCCGGATACGGATGCGATCGCCGAGCGCAAAGCCGGTGCGCACGTCGGCCACGGCTTCGTAGTGGCTGCGCGTGATGTGGCGGCCCGCCACGAGGTAGCCGGGTTCGCCAGGTTGGCCGGGCTCGAAGCCGACGACCATGGCCCGCACTTCGTGGTCTTCGCGGCCCTCGTAGCCTTTGCCCTGGCCCTGGCTTCGACGCACCTGCATCGTCAGGTACGTGACGTTGGCGGCGCGCGCCACGCCCGGCAGGCCGAGCACGCTGCGCACGACATCGTCGCGCAGGCTGGACGACTCGGCATACGGCCCCTGCGTGTCCTGCTGCACCACCCACAGATCGGCGCCGCTGTTGTCGAGCAGGGCCTGCGCATCGTCCACCATGCCGCGGTAGATGCCGGCCATGGACAGCGTCACGCCGATCAGCAAGCCCAGGCCGATGCCGGTGAGAACGAATTTGCCCCAGGAGTGCAGGATGTCGCGGCCGGCCAGGCTGATCATGGCAGGCGGCCGGTGAGGGTGTCGACGACGTTGGTGCGGCTGTCGGCCGTGAGTTCCTTCTCGCTGTAGACCACCACCTCGTCACCGGCTTTCAGGCCTTCGAGCACCTGCACCTGGCCGTCGAGGCTGGTCTGCCCGATGCGCACTGGAGCGAAGCGGAGCTTGCCGCCGTCGATGCGCCACACGCCGACCTGGTCGGCCTGACGTCGAAGGGCTGGGTTGGGCAGCAACACCGCCGGGGCTGTGGCCGGGAGCGCCAGCGTGACCTCGGCCAGTTCGCCGGTGGACAGGCCGGCGGGCGGCGTGTCCATGCTCACGAGGGCCAGACGTTCCTCGGTGATGCTGTCGCTCGTGGCCTCCACCCGAGC
>Ga0316605_10000326_pt1 | contig 37357 bp, 22 predicted proteins | sample OWC_soil_day20_n_FD_207666 | JGI IMG/M metagenome (GOLD analysis project Ga0316605, IMG submission 207666) | Wetland soil microbial communities from Old Woman Creek delta, Ohio, United States - OWC_soil_day20_noCT | ecosystem: Environmental > Terrestrial > Soil > Wetlands | place: USA: Ohio...
TTGTCGGTGTGCTCATTGAACAATATTTCAATAAGATAAAACGATTTTATCCTAAAAATCAGTGGCTTGCATTTCTTTATGGCGCCATATTGCCTGTATGCTCCTGCGGTGTTTTACCACTGATCGATTCCATGAAAAAACGTACCTCGCTGAAAACTATCATTACCTTTATCATTGCAGCCCCATTGCTAAATCCGTATATCATGGTGGTTTCCTTTACGGTTTTGGGTTGGAAATATATGGTACTGCGAATTATTTTTTCTTTTTTACTTTCGTTTCTGGCTGGTTGGTTGCTCGAATTTATATCCAACAGATATAAAACATTTTCATGGGGCGAATATCAGGCATGCGTTTCGGGCTGCGATTTTATCCCCAGCCGCGATCCGTTTATTAAAACCACACTGATGACCAAAAAGCTTGTGCCCTATATTTTGGCGGCAGGTTCACTCAGCTTTATCTTTGCTATAATCAATCCAAAGCAATTTCTGGAAGCGCTCAATTTTTCATTAGAACCCTGGTCAACGATTGTAATGACGGCAATCGGCATCCCCCTTTATGTGTGCAATGGCACTGATATCATTTTCCTGAAACCACTGATGCAATATACAGATCTTAGTATGGGAAGTGCCATCGCCTTTTCACTATCGGCTTCGGCTGTTTGTGTGTCATCAATCGCAATGCTAGTAAAATTTATCGGCAAAAATCTGACTATTGCCCTTGTATCAATTCTTATCGTACTGATTTTTATTTTTTCTGCTGTAATCAATTTGTTGCTTTAGTATCCGGGATGAAAAACGGCAACTGCCCGTCTTTCTTCCTCAACGGGACAGATTCTGTTTTTATTATACATACTTTTTCTGTATTTTTGTAAGTAAATACAACAATCCGGATGCTTTGTCGAATGTTGATGGTGATACCGGTGCTAACAATTTGAATTCATGAATTTTGAATATTTTATAGCCAAACGCATTCATTTCGAGAAGAAAAGAAAAAAAAACGTATCCCGGCCTGCGGTACGCATTGCTACCATTGCCATTGCAGTAGGTCTTGCTGTGATGATTGTGGCTGTAGGTGTGGTCATTGGTTTCAAGAAAGAAATCCGGAATAAAACCATTGGATTCGGCTCACATATACAAATCAGCAACTTCGACACCAATAATACATACGAAATGCAGCCTGTCAAAATGAATGATACGCTGTATGCTGATCTGGCTCATATTCCGCATGTGAAACATCTCCAGAGATTTGTTACAAAACCCGGAATCATCAAAACCGAAACCGCATTTCAGGGTATCATTCTGAAAGGTGTGGGGAAAGACTATGACTGGAATTTTTTCAAATCTAACCTGCTTGAGGGCAGGATTCCTGTTGTAAATGACAGCACGATCCACAACGAAGCCATCATTTCGAAAACAATAGCTGATTTACTGGGACTGAAAACCGGCGACAGCTTTTATACTTACTTTCTGCAGGATCAGATGCGGGTACGAAAACTGAAAATTACCGGAATATATTCCACCAATTTCGAGGACTTCGATAAGATTTTTATGCTCACAGATATCCGTATCGCTCAAAAACTCAACGACTGGGAGGAAAAGAAATTCGGCGGGCTGGAAATACTCATTGATGATTTCGACAAGCTGGAAGAGGTCAACAACAATGTGTACGATGTTTGTGCCAATCAGTTCGATGAGAATGGCAACGGATATTATATACAGACCATTAAACAGATGAACCCGCAGGTATTCAAATGGCTTGATCTGCTCGATATGAATGTATGGGTTATCCTCTTCCTGATGCTGGCTGTGGCAGGATTTAATATGATCTCGGGACTGTTAATCCTTATACTCGAAAAAACCAATATGATCGGCATTATCAAATCGTATGGTGCAACCAACTGGACAGTACGGAAGATTTTTTTGTATCAGTCACTGTTTCTTATCGGTAAAGCCATGATTTGGGGAAATATCGTGGGACTGGGAATATGTGCCCTGCAGTATTTTTTCCACATCATTCCGCTCGACCCGGTGGCTTACTATGTGAGCAGTGTACCTGTCACATTCAACTGGCTGTATATTCTGCTTCTTAATATCGGTACACTGGTGGCTTCCGTGCTGATGCTGGTAGGTCCCTCCTACCTGATTACCAAAATATCGCCTGCTACGATAATTCGGTATGAATAACAGAATTCGCGCTTTTGGATTGTAAACACTCAGACCTTTTGTCTTTATAAAATTTGTCTTTTATGGAAATATCAGAAAAAATACAGCATCTGCGCACTGAACTGGAAAAACATAACTACAACTACTACGTACTGTCTGCTCCAACGATATCCGATATCGAATTCGACAGGTTGCTCAAAGAGTTGCAGGAACTGGAAGAAGCCCATCCGGAGTATTCTGATCCCAACTCACCTACGCAACGGGTTGGCAGCGATATAAGTTCATCATTCAAACAGATTAAACATACTTATCCGATGCTTTCGCTGGCCAACACGTATTCCGAAGGCGAAGTACGGGACTTCTGTGAACGTGTACGTAAGGGTCTGAATGATGATTTTGAGCTTGTGTGCGAGCTGAAATACGATGGCACGTCCATATCGCTGACTTATGAAAACGGTTTACTGAAACAGGCAGTAACACGCGGTGACGGAGAAAAAGGGGATGATGTGACAGCCAACGTGAAAACAATCCGAAGCATTCCGCTTCGCTTGCACGGAAAGGATTATCCACAGTTATTCGAAATACGCGGCGAAATACTGATGCCCTGGTCGGTGTTTGATGATCTCAACCGCGAACGCGAAGAACAGGAAGATGTTTTGTTTGCCAATCCGCGAAATGCAGCTTCGGGTACACTCAAACTGCAAAACTCTTCCGAAGTGGCTAAAAGACGTCTGGATGGATATTTTTACTATATGTTAGGCAGTAATCTTCCGTCCGATTTACACTACGACAACCTGCAGGCTGCACGCAAATGGGGTTTCAAAGTTTCCGATGCCGTAAAAGTATGCAGGACACCCGAAGATGTCTTCAATTTCATCAATTATTGGGATGTGGAACGAAAAAATCTTCCGGTTGCCACCGATGGCATTGTCATAAAAGTTAATTCTCTGACACAACAGCGCAATCTGGGTTTCACTGCCAAATCACCACGCTGGGCTATTGCCTACAAATTTCAGGCAGAAAAAGCAGTCACTCGCCTCAATTCAGTGTCGTATCAGGTAGGACGTACTGGTGCTGTCACTCCCGTAGCAAATCTTGATCCGGTTCAATTGTCGGGAACAGTCGTAAAACGCGCTTCCCTGCACAATGCAGAGATTATACGTTCGCTCGACCTACACATAGGCGATATGGTGTACGTGGAAAAAGGAGGTGAAATTATTCCGAAAATTACAGCAGTCGATAAGGATGCCCGTTTTCTGATCGGCGATAAAGTTGAATTTATCAAAAAATGTCCCGAATGTGGTACGGAGTTGGTACGGATTGAAGGTGAAGCTGCCCACTACTGCCCCAATGAAAACGCATGTCCGCCGCAAATTAAAGGAAAAATGGAGCATTTTGTCAGTCGCAAAGCTATGAATATTGACGGACTGGGTAGTGAGACAATCAACCTGCTGTATCAGAATGGATTGCTGCACAATATCGCCGATATTTATGAACTCAAAATTCCCGACTTGTCACGTCTCGAAAGACTGGGAATGAAATCGGCATACAACATTAAAGATGGCGTGGAGAAATCGAAACAAGTACCGTTCGAGCGCGTAGTATTTGCACTCGGAATTCGGTTTGTGGGCGAAACAACCGCAAAAAAACTGGCACTAGCTTTTAAAACCATCGAAAATCTGGAGAAAGCAAGGCTTGAGGAACTCATAGAAGTGGAAGAAATCGGTGAAAGGATTGCTCAAAGCGTGGTTAGCTACTTTTCCGACGAACGAAATATTGAGGTTGTTGAGCGGCTGAAATCATACGGGCTGCAAATGTCGGTTTCGGAAGATAAGCTGGAGAATAAGAGCAATATTCTTTCCGGAATGACAATTGTGATTAGCGGTACTTTCTCCAAACATTCGAGGGATGAATATAAAACCATCATAGAACAAAACGGAGGGAAAAATACCGGAAGTGTATCAGCCAAAACAAGTTTCATTCTGGCAGGTGAAAATATGGGACCCGAAAAACTCAATAAAGCAGAGAAACTCAATGTCAGGATTATGAATGAAGATGAATTTCTGGAGTTGATTGGCAGTTAAGCTGAAGAAAATGAACGCAACAGTTACATTAATTCAACATTTTTACATAAATTTGTAAACAAAACTGGACGTGATGTTTCAGAAATACCGGAAACATGAAAAAATTAAATCAATTTCTTTTCAAAAGACGATCGGCGGCTCATCTCGCGGCAACTGACCGAAACCGGCGTTTTGTCAACTACGAGAATGCCAACACCGTGCTGTTATTGTTTGAAAGCGATTATATTGAAAAGAATAGATATATCCGGAAAGTCATTGAGCAGCTTGCCGCCGATGGTAAAAAAGTTACAGCCTGGGGATATTTATACAATAAGAAGGCTACCACTGCTAACCTGCCCAGTTTCAAAATCATGGATAAAAGTACTCTTGACTGGTTCGAATGTCCGAAAGAGCAACTTCTGAAAGAGCTTCGCGAGGAAACTTACGATCTGCTGATTGACCTGACACTTACCGACCATTTACCATTACAGTACATTTGTCTGTATGCCAATGCAGCATTCAAAACGGGAATGAGCCGGAATATTGACAACATTCTGGATTTTAAAATTAATATACCCTTACCCGAAAATACTGAAACGGTCGCTGAAACTACCGAAGATAATAAATCCGATTTTGAAGATCTGAACGAAAGTATGTTTCACACAGACCAGCAATTTCTGTACGAATTGATAATTTTTTACCTGAAAAATATACAAACTACAGATTAAAACCGTATTTTTGCAAAAAAATTGAATTTCAATCATCCTGCAGATATGAGTTCCAATTTACACTGCTGCATGATTTAACGAGATACTTTCCAAATGCTGAACACTAAACTGATTGGAATGGGTGTAGCCCTGATTACACCGTTCAAAGAGGATGAAACAATAGATTTTGAAGCTCTCAAGCGCCTGGTTGAGCATCAGATTAAAAATGGGACTGACTACCTCGTAGTTTGCGGTACCACTGCCGAAACTCCCACACTAACCGATGATGAAAAAGATGAAATTACACGCTTTGTTGTGAACTGTGTTGCCGGACGTATTCCGATTGTATTGGGTGTTGGTGGAAATAATACAAAGCTGGTTGTCAACCAGTTGCAAACGAAAGATTTTTCCGGGATTGATGCCATTCTGTCCGTTACTCCCTATTACAATAAGCCATCGCAGGAAGGTATATATCAGCACTATGCAGCCATAGCCAGGAATTCTCCGCTCCCGGTGATACTTTACAATGTTCCCGGACGAACAGGCGTAAACATGCTTCCCGAAACTACCATTCGTTTAGCGAATGAATTCCCGAATATTTGCGCAGTAAAAGAAGCTTCGGGTAATTTCACCCAGATAGATGATATAATTAAAAACAAACCGGCCGATTTTATGGTCATTTCGGGTGACGATGGCATTACTTTCCCGCTCATTACTCTCGGAGCTGTGGGCGTTATTTCTGTTATTGGCAATGCTTTCCCGAAGGAATTCAGTAAAATGGTACGACTTGCACTGCAGGGTGATTACAACAATGCACGGCAGATACATTACAAGTTTACCGAATTGTTTAATTTACTCTTTGTCGAGGGCAATCCCGCAGGAGTGAAAAGTATGCTGGCAGTGATGGGAATGATTGAAAACAAACTACGTTTGCCGCTCGTTCCCAACACTATCAAAACTTACGAGAAAATACGAAAAGTACTGAACGAACTGATATAAAATCTGTATTTACAAAAAGAAAAGACTTGCTCCAACGATACTGATTACAGCTCCCACAACCTGGCGGGCTGTAATTTTTTCTTTAAACATAATGGACGAGGGAACAATGATAAAGATAGGCACAAGCGCCATCAGTGTTGAGGCAATACCTGTCTGCGTATTCTGAATGGCAAACAAACCCAAGGCTACCCCGATAAATGGTCCGAATACAGAGCCTACAACCACCGATTTCATACTTACTTTATCTTTTGTAGCTGAAACGACCTTATTCCATCTCCCCACAAAAGTAATAAACACGACAAAACATATCAAACCGAAGATCGCCCGGATTTGTGTTGCTGCTACTGGATCATAATCGCCCATCCCTTTCTTACTCAAAATCAAACCTACAGCCTGCCCGAGCGCACCACCAAAAGCAAGCAGAAATCCTTTCAGAGGTATATTCAGTTTCAGATTTTTATTGGCAATTGCAATCATAATACCTGTAATACTAAGCACAATAGCCAATATGCTCATAACTTCAAGAATTTCATCCAGAAAGATCCAGCCGATGATAGCTGTGAGCATAGGTGCAAGGCTCATGATCAATGCAGCAGTACGTGACCCTATAACAGTATAGGATTTGAACAGACACAGATCGCCCAGAAAAAAGCCCACTATTCCCGATAGTCCGAGCCAGATCCAGTTATAGTTACTTGCATCGGAGGGGAAGAATCGCCCGCGTGTAACCAGCGTGGTAAGTCCCAGAAAAACGATAGCCAGAGCCAGCCTGATAATATTCACCGGCAACGAACCAATTTTTTTCGAAGCTTTTTCGAAGAAAAGAGCACTCATAGTCCAGCATACCGATACAAAAAGAGCGGCAAGTTCGCCGATATGTGATTGCAGATAAAACATACTACAGAATGAATTAAGTTTGAATTTGTACTTTTGACAGCTATACCACCCTATTCGTGGGTATGAAAATAAAAAAAAAGACCCTAACAGTAATTGTCAGGGTCTTCATTTTTGAGAGCGGAAGACGGGGCTCAAACCCGCGACCCTCAGCTTGGAAGGCTAATGCTCTATCGACTGAGCTACTTCCGCAAGTTAAATTTGAAAATTTGTTGATTTGAAAATTTGAAAATGTATCTTCAAATTTTCAAATTTCTTAATTTTCAAATTTGTTGTGGGCAGTGAAGGATTCGAACCTCCGAAGTCGAAAGACAACTGAGTTACAGTCAGTCCCATTTGGCCACTCTGGTAACTGCCCAGTGGCTTATCAAAAGCGAGTGCAAAGATAGCTATATTTTTGAAATTACCAAACAATATTTGCCATTTTTATGGCAGTAATTGCGGCTTCGTCCCCTTTATTTCCATGTATTCCACCCGCACGGTCTTTTGCCTGTTGTAATGTATTGGTAGTCAGCACACCGAAAATAACCGGACAACCATCGGGACGGATATTGAGTTCGGTGATACCTGCTGTTACACCCTGACAAACATAATTGAAATGTGGTGTTTCGCCCTGTACGACACACCCGAGTACGATGATAGCTGAGTATTTATGTGTTTTGTCATCTCCATCGGTTTGGAAATATTCTTCATAAAATCGTTTGGCTGCAAAGCTAAGCTCAAAAGTACCCGGAACATGAACGATTGTAATATTTTCTATCAATGCTCCGTTCTCAAGCAAAGTATTTACAGCTCCATCGAGTAAAGCTTCGGTTATATCCGGATTCCATTCAGCCACCGCAATGGCGTATTTCTGTTCGGCAACTTTTGCCTTGACGGGCATAAGATCCGGATCGTAAGTCGATAAATTGTGGTACTGCGTAGCCATAATCTGATGTATTTGTAATTGATTATTAGGATATTTAACAATAAAGCTGCTATCCGAACCAGAAAGCAGCTTTACATATATTGCTTAATAAAATTTTATTTTTGTACCCGGGCCAGGTATTTATCAATATCACCAGCTTCCATGCTTTTCGGATAATCATTTTTTATCTGAAGATACATTTTTTCTGCCTCGGCAGTTTGCCCTTTTGTTTCGTAGAGGATACCGGCTTTTTTCAGGTAGATTGGGCTAAGGTCATTCTTCTCAGCAACAGCCTTGCTGTAATAATCCTGAGCTTTACCCGTTTCTCCCATCTCGGCATAGCAATCGCCCGTTAATCCGATAATAGTAGTTTTGAAGAAATCATCTTCAGCATCGTATTGTGTCAGGTATTTTACAGCATCCTGATATTTACCCAGTTTATAATAACAAATTCCTGTATATGCATTAGCCAGATTGCCACTTGCAGTCATTCCGTACTCCGATGCAATTTCTTTGAAGCCCATCACATCTTTACCGTCGCCATCAAGCGCAACTTTAAAAGAATCTACTGCAAAGTATTCCTGAGTTTTGTACATGGCATTTTCTGCCGCAACTTCTCTTGGTTTCAGATAAAAGTTATTGAAAGCCATGACAGCTAACACGACAAGTACCACAATACCAACACCGATCAGAATTTGTTTTTGGTATTTTTCAATAAATGCTTCCGATGAACTTAAAGCACGTCCCACATTTTCAAGTTCTGCAGATTCTACTACTTTTTTCGACATAAATATTTTATGATTTATTATTAATTATTTTTGAACCACAAAAGTAAAGTTTTTCTTTCATATACCGAAATAATCTGTCTGTTTTTTTAGCTTATATTTCGTTCAGAAGCAATTTATATACAGATTAGTATCAACAATTAACAAAAAAATTAACGCGAAAATGAACCTTTGTTGTGATAAAAGTATTATATTTGTGAACCGCATTGTTCAGAGATTGGAAAACTCAACAGAATTTTTATATGAGTAACAAACGGTTTTTAATGGCGGGCTGCGCCGCAAGGTATTCCGATACGTCGGGACAGCAGATTACAGAAAGAACCAATGCCTCAAATCCTATTTATAGGAGTTTTCTCAACAAGTAACAATGCGGTTTTTCGTTTTTTACGAACTTCCTCCCTTGCTCTTTCCAATATATAGTTCACAAAAATCCCGGAATAATATTACCATTCAAACTGAAACAGATACAATCAAAGTATTTGTTACGAACCCGGATGGTTAGTGATTTTTCTTCACGGAAAATACTTTCATTAAAAAATCAGAGGCATAATCAATGGTAGGTTGGTGCCAGGGATCAAACAACCAAAACGAATGAGGTGAATTCTCAAAAGTATGAACTTCGGAATAGATATTGTATTTTTTAAGCTTACCAATTAACTCATCACGTCCGTTGTGAAAACGCGGCAGAGAACTGTTGATGAAACAAACCGGCGCAGAATGTCTGTTTACAAAATAAACGGCAGACGCATCCTTCCACACTTCGGGCTTCTCGGACATAGTTCCACCAAGCCACTGCATATCTGCAGGCATTTTTCCACCGTTTTTGCGGAAATTTTCAGCCCGGTCAATGGTTGTCTGATCCATAAAAGTGGAAATTCCGTCGATATTTATCACTGCCCGAATCAAACGATCTTTATTCCTCATGCCGAGCAAAGTTGCCAGCTGACCACCGGCAGAACATCCTTCAACGGCTATTTTATTTTTGTCGAAACGGTAAGTTCGGGCATTAGTGCTAACCCAAACCAGGGCATCGTTCAAGTCTTCGACTGCAGCCGGATAAATTGCTTCGGGCGACAAACGATACTCAACAGTAACTGCTGCAAATCCTTTCATACACAGACTAACAGCAATCGACTGCTGCAACTGAGGTGATCCTGAACTCCATCCGCCACCGTGAATGAGCAGAACTACCGGAAGTTTGCCGGTTTTTGAAGGCCTGTAAATGTTTAAATATAACTCCCGTTTTTCATAAGGTGTTTGAGGGATAGTTTTGTAAATTATATTTTTATAAGTAATAATATCGCGGGGAATGGCTGGAGAAACCAATCTTGCATCCGGATAATTCTTCCGGATTTTAATCAAAGTACTGTACAAAGTATAACTTGTATCTCGGGGAACAGGTGAAATTGTTCTGTTTTGAGCTGAAATGACAGCACAAAAGCCAGTGAAAAGTATATATAATGTAAGTTTGCGTAACATTACCAAGTCGATTATTTATTACTTATTCTGAACCAGTCAATTTCAATTCTGCCGCCATCGTTATTTTTCACGGGTCTCGAACAAAAAACGCCCACTTTTGCTCCAATCCATTTTCCTTCACGGGCTTTGAACGGTTTGCCGAGTTTGGTGAATTTATTACCATCCGCACTATACGAAAATGAACACATGACATCTGGAGTTACATTCACCCGGAAGTACACCATAGATTTTACGACAGATAACGTTTCATTTTTTATCTCCGCATTTCCTTTCTCGGCATCGATGCACACATTTTGCGAAATCGATAAACCTTCCTTCGTTTTTTCTATGGTAAGCGATGCGTAATCCATTCCCATTATGACAAGACCTGCCCTTTCGCCGTAAAACCGTCCGTCCGGGATGAAATTAAATTTAACGGTCGATGTAAATTTATCTGAAGGAAATTTCTGAAGCAATAAATTCGGAACGTCCCACAGGTTTTTATAATTATCCGGTAACGGTACAGAAAACAACGTCAGAATACCTTTCTGAGCATCCAAAAAGCTCCACCAGTCCTGCGGATTGGCATGCCACTGCCACTGATAACCAAACTCACCGAAATTAAATTCATCGCTTTCGACAGGAGTATTTTTTACGAAATTGCCTCCAATTTTTGGTTTTTTGTGCTCAGCTACAGGCTCACCGCATCCGTCACCATCTTTATCTACACCAATTACCGGAAATCCGTTGTCTTTCCAAATCATCGGTTGCAAATGAACAACACGGCCAAAGGCACCTTTGTCCTGAAAATGAATAAACCAGTCTTCACCTTGCCGTGTTTCCACCCATGCACCCTGATGTGGCCCGTTGACACCGGTTTTTCCCTGAGCCATCACCACTCTCCGTTCATATGGACCGTACACGTTTTGAGATCTCAGCACCACCTGCCAGCCCGTTGCTACGCCACCTGCCGGAGCAAAAATATAATAGTAGCCGTTTCGTTTATAGAATTTTGGCCCTTCAATGGTTGGATCGACTTCGTGACCATCATAGACAGTACGGCTTGGAGTAATGACCCGGTTTCCGTCAGCATTCATTTCAGCCACAGCCAGGATGCTTTTTATTCCGGCACGACTTCCGGCATAGGCATGAACCAGGTAAACACGTCCGTCGTCATCCCAGAGCGGACAAGGATCAATCAATCCTTTACCGGCTTTGACCAACACCGGGTCTGACCAGAGACCAGCTGCATTTCTTGCTTTCAGCATATAAATGCCAAAATCAGGGTCGGGATAATATATGTAGAATTCATCGTTGTGAAAACGGATGGAAGGCGCCCAAACTCCATTGCCGTGCTGCGGATGTGTGTAAACTTCTTCAGGTATCAGACGGTTAAGTGCATGTCCGATGAGCTTCCAGTTGACCAGATCATTGGAATGAAGAATTGGCAAACCAGGCACACAATTGAAACTTGATGCAGTCATGAAGTAGTCATCGCCTACCCCGCACACATCCGGATCGGAATAATCCGCATTCAGAACTGGATTTTTGAACTTGCCATTGCCTAAATCCGATATCCAGGTTTGGGAGAGCTGAGCCTGAAGATTCAGAGTAAAAAACAATAAGCTTATAATAACGATAGTGAATGATGTTCTCATATTTTCTAGAAAAATTTATTCCTTAATAATTCGTTTTGAAACCGCTCCGTCTACTGTAACAAGTCTGACAATGTAATTCCCTTGTGGCAAATGACTTAAATCCACTTGTGATACATTCTTGTCTAACTGGTGAATCATTTGTCCGCTGAGTGTAAAAATCTGCACACTAAGCAGCAGAGAAGCAGAAACGATATTCAGTTTATCGGTAACCGGATTTGGAAAGAATGAAATTTTCAAATATTCAGGACTTTCAATTTCAGAAGCACTGTCGGAAACCACACTCATATAGAAAAGGTAACTCGCACCAGAGCCTTTCAGGATAGTGTGCGACCCTACAGGCAGCGAACTAATTGTAACCAGACCTTCAGTATTAGAAGGTGTAAAAGTCACTCCATCTATTTTTATAGTGCCGGTATAGGCTTTATTAAAGACCAGCGTTAAAGTGGATTTTTCCAGTGTTGTGAATGAGATATTAGTACCTGTTTCCATTTTCAGACACTGTGTCAGAGAAAGATTATTATAACTTAGCGTTCCGTAACTGATTGAAAGATTACCTGTAATGGTATAGAAAGTGCTGTTTTTGCCATCGGTGGTAAAGTTGTGAATAAACGATGAGCCCCCACCCGACTGCGTTACTTCTATCGTTCCGGAAATACTTACCGGTGTGCCCGCTGAGCCAGAAGTTGTTACAGTATAATTTACTTTTGCTGACGGAGTTCCTGAGAGGGTGATTGTTTTTGCTGTCGTATTTTTTACAAAAGAAATTCCGGAAGCCGGCAATCCCGTAACAGTAACATCAGTTGCATCACCACTCCAGGTAAAAACGATATCGGTTATTGCAGAACCCGCGCTAACTGTCTGATTGTAATTTCCGGATGAAGTCAGCGTCTGAGTGCTTTCGGGAGATGTATTTTCGCCCTGAACTGCTACCAGTCTTGTTTTGTAAGCTGTGAGAGCAGCTTTTAAACCTGAATTAACGGCGTAAGAGGCATCATCCACCGAATTGTTAAACGTCCATTTCAAATCACCACCGGCTACACGTCCTGCATAGAGTATTACCTTGTTTCTGGCGGCTTCAGGTTCATCGGGAATGAAGGTTTTGACATAGAGCGAAGCATCGGTATCAAAATTATTGTAAACATTAGCCCCCTTTTTCGATTTGATGGTGTTGAGGATGATCTGTTCCCGCGAAGCTGTTTCGATGGCATCAAATTCCACCGGAAAGCTGGCAACATCGTAAGGCACATATCGTGTTTGTCCGCTGATACTGTTGTTGAAAGACTTGATTGTACCTCCGTCTTCACCCGAAAATGTACCACCTGCGTCATAATAAATATCAGTACCCTGCATGGAAGTTAGCATCGGGTACTTGCAGTTGCGGAAGAAGTTATTTTCGACAAATACCGATGAACCCATCGTGGCACCCACGCCATATTTGGCAATACCGTCGTAATAATTATTGTAAACGTGAGCAGAATAAAACCTTACCCGCGGGTGGCGCGAATCGGAATGATCGTACCAGTTATGATGATAGCTGATGTACAGGCCAACAGTAGTATCTTCGCTCAATCCCAGCAGGTTTGATTTGCCCGAATCCCAAAAATGGTTGTAAGAGAATGTTACATATGTTGAGCCCTTGCAATCGAGAGCGCCATCGCCTTTTATCTGATCGGCATCGGAGCCTGCGTTACCATAAAACATGTCGCAGTTGTGCACCCAGATGTAATCGTTGTTCTGCTGCAGACCTACGTTGTCTCCTTCGCCGCTGTTGCAGTTCATAAATCCGATATTGCGTACTTCGATATTGGTTGCATTCTTGATGCGAAGTCCCCAGCCATCAGCCACGGCATCGTCGCCCACTCCCTCAAGGGTGATATAGCTTGATGCATTGTTATCATTCTCAATAACCACATCGCCATTCAGCATATAACTGAAATCGGTGATTTGTCCTATCAGGCGCACGATTAACGGTCGGGTATCTTTTCCTTTTTTGAAACCATCCAGAATTGCCTGCAAACCCACACAGGGATTGGCATTAGCTCCGGTTACCATCATCGAAACCGTATTTTTATTATTTTCGGTTATGTAGAGGATTACAGCATTATCCTTTGGTGTGCCGTCAGCTTTATACGCGCCGGGCACGTGTCCGTTGTGAAATGCAAATCCGTTTCGGTCGTGAGGAATCACAGTGATTTGTTCGCTGTTGGAAGCTGTACCTTCAGAACCTTCAATAACCGGAACAACTTTCAGGGTATAAGTTCCTGCTTTCAGGCCGGGGATATCTGCGCGGAAGTAGCTGCCGTAACTTCGGATGAGTTGCGTGTCGATTTTTTTATCAATCAGCCCGTTACCAGTATAATACACGTTATAACTCTGCGCTTCGGTCACGGGTTGCCACCTGATGTAAGCGCTTTCGAGCCATCCGGCAGCTTCTGTAATAGCAGGTGATTGTGCCCATGAGCTAAAAGCAACCAGGATTAAGAATGAGAAAATAAAGATTTTCCTTTTCAAAATATAAGAATTAAATTGTACTAAACTGATAAGTCCGCTTCATGCCAAAGGCTTTGAAAAGTTTAATCCATACAAAAATCATCAAATAAGAAAATATTTACCGGACACTGTGGAAACATTCTCCCGACATTGTCCGGTAAACTAACAATCATATAATCAAAACGATCTATTTTTCGGTTTTGACAAATTTTTTGTTTGTTGCCTGAGAACCATCGTCGTATGTAATCTTCTGAATTACCATGCCCTGGCTATTGTCGCTGATTTGCTTGCCAAGGATATCGTAATTTTGAATACTAATGATTTTTTTGGAAGAATTTGGAGTATTTATATTTGAAGGAGTATTATAATACCAACGAGGATCACCAGCACTATTTTTCCCGACGAATGTAGCATCTTTAATTTTGTAATCTCCTATAGTTGTTGAGTAAGGGGAACCTGGTGTACTTACAGATACCGTTGTAAATAAATCTGTTGATGCTCCGGAATATGTAGTAAACACTCCCGTAATACCTCCGGACGCTGTCGGTTCTGCAGCTGTCCAATCTGTCGTTTTATAACAGTTAGTTATTGTAAGTGTACCACCTGTTTTAATTGTCAAACCACCTGATGCCAGTTGGGTTTTGCCAATTATACAATTAGATATTGTAACTGGTTTTGTTAGTGTACTCATATCTACGATCGCTTTTGAACTTGCTCCGACAACATTATCAAAAGTACAATCGGAAATATCAATACTTGTTGAATTTTTTTGCAACATAAATACTGTTGCTCCAAATCCATAGAAAGTGGATTTAGTAGCTTTAACAGGGCCAAAAAAACCTCCTGTACTGCTATTATAAACAACTCCGTAATCTGCAAAATTATGAATTATACAATTGTTTATTACAATATTATTTGCCTTTTGAGTTTCACTTCCAATGGCAGCAGTACTTTGAAATCTAACCAGAGAACGAAAAGTTGAAATATCACAATTATCATATATCACAGAATCAAGTTCACATGGATTAGCCGCTGCCTGATTGAACACATAATTTGTAGTAGGATCAGAAGTGGCGCCGGTAATTGTCAAATCTTTAAAGGCAAATTTTAATTTTGTTGCTGGTAATGCAATCAATTTCAATTTTAATGTTGGCATAGTTCCATCACCCTTAATTGTGATTTTAGTGTTAGCATTCAGATTAGTGAGTTTGGAAAGATCAATATTACTTGGTGTTCCATCAGTTGTAGAATAAATAGGATTAGTGTACCCGTTGGGAATTACTAATACGATATTGTTTCCGTTATAAGTTCTTAATGGAGTAATAATACTATCACTAACACCCAAATTTATCACATCCTGAGCTTTAATCGGTGAAGTAAAAAAAGCTCCGATTAGAATAGTACATGCAAGGAGTAACGTTTTTTTCATGATTTTTTAATTTTAATTGTTTATAATCAGTTTATAGTAAATTCTAAAAAATGTATCTACAAATATAATATTCATTGTTCTGATTTTGTTCAATTATACATCATCAATTGAACATATAACAGTTTGATTTTTCGTACTTAAGGAGCAAAATCCAGTAAAACATTTTCCCGGGTAATTTTCCGGTTTTCCTTTTTCGTAAGCATTTTTACCCACTTCACCCGTTGGGTGGTGCTGCTTCCTTCGCCACGGTTGTTGTATTCGGCAAAGCGGGCAGTTTTTTCGTTCTCTTTATTATCCCAGTTGTGCCAGCCTTCTGGTCGTATACCTTTGGGCAGATAACAATTCATAAACACGGTCATGGCATATGCGCGCCAGGGTCTTCCCAGATACATGGCATCCACGCTATCAGCCAAAGCTATCTTGCAGTTGTTAAAAACAAAACCATATTTAACTTGCTGAGCCGTGCTTGCGGCGGTTATATACGAATTTGTTTTGCAGAAAATTTCACAGTTTTCGAACCAAACGGTAGCACCTCCGAAAATAAAATCGGTGGTTCCTTCGATGTAGGTATTCTCCAAATAAATGCGTCTATTTTCTCCGGCAGCATAAAATGTATCCTGATTTCCAAGCAATTTACAGTTCTTGACTGTAATCCGGTCACCTTCAGAGTGCAACGCTACAGCTTGCCCAAGACGTTCCGCATTGTTTTCGATGGTCAGATTTTCGAGCGTAATATCATTTCCTCTCACCTGTATAGTATATGTACGAAAAGTACCCATATTGTTGATCTTAGCGTGATCGTTATAAGATATTATCGTTTTGTCTTTATCTTCACCCTCTATTTTCACGTTGCAGGTATGTTCGGAGATGACAATTTTTTCATAATACGTGCCGTTTTTTACAAAAATCGTCGTTGGTTCGGCAGGATCAAAAGCTCTGACGGAATTAATGGCTTCCTGCAGTGATGTAAAATTTCCATTACCGTTTTTATCCACTACAATTTTCTTTTCCGCGTTCACCTGATTAGTACCTGATAACGCCGCAAAAACAAAAATCAACTGGAATATTTTTCTGTACTTACTCATTTTTTACCTCACATTTTTTACTAGTTCATTTAAATATATTTCAAGATAAGTGTAGCCATTCTTATTGACATCCGTAGCTTTCTTTTCCGGATAATATTTTTCCAGCCATCCATCAGGAATTCCGTCCCGATTGGCATCTTTCGGTGCAGGCAGGGATATATATTCCGGCCAGCCTCCCACATCATTCTGGTTGTCTATCAATCCGTTAGTACTCCCTTTCGAGCCATTGTAGGTAAAAGTACCTGTCTTTGTCTCATTCACATAACGTATGTCTAAAACGTCTCTAACCAATGAACAACCTGCATATTTCAATACGGACTGATATGCTTTTTTTGCTGACTGAGTTTTCGGTTTAGGGATACTGAATTCTTTGTTTGAAATAAGGTCATTCAGTGTTACTTCAGGTGCTAATTCGGCAAAATTTGAACCCATCTTTACTCCGGACTCGTTATTTTTTGTAATCGCACGGTTTCCTTCCATCACATTTCCTTTCAGATAAAATTTTCCAAAGATACCGGCAGGCTGATGATTTTTGCCATCATCTGCATACGGATTTATAAAATATTTATTTGTTTTCGATGCCGGTCCCGGTTTGTAATAGTTATTTACCAGGTTGTAACTTCCGCCTTCAGCTGCGTAAGCATTATTAGCTCCCCAGTTGTATATCACATTATTCCTGAAATCCACTTTTTCAAGTTCGGGTTGATTGCTGTAGCGGCTTCCGCAAAAACGCGGATTACGGCTATCATGACTAATCAGCAAATTATGATGAAAAGTGGCATTTTTACCGCCCCAGATGCCTCCGTAGCCATGTTCACCTTTTACGTGAGCTGAATTTTTCAAACTTTCAGCTATCAGACACCATTGCATTGTAAAGTTTTCGTTGTCGTAGAAAGATGAACATTCGTCGACACTCCAGCTCATGCTGCAATGATCAATGATTATATTTTTCTGACCTTTGCCCGAAAATGCATCAATGGCTTCTTTGGCACCGTCGCCAAGACGAAAACGAAGATATCTGACAATTACATTATCAGCGCTAATGATGGTTTCGTGGTTGCTGATACAAATTCCATCACCCGGGGCTGACTGACCGACTATCGTCACATCGCCGTTATTGATAAACAGAGGACTTTTAAGCTGTATGATACCCGATACATTAAACAAGATGGTACGCGATCCCTTTCTTCGGATTGCCCATCGTAACGTTCCCACACTATCATTATCTTCCAGCGAAGTCACATACAACACTTTACCTCCTCTTCCGCCAGTAGTAAACATACCAGCACCTTCTGCTCCGGGAAATGCCGGTATTTGACAAACAACATGAATACCTGACAGAATAACCAGAATAACTATTACACTTAATTTCTTCATCACTTTATAACTATATTTTTATTGAACAATCAATGTTTTATAAGCTGTATAACCATCATCAAAAGTAGTTTTCATGCAATAAACTCCCGGAATTAACCGCTCTGTATTTATAACAGTTTGGTTTTCATAAGGATTACCAGTGAATACTTTCACTCCGTTGACAGAGAAAAGTTCAATGTGTTGTATTTTCCGGGATGCCTGTACTGTTAGTTTTCCGTTTGTCACCGGGTTGGGAAATGCTGTGAAAATAACTTCACTGGCTACATGCGTATGCGTACCTGCCGGTAAATACTGCGAACGGACAACAGGAGCAGCAAGTTCATTGAGATACACCTCCAGGTTTGTAAATGCACCATCAAGTGAGGTGTTAATGCCGTCAGCAGGGTTGTTCTTATCCAATCCGTGAGATGCTTCCCAGCTATCGGGCATGCCGTCGGCATCGGTATCCACCGGAACATCGGCTTCGTTATAACTGTATTGCGGCCATCCTCCAACATCTTTCTGAGAATCGATAAATCCGCCAGTGCTGCCATTGCTTCCTGTGGTTATACTCACGGTTCCATTCAACACGTTACCGGCAATACGGGTATCCACCGCATCGCGCTTAAGGCTGGCTCCTGCAAAATTTGTAACACTGAGGTATGCACTGTCGGCAGTCTGAATTCTCAGGTATGGAGGTAATGCAAATGGTTGAGCAGATTTTATTGTATCCGACCAGGTTGTTGTGGGATGAAATCCCAGCCAGTTATTATTTGTTACATCCGGAATGGATATTCTGTTGTTCTGCATTTTATTCCCGTTGAGATAAAAGTGTCCCCACACTCCGGCAGGCTGACTGTTTTTACCATCGTCGGGATTTGGACTGAAAATCCGATAAGCCACATTATTTGTTTTGGTTGCCAATCCGGCTTTGTAGAAATTATTCATCATGTTATAATAGCCACCTTCACCGGCATAACCGGAATTTGAGCCCCAGTTGTATATAACATTATTCGTAAAGTTGACCCTTTCTTCCATTGGTTTGGCAGAGTAGCGAGTGCCGCAGAAACGTGGATTTCGGCTATCGTGAAAAGCAATCAGATTATGGTGAAATGTAGCCGGAGAGCCTCCCCAGATACCTCCATAGCCATGAGTGCCCTTTCCGTGAACTGAATTTCTCATGCTTTCGGCCAGTACACACCATTGCATGGTAAAATTTTTATTATCGTAAAAAGACGCACATTCGTCAATGCACCAGCTCATGGAACAATGATCCAGGATAATATTGCTCTGATTACGACCCCAGATAGCATCAGCACCGCTCCAGTCGATGGTGGGATTAGCCAGAGCCGCTTCATCACCCAACCGGAATCGCAAAAAACGAATTATTACATTATTTGCCTGAATAACAACGGTAAAATCCTTTATGCAAATACCATCGCCGGGAGCACTTTGTCCTGCAATAGTAAGATTACCATTTTTAATTCTTAATTCTGATTTTAAAGAAATAGCACCTGCCACGTTAAAAAGGATGGTTCGGGAGCCTGTTTGGTTTATAGCCCAGCGCAACGTTCCGGCTGATCCGTCATCGGTCAGTTTTGTTACATACAATACCTTGCCGCCACGTCCGCCTGTAGCGTACATGCCATCACCTTCCGCACCTTCGAAAGCAGGTATCTGCGCACTGACTCCGGAAACAAAGCCAGTGAAAAGTAATGTTATAAGAACAAGTATTGTTTTCTTTAGAATCATGCTGTTTTTATTTAATACAATCCTGAAAGTTGCTTAATGCAACTTTCAGGCATTGTATGAGCAAAGTTGTTTTTATTAAAATTAATTAACCAACACCTTTACAACTTTGTTTCCTTCGGCAGAATTTGCCTTAACAATCCATAAACCTTTTTTCAGTTCGAAACTATCATCAGATTTTATTTCGCGGGAAAGAAACATGCTCCCATCCACACTGTAAACAGTAATCTGAGTATTCGATTTTATATTTGAGACACACAATCTGTTGTTGAATGCATAAATCTGAACCGGTGAAACTTTTCGGGTATCCACGCTGGTAAGCCCATCCTTTGATTTGAGCATTGGCAGCGGATCCCAACCGTCAGTACCTTTTGTGAAGTTGAAGGTAGTAATCTCTGTACCATCGGTTAATACGGGAGTTGCAGGCATATGCGCCCAGTTTACACGGCTGACGGCATTATTTTCACCGGACGTTTCGATTGAACCATATTCATATACTTTATCCGAGGTGCCGCCCAGTGTGCTCAGCCAGCCTTCTTTGGCTATGAGTGATTTACCGTATAATCCTGGATAATTCGTATTATAAATATTGGTGTTAAAGAATACCACCTCGCTGGTTGTTCCCTGCCACGGACGACCCAGATATCCGGGTTTCGACAGATATTGCGATGCTGTTTCCGTTCCGGGCTGGGCAGAAGTAATGGTACATTCATACATCAGATAACCACGTGATGAGGCTTGCTGTGCTGCTGTGATATAACTAACGTCGGTGCTGGCTTCGCTGGTGTTCATGGCCAGGTCAGTTTGATATGCCACTAGGGTCATTCCTCCGAAAAGATAATCAGTACCTCCCATCAGAGAGCCTTTATATGCCACCACACGTGCTCCTTCTGCTCCGTAGAAAGAATCCTGACGACCAATTACGCGGCATTTATAGAGCAATGCTTTGTCTGCACTTTTAGTAAATGCTATTGCAGCTCCTCTTTCCACAAAACTTTTATTCTGAACAGCAACATTTCCCATATCGGTCGGACGTGTTCCTTTACCGCCTGTAGTCCATTCTACTACCACATCTTCAGATTCCTTTTTCGAAATATACTGATTGAAAGAATTTTCAAAGATGATATTTTCGGCGTGGAAACCTGCTCCGTACACCACTACAGTTGCATTCCAGTACGATCCGTTTGTAGAAGTACCTCCGGTATTTACATAGTTTGTATAGCCATTTTCTTTGTTCACTCTCAGAATATCAGCGTTCCATTTCTGGTCATTTCCCATACTGTAATAATTGTAACCGTGTCCATAATAGGATGTGATTCTAACAGCATTCGAATGTATATCGACACCGTTATTTAACAGTTCTATGCCTGGAGATGAGAAACCGTTGATCAGCGAAATACTGTCCATATCAATTACCAGCATTTCTTCGTAGTTGCCCGGATCAATCATGATTTTTACACGCTGATTATTTGGTCGAATCATTCCGCGTACGGCAGATAATGCTTCATTGATAGTAGCATAATCACGGTTAATACCAACGGTAATGGTTTCTGCAAACGGAACAATTTTAGTAATCAGCATATCGGTTATATACGTTGTTCCGGCATCAGTACCAATTGTAACAAGTCCTGATTTTGTACCCGGATAGATGTACGAAACTGTTTCAAACTTACTGGTACTACCACTTGAGGTACGGATGGTGTCCTGTCCGTCAATTGAAAAACCTGCATCGTAATAATAGGTAATGGTCAGTTTTTCACCGGGATTCATGGGAACACTAATTGTAGCTTTTGTTTTTGCCACCAGATGGCTTTTGGCTATTTCGTTGTAAACATTTCCGGTAAAGAGTAACCCTTTGTAGGCATGATTAGCGTTTGTGATAACTGCATCATCGAAAGGCCACATTGTAACCGGTTTGAACACGAGATTTTTTGAGCCACCGGCACCGTTGATTGTCAGTTCCGAAGTGAGAGCAAGCTGTACAGGAACAGAATCAAGTCCGGCGCATGAGATTTTATACACACCGTCTCTCAGTTTTATGTTTGTCAGGTCTGAGAATGTATATACATATCCGGCTTCATTCTTATTGGTAAATACGACATTCAGTTTGGACAATAAATATTCATTTAATCCTTCTGTTGTTATCGTTACCGGATAAACAGGTTTAGGAACAAATATAATGTCAGCTGTTTTCGTTCCGGTAATAATAATATTATTTGAAGGAATACTATAATCATTTACACCGGTGGCTGAAATCGTATAAGAGCAATTGGGCTCCAGATTGGCCGTATAAGTGGCCAGTGATGAATTAACAGTTGTTTCAGGAACATAAATTTTATTGGCAGTCGGATCTGGCGTATAAACAAGTTTCAGTTTTGTGAGATCGGCAGCAGTTAAACCTACAATATCTCCGCTTACGGTGTACATCTCTATTTTCTTCAGAGCAATTGTGCGGGTGGTGTCTCCATTAATTGTTACTGTAGTCCCGTTGCTGATTAAATAACCGTTTGCATTTACAAGACTTAGATTATACTCAAATCCGGCAGGTAGTTTTGCTGTATAAGTTCCTCCGGTAACTGTACCTTTCCAGGTTTTACCGGCTTTGTTAGTGAACAGAATGCTGTATCCGGCAGCTACGCCCGGAGCTTCGGTAACATCGACGGAACCTGTTGCTTTGACGATGGTAGCATCTTTTCGGAGAATACGATAGTAGAATGGTTTCTGAGCTGAGTCAAATATTTTATAAATGCCTGCATTTTTTGCAACAAATTTAACGAGCCGCTGTGTAGCTATTTTTGCTGTATCAGCCTGCAAACCAGCATGAGTGGTATCTACAAAGTTAATGATACTTCCTCCGCTCGATTTTATATACATATACAATTCGTCATCTTCGCTGAGTGAAATAGTAAAATATCGTGTCAGATTGGCTGCCGAATTCACATAAAGCGAACCAGTCAGTGTCGAGTCGGCAATAGTGTTCGGAGCACTGTTTGCATCGTAACGTGACAGTTTGGTGTTAGATGTTCTCAGACGGTCGTTCGAGCCCCCCTTCCAGGTGAGTATTCCAGCTTTAAAAGATGTTGGGAGGATGGCACCCAATGTTCCGGGAACAATTGTTGACGGATACCAGCTGTTAATGATTGAGTCATTGAGCATGTTATTATACTTTGTTGCATCCAGTTGTTCTGCTCCGAAGTCCCAGACATCAATCATTTTTGTTTTTGCTTTTTCATTTTTCACCACAACATTGCTCAGGTAAACTGATCCGCTAGCAACAAGAGTAGCTGTTATTATTGTAGCATCACCTTTATAAATATAGCTGTGAGAGGTACAGGCTCCTGCTCCTTTATCGGTAGCTGAAATTGATGCCAGGCTGTTGCCTGTAGAATCAGTCAGGTTATAAACTGCTCCGGCAACACTGTACTGACAGCATCCAAAGCTAATGGTAGAACTACCCGGCACAACAATTTTGATTGATGTTCCGTTAGTCATTACTATTCCATGCTGACTATCATGCCACCACATCTGATTAGCTGTGTTGGTTGTATTGCTATTGATAGTCAGGATACCATCGGATGTAGCCCAAATGGGATATTTGGTTGTCGTGTTTTGTGGCAACAAACTTCCGTCAGACAGATTGTAGGTGTATGTTACTCCAAAATCGGGTGTAACCGGTGCCGAAATCACATCTATTTTAGGAATATACGTTTTTCCTACCCCAAATGCTATTCTCAGGGTTGTTTTCGGTCCTGTATATACAAATTCAAGCGTGGAAGTACACGACGTGGTTTTCGAAAGTCTAGTTTCAGAATAGGTTGCAGCTAAATCGGTCACAGTAATGGTCGAAGTGCTTCCGGAATACTGACAGCCACCTATTTTGAGAGTTACACTTCCGGCAACATCCAGATCGATGTAATTACCGGCTTTAAACTCCACACCATGCTGTGTTCCGTTGTAGTAAAATACAGCTGTTGCCGTACCTTTGTAAGCCCGTAGAATTCCATAATCCAGAGGTTCTGTCTGAGGATTACTTTGCGGGAATATACTCCCGTCACAGAAATTGAAGGAGTAATTCACACCCCGAAAAGGCGTGGTTACTTTTTCTGCCTGTACCCAGAGTGTACTGGCTACAAGCAAAATAACAGATAAGTAAATGTGTCTTTTCATAAAATGATAATTATTGTTTAAAATTAAATTTAGAAATTCTAAATATTTATTGGTTAATTGAATTTTATTTATTTAGCAATACGCTAAGCATAATAAATGGTCCTACAGCTTTTGCGTCATTATCGCGGATTGGTTCAGATACATAATATTCGAAACTGCCATCACGGTACCTTGGTTCGCCTCCAAGTCCGGCAACCGAACAAACATCGGTCACTGAAATGGTACCGTCAGGATTTGTTTTGATGAATTTTTTTACAAATTGTTTATATGCTTTTTTCCCCTTATTCAGAAATTCTTTGGGCAGATATCCTTTCTGAGCCCCTTTTACCCATGTATAAATAAACATTACTGAACCTGATGATTCCAGGTAATTGCCTTCTTTTCCCCCTTTATCGGTAACCTGATACCACATTCCGGTTTTTTTATCTCTGAACTTATCCAGCGAGACAGATAGATCGTTCAGTATCCGTATAATTTCCCCGCGTTTCGGATGATTGGCAGGTAAATAATCCAGCACATCCACCAAAGCCATCATGTACCAGCCTATACTTCTCGACCAGAAATTCGGAGAACGGCCTGTAACCGGATCGGCCCAGCGTTGCTGGCGGCTTTCGTCCCATCCGTGATAAAGCAAACCGGTTTTTTCGTCCTTTAAATCCTTCTCAGCAGCAATAATTTGCGCTGCCACATCGTCAAAAAGTGCTGGTTCATTGAATTCTTTTCCGTATTGAGTTAAAAATGGCATAGACATATAAACTCCATCCAGCCAAACCTGATGCGGGTATATCTTTTTATGCCAGAAACCACCATTCGAAATCCGGGGTTGATTGTTGATCTGGCTGCGCAATAGATCCATAGCCAGTTTATATTGTTTTTTTCCTGTTTTCTGATAAAGAGGGAATAATATTTTCCCGGAATTAATCATATCCAGATTATATTTTTCCAGTTCATAGGTCTTAATTTTGCCATCGGCAGTGATCATGGTATCTGCATAACTGATAGCATAATCAAAATATTTTTTATCCTTAGTTTTGTCATAAACCTGCAAAAAAGCAAGCATTTCGAGTCCCTGAGTATAACTCCAAACCGGCCTTTTTGAGTAATCCACCATCCAACTTTGCGGATTGCGTTTCATCTCCGAGTCGGCCATACGTATATAGTAAGGTTTAGATGCAGTTGCAGAATAAAATGTAATAAAAAATAATACTGTAATAATTTGTATTTTAGTTTTCATAAAAAATAGATTAGAGGAAAAATTATATTTTTCCGTTGCCAGACTGTTCCGGAATTCAGAACAGTCTGACAAGGAAATTATAAATTAATATTCAGGATTTTGTAAAAAAACATCTTTATTTGTTACTGCATCCATCTGTACCTGAGGTATCGGACGGTAATAATGTTTTGTGGCAATATTTGTCTTTGCCTGCGCATTACGTGTTTTTACATAATCAATCAACTTTTTGGTACGTTTGAGGTCGAACCATCGTTGCATTTCGCCGCAGAGTTCGATGGCACGTTCTTCAAGAATTGTATCAATGGTAACTGTACTGGTTCTTTTGTTGTCTTTACCGGCAATTGCACGTACATCGCGCAGCTGATTGATGGTTGCTAAAGCATTTCCACCTGTATGTAGCTCGCACTCAGCTTTAATAAGGTACATTTCGGCCAAACGTATTACAATTACATCTCGGTACGAAATATCGTGCGTCGGATAATTTATATCAAATCTGTTATCAAGGAATTTTTTAATTCCCGGGTATGATTTCCAACCTCCGATATTGTTGGCATAACGGTTATCTCCATATACATCCGATATAGCTTTATTTGCTTCGGTAGGAAGTGCTGATGATAGGTCTCCATTTGTAAATACCGGTATGTCACCATTGTACATAAATTGTATGCGATAACGGTTTTTAGCCCATTGCTGTCTGGCAATTCCCTCCGGAGAATTACCATTGAGTGGACAATAGTAAATTGCGGTATCTTTCATCAACGGATATTTTGTGGAACTTCCTGCTAAACCGGCAGGTATAGTGTAAGCTGTGAGTAAAGTAGCATCGGGGCGTTGGTCAGTCGCACGGTTTTTTTCCATCAAATCCCAAAGATAAAGTGATGGCAGATAGCGTGTAAATCCACGTCCGTAAGGTGAATAATGATCAGCAACATACACTTTTTCTTTTGTTTTTGTGTTTGTTACATAATAAGACGATTCTGCAAGAGGGCGAACAAAAACTTCCTTGCCATTACCGCCGAGATCACTTGCACCGTTGCTCCACATACTTACAAACATAAGCAACATGGCATTGCCACCACGAGAGTAGCCTGTACGGGTAATCAGCGAGTTATAATCCTGAGGATCGCCATTGGCATCGGTGCGGTAACGTTTTGGTATGCAGTTAACGTTGGTTTTCAAATCTCCGGAATAAGTGATTCCGAAAATAGATTCTTTATTTTTACCTGCATCTTCATTTAACATATCCCATGTATCGGCATAGTTTGTATAAAAACTTGCTATTCCACTTCCGATTACTGCTTCTGCTTCGGTTTTAGCCAATGCATAAGATTCAGTTTTGCCCAACCACGATGCTTCATAAAGCAATACGCGGGCTTTCAATGCTCGTGCTGCCCAATAATTGGCTCTTCCATCATCTTTCTTTTTATAGTTGGCTGCTTCAAATTTTGCAATCGAATTATCCAGGTCTTCAAGAATTTTTGTATATACATCGGCTTCTTTCATACGAACAGGTGTGGTGGAAAATACTGTTATCGGAGCATCGTTGTAAGGTATATCTCCCCAGATATTCACCATGTGGAAATAATAAAATGCACGCAGAAAATAAGCTTCGCCCATATAAATGTTCCGGTCGGTTTCATTTATCACGTTGTTTTTTGGAACATAATAAAGTGCATTATTACATACGTCAGCAGCGCAGTAAAAGAGTTCCCAGTATTCATCAAGACAGGCATTGTCGTTAACTCCGGGCATAGTGAGAGAAGTTATGCTGTACGAGTTCAGCGATTTTTGCTTGTTGTCGAAACCATAATAAAACAGGTCAGAACCCATTTCGGCCAAACCTAACGCTGGTTCTTTTCCGTACCATCCACGGGCAAAGCTGTAGCACGAACCTACGAGTCCTTTGATGCCCGCTGATGTTGAGTATGTCAAATCGGCAGTCATCCCAACTTTGTTTTCTTCTACCAGAAAATCGGTACAGGAAAAGAGGATAAATACACTGCAAAATGCAGTAATGAATATTTTTATTTTGTTTTTCATACGGAATATTATTAAATAAAATTAGACCTTAAAAATTATTATAATTCAATATTTAATCCAACTACTGCCTGTTTTGCAAGCGGGAATGAAATAGAGCCTCCGCGTTCGGAATCGTAATTGGGTACTGCACTGAAAGTAAAGTAGTTTTTAAGCGAACCATATACTCTCAGATTGCTGATATGTATGTTTTTCAAAATTGAAGAAGGTATGCTGTATGATAAAGTAATGTCTTTAATTTTGAAGAAATCAGCTTTTTCGTATCGAAGTGAAGTGCCGTAGGATGAATATACTGCCGAAGCGGCACCCGGGCTTGGAAATCTTGCTCCTGTGTTAGTAGGTGTCCAATAATCCAGATCACCCCAGTTAGCGGTTTCATAGTTCATCTGATTGTTCATGTCATAAGCTAAGTATCCTCCCAAACGTGCATAAAGCAGGAACGAAAGCGCAATGTTTTTATATTCTATTGTGTTGTTCATACCCAGAATATGTTTTGCCGTGCGGTCGTATACTTTTTTGTCTTCGCCATCGATTTTTCCGTCATCGTTGCGGTCAACAATTTTCATTGTTCCGGGATTTCCGTAACCGGCAGGTGCTCCGTTTGCAACATAATTCAACGTTTCGCCTGTATGACGGCCTTCCCAGTCTGTTTTGAATTGCGCAAATTCGCCTACGTTCCAAATACCGTTAGTCTCGAAATCATAGAAAATTTTCACAGGTTGACCAACGATAAGCCATTCCTGATCCCTTACCTGATATTTGTCAATACCAGAGGTAAGGCCAACAATCTCGTCTTTGCCCGTGGAATATGACCAGTTAATGTCGTAAGAGAAGTCTTTGGTTTTTGCTACGAGGGTATTCAGTGCAATTTCAAGTCCCTGGCCTTTGGTTTCGCCTACGTTGGACAGAACTGTGGGATATACCTGTGAGGGAGGCATTGTTCTGAGGAAAAGTAAATCGTTAGTGTGTGAAGTGTAGTAATCGATGCTACCGGAAATACGGTTTTTGAAAAATCCGAAATCGATACCGAAGTTATACGCCTTTGTTGTTTCCCATTTCAGTTCAGGATTTCCCATCTGACTTGGAATGCGTCCTGCAATATCTTTTGCTCCCAGATAATAAAAAACATCGTATCTGCTTAACTGTGATAATGTTTGATATGGTTCGATAGCTGCATTTCCTGAAATACCCCAAGAAGCGCGCAGTTTCAGGTTCGACAGCCAGCCATCGGTGCCTTCCATAAATGCTTCATCGCTTACACGCCATGCACCTGACAGCGATGGGAAATAACCCCATTTGTTACCTGCAGCGAGTGGTGAAGTTCCATCGGCACGAACCGAGGCTGTGAGCAGATATTTACCATCGAAACTGTAGTTTATACGTCCGAAATAAGATAGCATTGAGTTTTGTGTATATCCGGTTGTAACAACAGGTGTGCTTATCTTTTTAACATCGTAAAATGAACTTAAATAGTAATGTTCTTTTCCGGCATCGCCTTCGGTTCTCGAATACTCATATACATTATTGTACATACTATGACCCAGCAATGCTGAAATATCATTTTTACCAATTTTAGTTCTGTAATTCAGCAAATTTTCCCATGTGTATTTGGTGGTTTTGTCGTATGTTAACGTAATGTAACTTGTGCTTGGTGATTGATAACGCGATACACTTTCGAAATCCTGGTAAGTTCCATCGCGGCGGTTAGAACGGTCAACAGCCAACATGGTTTTAAAGCTTAAACCTTTCAGGGGTGTAATTTCTGCATAGGTATTGCCAAAGAAGCGTGTTGATTCAATATTGTGTTTATAATTGCCATCTATCTCGTCGAGCAATGGGTTACAGTGTGCAGCATAACGTGCATTTGGAGTTGCCAGCAGGGTTCCGTCGTTGTTATAAGGATGTGTAATTGAAGTCATTTTCATTGCTTGTCCAAACACTCCACTATTGCGCGAGTCGTGATCGCGATAAGTGAAAAGCATGTTTGCACCTACTTTGAGGAAGTTGCTGACTTTATGATCAAGCGTTAGTTTTCCGTTGTAACGGTCGAGCTCGTCATTTTTCATCAGTCCCTGTTCAAACATAGTACCGAGTGAAGCATTGAAATTCGTTTTTTCATTTCCTCCCGAAACTGATGCTTCGTAATTTTGTGTCAGACCATTCTGCAGGATAATATCGAGCCAGTTGGTATAATCACCTGCATTATAAACATCCATTTCGGTAAAATCTGCCCCTACCGGAGTACCTGTCAGTACCTGTTCGACGGTTGTATTGGCTGTACCCCAGCTACCTGTCGGAGCATCCAGTTGATAGTTTTTTTTGTCAATTAAGAACTGTACTTCTTTTTGTCCAAACATTACCTGAGGAATGTTAGTGGGGCTGTTGGACGATAGAAAACTGTTGAAATTTACTTTGGTTTTGCCGGCTGAACCGCGTTTGGTAGTAATAATGATAACACCATTTGCACCTTTGGTTCCATAAATCGCTGTTGAAGATGCATCTTTCAGAATTTCCATCGATTCGATGTCAGACGCGTTGATATCGAGTGTAGAGCCATATTCAACTCCATCAACAAGGATAAGCGGACTGTTTGATGCAGAAATAGAGCGGTTTCCACGCAATGTCATCGAAACGCCTGAACCGGCTTGTCCGTCACTCTGTCGAACATCGAGTCCGGGAACTTTTGCCTGAAGCGTTTGCATGGCATTACTGCCTGTGGTTTTCATAATATCAGCCGATTTTACCGATGATACCGAACCGGTAAGGTCACGTTTACGTACTGTACCATAACCAATTACCACCAGTTCATCCAAAGTCTTTGTGTCTTCTGAAAGCGTTACATTGATGAACGGTTTACCTTGTACTGCTAATGTCTGAGATATATATCCGACATAAGTAAAAGTCAATTTTCCGTTACCGGAAACATTCAGTGAGTAATTTCCGTTAATGTCAGTGGCTGTACCGTTGGATGTTCCCTGTTCGACTACACTTACCCCTATAACTGGTTCACCGGAAACATCTTTCACCTGACCGCTGACTTTAACTTTCTGCTGGTCGGGAATTTGTTGTGCATTTTCCGTTCCTAATTCATTTTTTGCTGAATTAGTAAACGTCACGCTTTTGTTGCTTTTCGCATTCGCGAAACCTACAAACAGCAGAGCGCTGATCATCAGCAACAATTTAACCTTTGTGTTTTTCATTCATTTTGTTTTTAATTGTTTGACATGGATATTTGATTATTAGATTTTTTTTCGGTATTCTTCTGTGCGTGTTTATTTAATCAGTTTTGTCAATGGTTTTATTTTTTTGTCTTTCACCTGGCTGACAAACATTTTTGCTACCTGGCGGGCACCTGCTTCATTGAAATGCGTATTATCATCAAGACCTTTGGGATAAACCCGGCTTACACCCGGTGGTATTTTATGAAAATATTTCCTTGAATTCTCCACTCCTTCCTTTTGCAACCATTCCGAAGTCAGTTTTTCCATATCAATCAGTGGTACTTTCTGTTCGGCCGCTACCTGCCGGATGTATGACGGATATTCACCGTGTGTAGGAAGCAAATTTCCTTTTTCATCAAAACTTCTGCGCGCTACTGCTGTACATAGAATCGGATTTCCTCCTTTGGCTCTCACATCATTTACGAATGCAATGAAATTTAATCTGAACTGCTCGGGTTTGGTATAACTTTTTTTCGTTTCAACTTCGTCGTTATGTCCGAACTGTATAATTACAATATCTCCTTTCCGTACATTTTTGATAAGTTCTGTCCACAATCCTTCTTCTATAAAAGTTCGGGTGCTTCTTCCGTTTTTTGCGTAGTTAACCACGACAGCTTTATCATTAACAAATTCCGGCAACAACTGCCCCCAGCCTCTTTCAAGCAATGGTTCGTCAAAAGTTTCACCGGTCAGTGTATCTGTCAGGTGTTTTGTTAGTGGTTTATCAGCCATTGTAGAGTCACCTGCCATCAAAATTTTGACTTTTGGCGGTGCCATGCTTACAAATACAAAAGCTAAAATTATCAGTAAAAAGTTTTTAACTTTCATTTATTCTTTTTTCCTGAAATAACGATATTATTGTTACCATTTCCCTGAATATCAACAGGCTTTTCAAGACCAGCTGGATAAGTGAAATTATCTGAATTAAAATTTTCCACTTCTTTCAGTATTAAAGCAGAACCGGTTTGAGGGACGATATGTACATTCTTAAAAATAATGTCTTTCGAATTACTCAGTTCGGCTCCGAGTTGAGCAGTAATTTTCACATCTTCAATATGAATATTGCTGATTTTCATTTCTGGCAGACCATTAAAAAACATGGCTCTGCGTGCATTGCGTGAAATGAGATTTTTTACAAAAATATTTCTGAAAACAGGCGTTTCTTCATTAACCGGGTACTTGATTTCATTATCCGAAATCTTATCACCGTCTTCGAGTGCTTCGACTGCCGATTTACCTCCGTAATACAGGTCAAAAAGGAATGATTCGGTTTCGATATTAAACATATAAATATCTGATATATAGATATTTTCAACAACTCCTCCCCGACCCCGTGTACTTTTAAACCGTAAACCTACATCAGTTCCGAGAAACTGGCAATTTTTCACAGAGATGTTGCGCACTCCGCCCGACATTTCACTTCCTACCACAAATCCACCATGACCCTGAAACACTTTACAGTTATCGACAATTACATTTTCCGTAGGCCGTCCGCGCACACGGCCCGACTTATCTTTACCGGATTTAATACAAATTCCATCATCTCCGACATCGAACTGACAGTTGACAATGATTGAATTGCGGCAGGACTCCAGATCAAGTCCATCGCCATTCTGCGAATAACCCGGGTTTCGAACGAACAAACCATCAAGTATAACATTTTCGCACATCAGGGGATGCAGATTCCAGCTGGGGGAATTTTCGAAAAGGACACCCTGAAGATATACATTTTTACATTCGATGAAGCTAACCATCACCGGACGCAGAAAATCCTTGATACTAAGCCATTCCTGCTCTGTCAGATTCTGACGGGGTACATTCATATCACTTATTTCGGCACCCCGAACTGAGCTTTCGGAAGGGTACCATGTGTCATTTTTAACAACACCACCCGATGAAGTTACTTTTTTCCACTGGCTCGCGGTGACTTTGTTCTTTTTCAAGGGTCTCCAGGCTTCGCCAAAACCGTTAATACTACCTTTTCCGGTAATAGCAATATTCACCAGATTACGACCTGAAATTGGTGACTGGCACCGGCGTGTATCCAATCCTTCGAAAATCGTTTCCACAATCGGATAAAGGTTAAAATCGGGCGAAAAAAGGATTACGGCTCCTTTTTCAAGGTACATGTTGATATTCGATCGGAAAACAATAGGTCCTGTAAACCAGATACCCTTGGGTACAACCAGGGTGCCACCACCCTTCTCCGACAATGTCTCCATCGCTTTGGCAAAGGCATTGGTATTTAGCATAATACCATCGCCAACTCCGCCACAATCTGCAATCGAAATTTTATTGTTTTTGAAAACCGGAATCTGAAGTTTCGGCATTGTAAAAGGTAAATCCTTGTACAGGTAATCGTAGACGTTTTTTGCCTGAAGATTCATTCCAACGGTTATCAATGCTAAACCTACTGCCAGAATTCTGATTTTATTCGATATTTTCATTTTTTTAGAACTGAATAATAGATGATAAATGAACAAACATATTTTCATAATTGGATGTTGACATTCATTGGCAATGCAGACAAATGTCAATATCCAGATTTAGTACCAGCGCAAATCACCCGATACCCCTTTTCCGGCAAATGAAGTCGCTTTGAGCGTAAAATCACCGTTAACAGGATTATTCCACAAATCGGTCGATGCACCGGTAAAAGATGTCAGTTTGTCTTTGATAGTATAAGATGTTCCGCCGACCAATGTTTCATCGAGATAGTCGGATGCAAAATATGAACCTGAAATAGTTTTAACACCAGTGGTGCGTACACCGGCAGCTATTGTTCCGTTACTACCGAAAATACAGTTTTTGATTGTCAGACCACCCGTTACCGTCATATTGTTAAGATCGACGAGCAACCTGGTTGAACCAGCATCCTGTGTAACCTGATTAAATGTACAATTGGTCAGGCTTATAGCGCCCATGGTGTATGCGCCTGTACGCAAAATCAGCGATCCTTTGAAATTGTAAACGGTACAATATTCGAATGCGATATTATCGAAATAATCTTTGGAATTGCTGTTGACAATAGCGTAAGTGCTTGAAAAGCCCACATCATTTATCACACAGCCTTTGAACTTCAGATCGGAAATACGCTGTTCGGTATTGCCCGACATACGCATCGGCGTATTGCCAATGTTGTGAATATTGCAATTGATAAATTTCAGGTTTGCAATGGTGTAGGCCGTTTTATTATTGAACAGATAACCGATTTTTGTGGCTGCCGGATTATTGTCGCAATAACCTGTGAAATCAATATTCTCAAATACAAGGCTATCGATTGCAGCTGATGCTTCTACACCAAACATATTGGCTGTAGAAGTGGGCGTACCGCTTGTCATACATATTACAGCCCGATTGACCGGCGATGCGCTTCTGATTTTCAGATTCTTATTGAAATTATAAGCAGAACCGCCAATCGGGAATGTAGCGCCTCCGGCAAGTAAAATTACCTGTCCGGATGTAGCATTAGTCATCGCCGAAAGCAGGTCTTCACCGGCTGAAAGATAAATATCACCCTCGGTTAAGCCATAAGTAGTTCCACGTAATATCTTTCCGTTGTAAATTCGGGTCTTCCACATGGCGTTGGCAGGTAAGCTTACAACTTTCAATCCTGCAGCAGCTTCGGAAGCCGAGATAAGCACCGAGTCTTTTAATCCGCCATCGGCAGTCAGTATCAGATGTGTGGTATTTGCACCGGGCAACCATTTTACAGTAAGCGTTTTTGCGGCAGTCATATAGGCAGAAAAAATCACTCCGGTATTATTACCCGTTCCATAACCCTGAAAGAGATTTTCTTTTGGAGTTTTAAATGAAAGAGTAGTATTGAATTTTGATGATTTTGATTCGTTGCCTGAGTTAGCACGGATACGTGCATAAAACTTCGTATCACCGGCCAGCTCTTTAACAACAGATAACGATGTGGTTGTAACATCGAGTATCGGACTGGAATAATCCAGACTGTCGTTGCTGAGTTGAAGCGTATAGGATACTGCACTGTCCACAGGTGACCAGGTTATGGTAGCAATGGTTTTATTCAGCTCCACATGAAAATTGATTGGCCGAAACAGGTAGGGCAATTGTAATTCGGGTTCATCCTCCGTGCAGGCCGAAAATGTACCCGAAACCATCAGAAGAATTACAACAATTGCTGCAAATATATTTTTATTTCTTTTCATTGTTCTGATTACTTAATGTATTATTAATTGTCAATCTGTTAATTGTCATAACCATAATCGTTAGTCAGCGAGCCATTGCTTGCGAGTATAATCTGATGCATGATGGGCAGAAGCTGACGTTTATCCGGATTACCCAAATACATATTATTGATAAATCCATCGCTCAGATAAAGCTCACCCGTTGAAGTCGTTGCATTTGTCCAGGTTTTCTTAGTCCAGCCACCGGTAGGATCGGTTACAGTTTTATCGTCCGTTTCGCCACGTTGCAAGCCATAAATTACGAGTGTTCTTTCGCCGGTTGTAATGCTGTTATCCACCACATACCTGTAATAAATCGTATTCGGCACGTCGGAATAGTTTCCGGTAGCATCGCGGAGTGCAAACAAGCTGGTTTTAGCTTTATCGATGGATGATTTGAGTTCACCCCAGCGTTCGAGGTCATACTTGCGGATATTTTCACCACAAAATTCATAAGCTCTCTCTTTCTTGATATTTTCGAGAGTTAACGGCAAATCGTAGGTCGATGCGGTAGTACCAAAAGCACGACGACGTACCTGATTAAAATAACCGGCACCTTCGGAACCTCCAAGGAATAGATCTGCTTCAGCAAACATAAGCAGTACATCTGCATATCGAAGTACGATTGGAGATACGCCATCATCTGTTCCTGAAATTGGTGTTTTAACCCATTCGGCACGCCATTTTCCTAAATTAAATCCGGTAACGCCACTGGATAGTGATTGCTCCATAACACCGAGAGTCGCATTTTTAACAACCTTGTAAGGAACTACAGTGATGTCACGACGTTTATCATTAACATTAAAATCATAGTAGAAATTAGGCATTATTTTGAACTGACCACTGATGGCAACTTTATTGTTTTTTCCATCAGCATCGCGCGATAAACCCAGGTTGTAAACCATACGACCACGGATACCCATGTTATATGGTAATTCCCAAATTGCTTCACGTCCGTGAGTTTCCACATCCTGACACTGTTCGTAGAATATATTTTTGAAATCACCATCCAGTTTATAATGTCCGTCGGCAATTATCTGACGACAGGCTTCGCGGGCAATGGTATAAAGTTCACGACGACGGTTGTCGGACATCGTGATTTTGACCACTGCATCAGTGCCCGATGGACGCTGCGAATAACCAGCCGCCGAAAGGCAGATGCGGGCAAGTAATCCGCGGGCTGCATCGCGACTAACCATTTTTACAGTATTCGTATATTTTGTACCGGGTGCATACAATAATCCGGATGCTTCCTGCAAATCTTTAATTATCTGATTATAAATAGTATCACGGTCGGTTTTGGCCATATAAATGGTAGCTTCATTCACCGGTTCGAAACGTGCGGGAACATCGCCCCACCACTTGATCAGGTCATAGAAGAAAAATGCTCTCATGGTTAGTGCTGTTCCGAGCAGATGCCCCATATCATTTCCTTCTGCCGGATTTCCAAATTTTCGAATTCCCTCAATAGCCAGATTTGCACGTTCAATTCCCTGATAAATACGGCTCCAGGGATTGGCAGCATCTGTATTGTTGTAGCCATCGCCTATTGACGAATTAGGATTATAGAGGGCAAACAGGTCATCTGATTTGATCGAAGACAGCACGGAACCTGATGACCATCCTGAACGGTATTCGATATCCGTGTTTATTCCCATCTGTATCCACAACCGATTACGGTACGAGTTATTTTGTCCGATGATGTCGTAAATGGCGCTGATAGCTTTGTAGGCCGAATCGGGCTGACAGTAAACCACATCATCACTGATCAATGAATTGCTCGGCACCTCCAGAAAACTTTCGCACGATGAGAATGATATCATCAGGGCAACGATGCCTGTAAATATATTTATTTTACTAAGGATTTTCATTGTGATATGATTTTAAAAAGTTAAGTTGACACCAAAATTATACGAACGGCTTCTTGGATATGCCGAATAATCTACGCCCGGAGTACAGGGTGTGGTACGACGCGTATCCACTTCGGGATCGTAACCGGAGTAGTTTGTAAAGGTGTAGATGTTGTACGCAGTAGCATAAATACGCAATTTCTGAATGAACAGGCTTTTCAGCATCCCAGCCGGGAAAGTGTAACCCACTGTCATATTATTAAAACGCAGGAATGATCCATCTTCAACAGCCCATGAGGTGATGGCATAACGGCCTGTTGGTGCAGCCCAGATGGAAGCATGATTATTGGCATTCATCAGGTCAAGTTCCACAACATCCGTTATTCGCCTGCCGGTCTCCCAGTTCATGGTTGTGTACGAATTGAGGTTGGATGACAGCATATTGCGGTACTTGTAATACAGCGATGACATTTCTATCTTGTTGGCATTATAAATATCGTTGCCATACACCCAGTTGAAATTCAGCGTAAAATCAAATCCTTTGAAATCACCACTGAAGGCAAATGAACCGAAGTGTTTCGGATTGGTATTACCAATCACAACACGGTCGAGTTCGGTAATTTTGCCATCATTATTCTGATCCTTCAGTTTCATGCCACCAGGCCCCCAGCTGAGTCCGTCAATTGAGCTATTATCCACAAATTTATTTCCGAACTGATCCGAATAAATTTTATTAGCAGCATCATAATTAATGTATTTAGCGGTATTCATTACCCACTTGGAGCCATTCCACATGAAGTCCCGGGCACTGTACCAGCCTTCGTTAACAAAGCCGTAAATCTGACCAACCGGTTCACCCGGTTTAACGACGTAACTGTTGGATGCTTCGGTCATGCTTGTCCAGGCTTCA